>Ga0163109_10000517_pt1 | contig 30945 bp, 31 predicted proteins | sample CRUFie1St13metaG_FD_108704 | JGI IMG/M metagenome (GOLD analysis project Ga0163109, IMG submission 108704) | Marine microbial communities from the Costa Rica Dome - CRUD Field 142mm St13 metaG | ecosystem: Environmental > Aquatic > Marine > Oceanic > Photic zone | place: Costa Rica: the Eastern...
CCTCGGACGCTATCCCTCCGTCCTCGGTGGGCAACAAAGCGCTTTCTATGCCGGCCCTCTGTCACGCTTTCTACCTGAGTACTCTTCTGTCGGCTTCCCTCTCGCTTCCGTCTGCAGTTGGTCACTCGTCAGTCGCCGCCAGCACCAGTAGTTGAAAACACTCCGAAAACGGTGTCAACACTTTTTTGTAAAAAATTTACATTTTCGGCGTGCTCAAGCGATAAGCTCGATTCGCGGAGGTGAATGTTTCTCCCCAACCTGTAGAACTGGAATTGCTATGGGGTAACTCCTGATTTGGTTTGAAGAGACCTTAGGGAATGATGCCGACGATGAATTCTTAGTTGGCGTTAGCTTAAAGGCGTTAGTTAATGTACGTTTTGTATAGCGATGTGTGTTGGAGCGTATATGAAGCGATTACTTTCAGAGGTTCTGGCTTGGTGGGCTTTCCTACATTTGGTGTGGATGGCATCGACCTTTTTACTTTTTGGCGTGCTCGTCATATCCGACGACAATCCTTTGCAAGCTATGTTTGAGTGGCTTTACGATGCCTACGCGTTTGGCGTGTTTCAAATGCAAGGCTGGGTAATTCTGGGCTTCGCCCCCGGCTGCTGGTTAGTTAACTATGTATTCACTGGAAGCTTCCGAGTTTTACCTTGGAAATCTGCTGATTGACGCTTCGGTAGGGAGTTTCATTCAAGCGGCGCGGATCCAAATGGCTTCGCGCAAAGTGAGCCGTGCGCAGTAGATTCAGACTTTCACATAATCTAGTGGGAAATTTTGTAGCGTCGTGAGAGTACTGGTTTTGGCTATACCTCTTTTCATAAAAAGCTGGGGTGTTTGGGCTTCAGAATTGGAGTCGTCATCTGCTAGAGGGGACGTTGATAACGTGATTAATCTTAGAGTTGAACTACCAAGAGAACGGGGTTTTTATTCGCGAAATCAAGGCGAGATGATCTTGCCCGATCAACGTCAGTGGCCTAGTTTGAGGAAAGGCTGCGAACCATTGGAATTGAGAGAAATTTTAGCTCGTGGCACGGGCAGAGAATTTATTGCGACAGAATGGCTACGGAAAAACGCGCAGCAGTGCGCTAAAACGGATCTGATATACGTAGCACATAACGTTCAAAATTGGAGCGATTTCGCAATGTATGATGCTATTCGCTTGGCCCACCACTACGCTCAACAAATTCAGGAGCCAGAATAAGTTAGGTGGCGTCCGCAAGCTTCGCTCAACGATTGAAGATAGGAGCTATCGTTGTCAGGTCTGTTAGCTTTTCTTCTGGCTTGCGCAAAAAAATATGAGGACGTATATCTGTTCAATACAATGCCTTAACTTACTCTACCTGATGTTTGATGCCCGTCACCTAAAGCCCTTTTTATCAGGCCCTTTACGACTCCTTTGAGACCAGGACTCAACTGCGAAAATGCTTGATACGCGGCATCACCATCGATAGATAAGGCGTTAGCCGAACCGCGGAGCTCAAAGGCTTCGTTTGAAGGGACGTCAGCAATGGCTTCGGCCAATCCTAAGATGCCGCCGCGCCGCAGTATGACGGTAGACCCACTTTTCCTTATTGCCACCTCTCCATCGGTGATCACTATGCCCCTGCCAGTTTTTAAGATGTCACTTAGGGTTCCGTCATCTGATACGTATACCGAGTTCAATGCTCTGTTACCCTCAAGGGCCTGAAGCGCAAGTGCTCCAGGAGAATGTGGCTCAAGGCTAAACTCGGCCTGACTTACGGAGTTTTCAATCATCTCTGTCACAAAATTCTTTTGAAGCAGCTGCAAAGTCAGTGCATCAAAAGCGCTCTTGAGTCTGGGAGAGGCGCTGTCAATCTCACTGGCCAACATATTTGCTGGTATTTCAAGGCACTTGGAGTCCTCAATTGCCTTCGCTGTTGCCATGCGGTGCTTAGTCCCCACCACTGCCTGCTCCCCGAAAGATGCACCCTTAGACAAGCTTGCAATCAACGTTGATCCCCCTGAGACGTAGATACCCATTTCACCTTCAAGAATTACGAACACTGAGCTCGCTCGGTCTCCTTGTTCAAACAAAGTAGCCCCGGCGGGTATAGTTAATTCACTTAGTTTTGGGTTGTTGGCGGATGGTGCTGACGTAATGCTTGACACGAGAAATCCTTTTAATGGGTTCGGCAGTCATCGAAATTTAGGCTGCGACGTTACTTGCAAGGGGACTCCAAGGAGTAAAGCACGACACGGCATTGATGCAAGCTTTTTTGTCTCGAAAAAAAGAGCAATGTTCATTTAAATAGACGCAGCCTACTCAGGAGTCTCGACTAGTGGGAACTGCTTGAGTAAAAATGTGCCTGTTGCTGCTTTATTTTACTGAAGTAACATTAAAAGTATGGGTGAAGAGAATTAACTCGTAAGGCTTGGCTACATTAAGGTGTCCGCGGCACTTGACTTTATTTACTAGATTGTCATTGTGGGTGGCGAGCATCATAAAAATGTAAAAAACAATCGATAGCTTCAAGTAAACGGCTGCTTAGGGGTCAGCTTTTATGAATAGAAAACTCATGAATACATTTCTCGGTGTGGTGGTGGCGATGACGGCGTTAGTGTCACCAACCTCATTGGCGCAACAGTTCGTGACCGGTACATCTCCCTCAGGCACGGATGTTAAAGTCTCTATAAAACGCACGCCTGCTTTAGAATATCCACGAAGGGCAATGCGCCTTGGCGTTGAGGGTTTTGTGAAGGTTGGGTTTGACATCTCAGAGAACGGTAGGCCTTGGAATATTGTGGTTGAGGATAGTCAGCCCAAGCGTATGTTTGATAAGGCGGCTACAAAGTTGGTTAAAGGCATTCGATTTGACGTTCCAGAGGAAAATGGGGAGGTGGTGGCATTGACCGGAGTGTCAATGACCATAAGTTTCGCGCTGTGATTTGTCCCGAGATACTCAAATGTGTGCGAGAAATACTCTAAGGAGACTAGCTGGTGACAATTAAGGCACGCTTACTCTTGATATTAGTTGGCGGTATTGTCCTGCTGTTTGGCGCCAGTTTTTATTCCAACCAACAATTAAGCGAGGCAAATGCTAGCTACAACGCAGAAGCATCAATAACGTCATACACTTCGGCCTGGTTTGGAAGTCTTGATGGCGGTTATGTAAACAATCTTGAAGTATACGATCCGACTGACGGTTCTTTCTCAAATATTGATTTCTGGGACTTCGAAAAAGACCCCTTCACGGATGGAGACACAAACCCCCTTCACGCAGCATTTCGGGATGGGGATGAGTTATCGGTAAGCGATTTTTTAGATGAAGTGTTTCTGGATGCAATCGACAACGAGACTATAACATTTGTAACCGCTTATGCTGGCAATGGGCAGCGTTACTACTGCAATTCGAGCTTGTATTTAGTCGGCGCAGATCCGTGCTCAGAGGATGCAAGTCCGGATTACTTATATGAATTTGACGAGTTATATACCGGCGTGGGACGCGGCTCAACGCGAAGGATTTCTTTGATTGCAGATACTACGGGGGAGCTTCCCGTATCTGTAAACGACACGATGGCTTTTGGCCTTGAAATGCCAGCAGACGACGCATCTGGGGAGTCACAAACCGTTGGTATGATTATCTTAGGAATCAACATCGTCGATGGCCTCGAAATGTTTGCGGAAAACTTCGAGATTGAGACAGCCATCGCGATACAGGACGATGTGATCACGGTTTATGACTATTACGAAGAAGAATTGCCTGAGGGCTTGAACGGATTAATCGAATCTGATCTCAGCGCATCTCGGGTCGAGGGATATACTTACAGCGCCATCGTGCCCGAGTTGAAGCATAGAGTTACCTCAATACCCTTTAGTCGTGAGACGAGGGCAAGTGAAGTTCGACTTCTGATATTTGATGATCAGACGGAACTGATCGAGGCCCTTGAACAGTCCAGTTTTCAAAATCAGCTTTCGTTTGCTCTGGTTGGCGGGACGATTCTGTTGGTGGTTTTTTTCATAACTACAGTTTCGTTCAATCGAATCAATAGCTCGATCTTGGCGCTGGAAAAAATTGAAAAGGGAGAGCTAGAAAAAACTGGGGAGAACGACTACGCATTATTCACCTCTAATAATGACGAGGTGAGTAGGCTGCAGCGGTCGATAGAAGAGTATCGAGAGCATCGAATCGAGGCTGAGTCTCAGAGAAAGGAGCGCGCTCGACGCAGGGATGAGCGCGATAACATCATGTTTGAGAAGATGTCGGTGCTGTCGCAGCAGCTTGAAGGCAATGCGCGAGATATGCTCGTCCAAGAAATAATGGACATGAGAGACAAGCTGTCATCTGGCAACGACGAGGATAAAGAACAGGCATCTATTGAAATGATGTCGAGAGCGTTTTCAAAAATGTCCGAGGAAGTTTCTACGTTGATCGATGCCAGAACACAGGAACTCGTGGTGGCGCGTGACGAGATAAGTAGCTCGATTCGCTACGCAGCAAAGCTTCAGAAAACCCTTCTACCAAAGTCATTTCCTGGTGATATCGATATAGAGGTCGAGTGGAGACCCCGAGACCTGGTTGGCGGGGATATTTATTTCATCAAAGACTTCCCCGACAGAGTCTACATTGCTGTTGTTGATTGCACTGGCCATGGTGTGCCGGGCGCTTTTCTTTCAATCATAGCTCGCAGTCATCTGGATAAAGCTATTCGCGAGGACGGAGATCAAACAGCAGGAGAGTATCTATCTGAAGTAAATGCGCTTCTTCGTGCGACGCTAAGCAGAGCCGATCAGAGCAATACAAGTGAAGAAGGATTCGATGGGGGTGTTTGTATTTACAGACGAGAATCGAGAACCCTCGAGTTTGCTGGAGCAAAAGCCTCTTTGTTTAACGTTGATGGTCAAGACGCCAGCGAGGTTGGAGGTGACAGGAAGTCAGTGGGTTCGAGTCGAATTCCAGACGGATTCCAATACTCTACGCATTACGTTAAAAGCCCGAGCGGTGCTTTTGTAATGCTCACAGATGGGATTACCGATGTGATGAGTCCCGACGAAAGGCCTGTGGCCTTCGGAAGACGCAGGGTTCTTCGAATACTCAGAGATTCAAAGAACGCAACACCGAGTAATATTGTAAAAGAAATCATTTCTAGCGTTGATCTTTATCGGGGCAACGCGCCCTTGCGGGATGATTTAACTTTACTCGCCTTCTCTCTGGAAGACCCAGCGCAAGCGGCTGAAAACTTAGCGATTAGTGGAGAATCGAAAGGATGAGGTTTGAAAAAACGCAACGCACACCCCTAGTGGAAATGAGTAACTCTCACTGCCTTATTGTTGGAGAATGCTATCCAGAAAATATTTCGGAGTGGTCGCAACCCGTATTGGCAGCGCTCGAGGATTGTGTTGGAACACAAGACTCTTTTGATGTTGATATCGAGCTTTACTACTTCAACAGCTCGTCCGCAAAGTTCCTTTTTGATTTCTTTGAATTCCTTGATGACAAAGCAAATGAGGGGGTCAGCATCGTCATTAATTGGCGCTACAGAGTAGAGGACGACACGATGCAAGAGGCTGGCGAGGATTTTGAGGAAGACATTGAGAACTGCACCTATAACCTAGTGGAGGCGGAGCCTGCAGACGCATAAACCAGGACACTAATTGATTCTGATTCACGACTTAATTCGTCGTAAGAGGGGGTAGGTAATAAACATGACAAATCTTGACACTGTGGGCCTTCATGAATTCATGCAGCGGCGAAAAACGCTGTTTTGTTACTCGGGTCCGCTGACGGAAGAGTTGTTAACTACAATATCCAATCCAGTTAGGCATCAACTCACTGAGAACGAAACTCCAGAAGCTATTGCTAATCGAGTTTTTGGCGTCTTTATTGAACAGGCGCAGAACATCATTCGGTATTCCTCGCAGAAAACTAGGGCCGCGGGTGACAGTATTGGAACTATTGCCATTAGTTATATTGACGATACGTTTTTGATTGAGGCGGTGAATCAGATCTCTTCTACCCAAAAAAGTGCACTTGAAAAGACTTTGCTCGAACTCAGTCTTAAAGACCAAAAGGATCTGCGTAAGCTTTATCGCCAGAGGTTAAAGGATGGTCCCCCTGAGGACTCAAAGGGCGCCGGCCTCGGCTTTATAGAAATGGCTCGCCGAGTCAAACGCTTTGAGTTTGATTTTAATGACTCCGACGACAACCCAATGTTCGTCTACAGAGGTTGGGTAGAGTAACTTTTATTTAGATTCGCAATGGAATTATTGCGTTCCAGTCCCTAGCCTTTTTTAAGTTCCTCGAGCAGATATTCGGCGCTACGCCTTGTTGCTTCTATCTGGTCGTCTGTCATGGACTCTAGATTCATGGTGAACGACCTGTCACCCAATTTTAGGTTTACAGTCCTTGAATCGATAGCACGGATTACCCGACGCGCTCTATACTCGCCAATTCCTTTTAAGTGTATTGGTGGGAGCTCATCTGCTTCGATGTCTTCTTTAACCAGGTTGTAGGTATCCTCAGAAATTAAGATTGATCCATTTTCTGCGGCAGATTCTAGGCGAGATGCTCTATTCACCGCTGCGCCAATTGCTGTGTAGTCAAGTCTTGATTCGCATCCGAAGTTCCCCACGGTCGCAAAGCCCGTATCTATGCCTATGCGCATTTGCAATTGATCCTTTAGGCCGTACTTTATCCACTGATCAGAGAGATTATCCAGCTCATGGATCATCTCCAAGGCCATTCGAACACATTTAGAGGCGTCTTCTTTTATGCCATCAGACTCTGGGTCACCAAAGAAGAGCATAATTCCATCTCCGATGTATTTGTCGATGGTTGCACCATATCTAAGCGCTATATTCGTCATAGTCTCGAGGTACAGATTTAATAAATCTGTAACATCTTCCGACTCCATATTTTCAACAAAGTCTGTGAAGCCACATAGATCGGAAAAGAAGACAGTCAGCTTTTTACGTTTGCTTACTCGAGCGGCTGTTTCTTGGGAACCGGAAAAGATTGAATTGTATAGCTGTGGAGAAAGAAACTTTGATAGCTGTGCTGACATTCCTTCTAGTTGGGCGTTAGTCTCTTGGGCTTCTTCCTTGAGTTCATTTAGGCGTTGCTCGTTTTTATCACTGAGTTTGATTATCTTGCGAGTCGTGCGAAGTAACTTCCCATAGTTTGATACGAGTTCGGAGTAATCAGTCGCTGATGGTGAACCAGTTGAACTTAATTCCTTGGACTGCTCTAAAATCTTTGTTTCCTGGATAAAGATATCATTTGACATTGATAGGAGTCTCCGTCCTTAACTTATGGCTGTCGCTACGGGCCAGGTAATGTGTTTCTTCTCTATGTATATTGCTTGCTTAGCCTTAGAAACTTTACAGGCATTCGAGGGTTATTCGCCGGATCTACGGGTAGTCATTGATTGAGCCTTGATTTTAGGTCGGCAATGTTTTGTTGCTTTTGCTGCTCATACAATTGGCACCCAACATCACTTTGCCAAGAGTGACGTTGCATTAATCCAAGTGATATTGGTAGGAAATCGGAGAAGGGTATCCCAGCCTCGCTGGCAACGGCTTCAGTCTGCTCCCAAAAGCACTGCCTTCCTAAATTCGACAGATCAGCATCCAAAAGATACGGTGACAGCTCTGTGTTACTTATCTGTGCACAATCATCCATTAACAGCGTGGTATCGAGAATCATATGTTTAACAGTCTTAATTTCATGCTTAGTGTATCCACCTGCAGTGGACATCGCTTTCGCAGCAAGCTCGGCACCTATTGGCTCATTGAGCGCTTTCTGATGTAGGAATCCAGCATCATGATAAATAGCAGCTACGACGAGCAGTTCTCTCTCCCTTTCTGGAAGTTGTGCCAAGTCGGCGAGACACAGGACTTGCTCTAACACGTCTAATGTGTGCTCAACGTTATGATAGTCGAGCGAGGAATGAAGTTCCTCTTTGAGAGTAGCGAGAATACGCGTCATAGAGTCAGGCAGCGCCTGAAGCTCGAGTCGTAACCTGTCTCCACAACCTTCAATAACCTGTTTCAATTTGATGTCCATTAAACGCTACGCTACTGGTCTATATAATAATAGCTAGCCGAGTTGATGTAAGCCAAAAGCTTTTGCCTTGGGGTGCCAGGTCTACTGACTTTTATTTATTTACCTTTTCGGAGGCCTCAGCATCTATCGGCCGCCTGTGGGTAAAAGGGCCTGCAATGAGCGTCTCAATTTAGGGTGGTCTGGACTAATGTTGGCTTTAAACCGTCTAAGGATGTCACCGTCCGCCCCTACTAGATACTTATTAAAGTTCCAGGTGGGGTAACCCCGTGCCTCTCCTAGAGCCCGAAATACTTGGTTTGCGTTCTGACCTCGTACGGACGTCGTGGCCATTACCGGGAAAGTTACTTTGTATTTGTCGTAACAAACTGTAGCCGCGTCGCCCTCATCATCCTCCTCTTGAAAAAAATCATCACTCGAGAATCCTATGACAGCCAAATCGTCTTCTTTATATCTCTGATGGAGTCTTTCCAATTCAGTGAATTGATGGGCATATCCACAATTGCTGGCTGTGTTTACGATTAGGAGTGTCTTACCTGAAAAGGCTTCACAAAAATTAATTTGGTCCTTACTACCCAACTTTCTCATTTCAACATCGAGAAACTCAGGACATGCAAATGTCTTCAATGGAAAAATAAAAAAATAAATTAAAAGTCCGGCAACAGTAATTTTTTTCATAACGGCACTCCAGAGCGAGATCAAAGGGGCGTTACGTGGCGTCTAAGCGGAACATGACTCGATAACGCACTATTCTTCCCCATACAAATACAGACTAATAAACAAGAGTTCATCTTTCAAATCATTGAATCTAGCAATGGTCGACAAATAGCGACTAGTGGCTCAATACTTTCTGTGGCAGGCCACTCCCAATTAATATTCGAAAATCAATACATAGATCCATTCGTGTTCTCCTTGCAGTTCATATTAGTCCTCTCTGAATCGCTGATGGCAACAGTTACACGAGCGCACACTCTCTTCAAACGCCCCATCAATAGCACGAGGATTTTGTGTTTACGCAGCGTTGATGTGCGCTTGCGCAGCCTTGTGAGAGCCCCCCGGGGTAAAGTGTGAAGGGCAGCGGTAACATTGAACATAGGTATCGGTATAGATTTGGTCTCAATCAGGGTGTGATAACCTTATAACTACTTGAATTAATGTATATTTTTTCATTATTTGTGTCGCCCCTTCGGGCCGGTTTGTCCTCATCCTAAGCAGGGGTTAGGGCCTCATGGACTTTCGAAACAGTGTCTATAACAGCGTCAATGCGCTTTCAGGTGGTCTTCCTATGACTGCCTGTGTGCCAGAAATGATGACGGGCCTCTCGATCAAAATGGGGTGGCTTACCATTGCACTGATTAGCTCAATTTCAGACGTTTCGGACGATAGATTCAGTTCTTTGAAGGTCGCCTCGTCGCGTCGCATGAGGTCGATCGCTGAGACGCCTAACAAGCGCAATACACGTCTGATTTCGTTCACAGTTGGAGGTGTCTCTAAATATTTAACCTGCGTTGGCTGAACGCCACGTTCTTCGAGCAAGGCTAACGCTGTTCTAGACTTTGAGCAGCGTGGATTGTGCCAAATTGTGATTGTTGTCATGAGCTGACCTTCGTGGCGCGAGAGTGGACGTAAATGCCGTCTATAAAACAAGTACGAAATTCGATTAAAAAGGGTGCGAGCTTTGCTGAAAAAAATCAACGCATTCCTCAACCCAGAGCGCGTTGCTCCCGTTGGGTGTTTTTGGGTATTGTGACTACACAATAATGTGAACAAATTAGAAGGGTGTACTGTGGCAGTTGTCATCGATCACGAGTTTAGAGCCTCAGCGGAAGCGCTCTGGGAAATCTTAGGTACCCCAGATCGTGTCGATTGGGTGCCGGGCGTTACAAGCTGCACCTTTGATGGCGAGGTTCGCTCGCTCGACTTGCCAGGCGCAGGCGCGATCAAGGAGCGCATATTGAATCACGATAGCGATGCCCGCATCCTGGAATATTCCTGCTTCGAGAGTCCTGGCGCATTTGAGTCGCACCGAGCAAAAATGGAAATCACGCCCACCGATGCTGGCTGTCGTTTGCAGTGGCAGGCTAACGTGAAGCCTGACGTCATAGAGCCCTTTATTAAAGTCAGCATGGAGGGCTGCATTGCTCGCCTTGAAGAAATGCTGCAGTAACCTAGATGATTGAAGTCAAGATCTATCGCCAGCGCGGCTTTTAGGCGATTTCGTCTGAACACTCAGGAGATAACAAGAATGACTTTTGAAACGATTCTTTATTATATTGAGGACGGTATTTTGACTATTACGCTAAACCGTCCCGATCGCTTGAACGCCTTCAATAACGAGATGCGCGATGAGGTTCTCACGGCGCTCGACATGGCGGACGCGGATGATGACGTCAAAGCCATTATTTTTACCGGCTCAGGTCGTGCGTTCTGTGCGGGCGCTGATCTCGGTGATGGTGGCGACACATTTAATTACAAGCCCAAAAAACCGGGTATTCCGCGAGATGGCGGTGGCATGCTGACCTTACGTATCTTTGAGTGCCTGAAGCCCCTTATCTCTGCGTGTAATGGCCCGGCGGTTGGCATCGGTGCCACGATGCAATGTGCTATGGACATACGCCTTGCCTCCGAAAACGCGAAGTATGGTTTCGTATTTTCTAAGCGAGGCATCGTCCCGGAAGCAGCTTCAAGCTGGTTCCTGCCCCGCGTTGTGGGTATCAGTACTGCACTCGAGTGGACCTTCTCGGGCCGCGTATTCAAAGCCGATGAGGCACTGCAGCGGGGATTTGTAAGAACAGTTTACCCTGCGGATGAACTTCTCCCAGCGGCTCGTGCACTGGCCAAAGAGTTCTGTAACGAAACTTCAGCGGTCTCGGTCGCCATGGCACGTCAAATGATGTGGAAGATGCTGGGTGCGGATCATCCGATGGAAGCCCACCAAATCGATTCGCGAGGCGTCTACTTCACCGGTAAGTCAGCCGATGCACAGGAGGGGGTTAAGTCATTCCTCGAAAAGCGGCCGGCCAAGTACCCAGGTCAGGTTAGCAGTGACATGCCCGAGTTCTTCCCTTGGTGGGAAGAGCGCGAGTTCAAGTAGCTCGGGCCTCCTCACCACTCAAGCCAGCAACTCTCTCAGGGAGCTGCTATTTCTTTGAACCGATAGATCGTGCGCTGCCTATAGGTAGTGCCGGGCTCAAGAGTGATGCTTGGGAAATTGCGCTGATTGGGTGCATTAGGAAAGCCCTGAGCTTCAAGACAAATACCCGATCTGGGTGCAAAGGGCGTATTCAAGCCATCGCCTGTATACACCTGTAGCGCAGGCTGTGTTGTGAGGACGTCGAGCTGAAGTTGTGTCGCGCGGAGCCTAAGACTCGCTGCGAGGCGAAGTTTTCCGACTTCGGGCAACACAAAATTATGATCAATAGCGTGATCCCCAAGGGCCCTCCAGTCAGAGTAATCGAGCGCGGAGCCGCCGAGCGATGTAATCTCGCCCGTGGGGATTAGTCGGTCATTCACCGGCGTGTAGTGACCCGCATTCAGTGTCAGCTCGTGCTCGTAAAGAGGGCCGCCGAGGTTGAAGTAGGCGTGGTTCGCCAGATTCATGACAGTCGTGCGATCTGCCGACGCGGCGAAATCAAACTGAAGACTCAGGTCCTCCAAGAGTTCGTAACGGACCGTAATCAGTCGGTCGCCCGGGAAACTATCTGTAAGGTGGGGTAGTGCGAGTGAAAACACGACCGCATTATCAGCACGAGTAGGTGACGACTGAAAAGTTTGTTGATGAAGGCCATTGATTCCGCCATGCAGTACATTCGATCCCGTAGGCTCGTTAGTCTCCACTGCGTGCGTGCCATTAGGTAGTTCGAAACAGCCATCCTTCAGTCTATTCGCTACCGGACCCACGGTGGCGCCAAGATAATAGGGGTCTGAATCAAACTGGGTGGCTGAGGAGTAACTCAGTACGACATCTGATTGTGAGTGGACACCAAAGCCATTCAGTGAGATGCCCGCAATCGTTGCGCCTTTATTGAGCAGATGGACAGCGATCTGTCGTTTGTCGTCCGCGGTCTTGCGGAAAATGGTGTGGCTATGGTTCATAACTCAGCATAACCGATATTCGTCGAAGTATTGTGTGACGACGATCAGGACGTATGCCGATACTCTTACCAGCGTTAAGTAAAAGCAGCGTGCAGTAAATGAAGAGAACAGGAAGCCAACGAGCGAGCAAACCATCTTCAAACGTGCCGCAGAATTGGTGGCGGCAGACTCTATCAGCTCCCCTGATCCGTCCTGGGACAGCAGCAATCGCAGAGTGATAAATCACCTCTTTGACTGTGCAGAGCGCGATGGCTGGGCCCTCGACATACATTAGCTAAAGTCGACAGCCGATGGAAAAGCGAACCTCATTGTGACCTTAGGCAATACAGATAATCTAGGAGCCGAGCCAGCCGGTTTGGTTCTCTCAGGTCATACGGACACAGTACCGTTTGATGCCGGCGGTTGGATGTCTGATCCCCTGAAGCTTACCGAGCGGGATGGCAGGCTCTACGGTCTGGGCAGCACGGACATGAAAGGCTTTTTTGCTGTGGTGCTGGAGGCCGCATCAGTCTTAGATCCCTCTAAATTTAAAGCACTGTTGTACTTACTTGCGACTGCTGATGAGGAGAGGATGATGTGAGGGGCTCGTTCACTCACAAAAGCGCAGTTACCATTGGCGAGAGCCGCCATTATTGGCGAGCCTACCGATCTTCGCCCCATGCGGATGCACAAGGGCATCATGATGCAAGGCGTGACTTTGCGCGGCCAAAGCGGTCACTCGTCAGACCCTGAGTCAGGAAACAATGTCATCGAGGCCTTGCCAACGCTGTTGTCTGTAATGTCTCGGTATCGTGATGAATTGGCTCAGACATTTTGCTGTAAACTGATGGCTATTCCTGTACCGACAATCAATTTTGGTTGCGTCCAGGGTGATGACAGTCCCAATAGAATCTGTGGTGAGCTGGATTTCAGTTTTGATGTGCGAATGCTGCCGGGTCTTGGGTATGCCGATCAAGAGCGTGATTTGAATGCAGGACTCGTTGAGATTGCTGCGCTGCATGATATCGATATTGAGATGCGCCGTTTGGTTGAGCCTGTGCCCGCCTTTGAGCAGGCTGAAGGCAGTGAGTTGGTAGTTGCCTGCGAGGATGCGTCGGGGCAGACAGCGGATGCTGTCAACTTTGCGACGGAGGCGCCATTTCTGAAGTCGCTCGGGCTGGAAACCATTGTCATGGGCCCTGGCTCGATAGAGGTCGCTCATCAACCTAATGAATAGATGCCGCTCGACCAGATTCAGCCGGCCATCGATACGCTGCGGTCGCTTATTCACCGATACTGCATGTAGATTTCAGCGTCGGGTGATGGGCGTGTAATTTGTAGGCTTCGATTGTGGGCAGTTATTATGGGCAATGATTAACAGCGCCCGTCGTCCGCAGTGTTCGTTTGAAAAAAGTCAGGTGCTAAGCACGGCGACGAGGAGAGGTTGGAGTAAGTCGATGGATACGATGAAAGCTGTTCGAGTGGACGTCTGTGGCGCGGCAGAGCAGATGTCGGTCAATGAGGTGCCGTTGCCTCAGCCAGGTGCGGGCGAGGTGCGTGTTAAGTTAAAAGCCTGTGGTATTAACCTCATCGACACCTACCACCGCTCGGGTCTTTACCCCCTGTCATTGCCAACGGGCTTGGGGTGCGAGGGCGCCGGTCTGGTTGATGCGCTGGGCGAGGGCGTTGATGACCTGAGCGAGGGTGACCGTGTTGGTTTTGCCATGGCCATGGGTGCCTATGCTGAGGCGATCGTTTTACCTCGCGCTGCATTAGTCAAAATCCCAGCGGGTGTCACCGATGAGGAAGCCGCCGCGGTGCTCCTCAAAGCAATGACGGTCGATTATTTATTTAACGATACCTTTCCACTAAGCGGCGGTGAGACCGTTCTTTTTCATGCGGCAGCTGGTGGCGTGGGTCTAATTGCCTGTCAATGGGCCAAACAGAAGGGCGTCAAGCTAATAGGGACTGCGAGTACTCAAGCAAAATGCAGTCTGGCCGTAAGTCATGGTGCTGAAGCCTGCTTGTTGAGCGACGATCCTAAGCTATCCGATAAGCTTCGAGCCTATACACCTAATGGATTTCCTGTGGTCTACGACAGTGTGGGTCGATCGACCTATCGACTGAGCCTCGGCTTGCTCGCGCCTCTGGGGATATTCGTCAGTTTTGGCAATGCATCAGGTCCCATTGATGCTGTCGTCCCTGGGGAGCTTGCTTTGGCCGGCTCGCTTTATTTTACGCGCCCAACCTTAGCTACCCACATGGCGCGACCAGGATGGATGCAGGCTTCTGCGGATCGTATTTTTGGTCTCATAGACGCGGGGCATCTCACGGTTGACGTGAATCAGCGCTATGCACTGAGCGATGTTGTTAGGGCGCACAACGACTTGGAAGGGCGTCGTACGACGGGAAGCTCTGTCCTGATTCCTTAAGCTGAGGTTCCTATGGTTTGTCTGTTGGGGTTCCATTTCGATGGAAAATCATCATTGAGGCTGAGTTCGATACGCGATAAAACAGGCAACGAAAAATAAAAACAATGATCGAGGAGTACACGCGTATGCGAGCGAGTCATAAGGCCATGAGTCCGTTTATGTCGGCGGAAGAAGCGACAACCATGTTGCGTATCGCCGAAGAACGACGTGTGTTTCGTACATACGCGGAAGAAGCACTTAATGATGGAATTGGAGAGTCTTTACCACAACGTTTCGATGCCGCCTTCAACTACATTCAGCATGGCATCGATGGTCTGGGGAACAGTGATGACGTTAGTACGGCAGCGCAGCGTACCAATTATTTCCGAGAGACCTACGCCTACGGTGATGACATTCAGGCGCCGGGTATAGAGGCGTTTTTTAATCATCCAGACTTGTTATTGGTTGCTGGAGAGGTCACAGGTCGCCCGTTGGTCGTTCCGGCAATCGTTTACGCCAACATCCTTACACCCGGGCAGGAATTAGCGATCCATACCGATGTTCCAGAGTTTAGAGGCGCAGATCGAAAGCGCATGCCGCAGTGGCTCCTCGTCACTATGCTGCACTCGGGCTTGTTTGATGAATATCGTATCCCCATTGCCACCTGCGTATCATGGTTTGGTGCTAATCCGGGCGGCGCGTTTGCCTATTTCCCTGAGGGTCCTAAGGGGAGACGGGAATCCATGCCGGCGACGCACAACACTGCCATTTTGATCGACACTGACAAGGTGTTTCATGGTGTTGAGCGGGTAACGCCAAAGTCGTTTTTCCCAGAAATCGATAAAGGTGCGACGCTAAGCTTTGAGGGAAGTGCCGGTTGGTCACTCGCTAAACCCGATGGTAGTGAGGTGACGCGTTACCAATGGGAGGATTTGCGGTACTCAATTTCGTGGAAAGCCTACTGTTTTGTCGATGAGGCAGAAAAAGCAAAGTGGGCCGATAAGACGGATGATCTAACCCTTGATTACATTCTGGATACGCTGGAGTCGGAGTTGAGAACACGTGGTGCGCTGACGGGCGCGCGGCCGGATCCAACGGGCTTTGCTCAAGCACTGGTTAACGAGTTCATTCGGTTTCCGGTAGCGACGGCAGCATAGGATCGTCTTCAGCCCCGCAGGCGTTCGACGCCTCGATAAATCACTCGTTGAACCACGGTAGGGAGCAAGAGATTCTCTACCAGCCAGCGTGAAAGACGCGTTGTCTTACCTGAGTCCTGGTGCAATGTGAGCCCGTTATCCTGTGGTCCAACAATTGACCCCCAGCGATTCGCCGGAGGGGCGTAATGCTTGTTAGGCGCTTTGCCAGCGGCCTTGCGTTTGATGTTGTTCACCAAAATACCGTAGGCCCAATTTCGAGCAGACGATCGCGCTTCATCGGTTGATGCCACGTCACCGATGGCAAAAAGCGAGTCGCTACCGACCACCTCAAGTGTATTTTTGGTTTTTACAAACCCTTCATTGTCGAGTAGGGCGTCGGGTAGGAACGTGGTATGCGGTTTGCGATTGCCAGTAGACCATATGATGGTATCGGCCACGGCGGACTGGCCCGACTCAAAATGTATGGTTCCTGCGTTGGGCGCAGGTTCCTCGGTGATAGCTCGACGCCCGCTGAAAATCTGCACGCCCGCTGCAGTCAATTCACGTTGGTAATACTGTCGAGCTTCCTCGTGGTATCCAGGAAGCGGGAGATCCGCTGAGATATACAGTGAGACAATCTTCTCAGGGTAGGTGCGACGAATATTTAGAGCGCAACTCACGCCACAGGGCCCGCCTCCAACAATGGCTACGGTCTTGGCGTCGCGGATAGCCGCTGCATCCTGCTTCAAGCGTTCATGGATTTGCGCCTCTGATCGCAAGTGATTATCGCGCCAGAAACCATTAGAGGTGCCGGACGCAATGACCAGGAAGTCAAAGGGGATTACTATCTCGTCATTGCTCTGATCAACCACCAACACCGTTTTATTGGCGAGGTCGACGCATTCAGCCTTGGCATGATGGATTTCAACATCCGCGAGCGCTTTGAATCGTCGCAGTGGCGTGTTGTAGTAACGGTTCCACCAACTCAAATCAGCCAGTCGTTTGCCCAGTTCCTGCCCACTGACAAGGTTCGGCTTGGTACTGATGCCAATGACGTTGAAATGACGGCTCAGCCGAGTAGCAACCAACACGCCGGTGTCACCCATACCAATAATGACAACGGTATGACCTTTTGTTTGACGTTGGGACATTCGGTGGCCTCGGCAGAGTTGATGTTCTTCGGTTCAGGTTTGGATTCTCTGACCCTTAACGGTGTACGCTCGGCAGTCTAACGAGTTCTTTGAGCACATGAGGTTCCCATGAGCATACGAAAAGCAACGCTTAACGATGTCGAAGTCATTTCACCTTTATTCGATGCATACCGAGTGTTTTACGAGCAAACGAGTGATCTGGACGGTGCGGCACATTGCCTAAAAGAAAATCTTTCGTGTCAGCGAAGCCACATTTTCGTATTCGAGGACGCTGAGACAGTGCTAGGGTTTACGCAGCTCTATCCGGCATTTTGCTCCGTGGCGATGAAGCCGTTTTTTGTTCTTTACGATTTGTATGTGGTGCCGACAGAACGAGCAAAGGGGGTCGGCACCTCACTTCTGCGCTTCGTGCATGATTGGGCAAAAGCTCAAGGCGCTTTTCGCGTGGATCTTGAGACGGCGCATACTAATGTGACAGCGCAATCGGTTTATGAGACCTTGGGTTATGAGCTCGATACTGAATTCAGGAAGTACAGCTTCGAGCTCGCCTCAGAGTGAAAAAAGGGATTAATTTCTCTCAGTCATTTGGCGCGAGCGGCCGAAATGCCCTAAGACTTAACTGCGCGACGCGTCGTTAGAGAGGGCGTGTCCGAGAAAACTGCACCTAGGTAGCAAGCCCTATCCTTTGCCGAAGGTTTTTTCCTCTCCTTGTAGGCCTAGCTTCTCATCGAGTAGGGCAACTTTCTCAGCTATGCGCTCCTTCAGGCCGTCTCCCATGCGTCTGTGCAAAATCGACGCTGCCACCGCACCAAGTACACCGAGCGTGGCCAACGTGGCGAAAAGGTAACGATAGCCCTCTTGACCTGGGAAGGTGTCAGAAATGACGGCGAAAAAAAGGTAACCGAAAGACGAGGGTGCGTATACAACAAATGAGGCGACCGCAATCACAGAGCCTGAAAAGCGCGGCGGTAGCCCAATTTCTCCATACGGCGCGAAATACAGAGCACGCATGAAGAAAATCATGAAAAAGAGTGGTACGAGCAATACCATTGCAATCCAAACAAAAGCCTGCGAGTTCGGAAGTAGAGCGAGTGCTACCCCCAACACCGCTACGACCATGAGGCCTGCTCGCATACCGCCCACCGCGCCCCCGAATACGCGATTAGTCACAAAGCTCGCCACGAAGGCCGAACCGATTCGTCCCGCGGATGTTGAGAAAAGAGCGAATATCGATGCTGCAATCGCGGGTAAAGTGAAGGTCTCGTTGAGATAGGTCACGTAGAATGGAAGGCTGGTGTAGGCAAAATAAATGAAGAAACCGACGAGGCCTGTCAGCCAGATTTCCGGCATCGAGAGTGTCAGCTTCATTCCCTCGCGAACCTCTTGCATCATCGTGCCTGATGCGTCGCTGGATTTTAAAAGAGGCTTGTCGGGTAGGGTAAACCAGCTTGCAATGCCCAGCGCCACCATGACTCCGCCGTTAATCATGAAAGCCACCTCCAAACCAAAAACGCTATATCCAAGAAGGGCGTAGAGACCCAAAGTGATGGCATTTTGGAGAAACTCGATCAGGCCTCGTCCACCCTCGAGGAAACCGAAGACCTTCGATTGCTGCTCGTCGGACGTCGATTTTCTGACTGAAGACAAAATGGCAGGCCAAAATGCGCCCTCGCAACAGATGGCCAATACCAGCAGTAGTCCCAGTAGCAAATTAAAGTCCGAGGTTTTTCCCAAGAAGAAGGTGGTAATCCCGCCAATAATCATGGGAATTGCAATCAGCTTTTGCGGCGCAAATCGGTCTTGAGCCCAGGAAAGGGCGACATACATGAAGTTACTCGCCAGTCCGTAAATCGATAGTAATAAACCAAACTGCGTTTTTGAAACGTCCCACAATTCTAGGATTTGCGGGAGCAATACTCCCTTCATTGCCAACAGCGCAAACATGAACTGCGAGCACAGTGTGATCAACACAAAGTTAAGAAAGATCCGACGCGATGCGAAAAGTGGTTGGGTTGGCGAATTGGAAGCGGGATTCATGGCATCGTCTTATTGAGGGCGGTGATCGGCACTATAACAGTCGTTCAAATCACCGCGAGTATCTTTTTAGACGGTCGGTTTGGACTATTTGGCCCGCTGGATTTTCGGGATAGTCTGGAGCAGCGCCGACGTCCTCTGCCTAGCGTGAGACTTGTGATGAAAAGAATGGTGATTAATAGGGTCGCCAAATTGTGAATGATTCAGCACAGAGCGTCACAAGCTCTGCACCGCACCATTTATATTCGAATCGCTATCGGTATTATGTTCTCGCGCTGCTGACGCTGGGTTATGTGTTCAATTTTGTCGATCGGCAGGTGATGACCATTCTCATCGAGCCGATCAAGGCTGAGTTTCGTGCGACAGATACTCAGATGGGTTGCTTGTCGGGTCTTGCATTCGCGCTGTTCTATGCCACCCTGGGTATACCCGTGGCTCGTCTTGCCGATCGATGGTCAAGACGCAATGTGCTCACGATCTCCATGACAACCTGGAGTGCGGTTACCCTCTTATGTGCAACCGCCACGGGGTTTTGGCACTTGCTGCTTCTGCGTATCGGCGTGGGTGTTGGCGAGGCCGGTGGTACACCGCCGTCGCAATCGTTGCTCGCAGATTACTTCCCGCCGGAAAAGCGAGCGTTTGCTCAAGGCATTCTGGCAACCGCCCCAACTATTGGCATCTTGGTAGGTCTGTTTGGTGGTGCTGTGATTGCCGAAACTTATGGCTGGCGCACCGTGTTTCTAATGTTTGGCATTCCCGGTGTGTTACTCGCCGCTCTCATTCAAATGACGGTCAAAGAGCCTCCCAAAGTCAAGGCAGCTTCAGACACAGTCGATCAGGGCCTGTTTAGCGCCCTGAAGCACATTGTCAGGCTGCCATCCTTCCTTCACATCATGGTAGGTGTCGGCTTTACTGGCATTGCAGGCTATGGCCTTGGTGTTTGGTCGCCGAGTTTCCTGGTGCGAGAGCACACAATGAGCTTGGTCGATGCAGGTTTGTATCTCGGGCTCATCGGTGTATTCGGTGGTGGCCTAGGGACCATCTCAAGCGGGCTCTTAGTCGACGCGTTGGCGCGACGAGACCGACGGTGGCAATTGTGGGTGCCCGCGATCGGGATTTTTCTCGCGCTGCCCACGCAGCTTGCATTCCTGCTATGGCCGGTCGAGTACCGTCTAATGATCGGCTCAGTCGATCTGCCCTTCGCACTGGTGTTCATGGGATTGTCGGCCGTCTTCGCCAGCTTTTGGACAGCACCAAGTTACGCGGCGGTTCAGAATCTGGTACCCCAGCATTGGCGGACCCAAGCCTCGGCGCTGATGTTGTGAGCGATTAATCTGCTGGGGATGGGTCTCGGGCCATTGCTCGTCGGTATGCTAAGTGATGGGTTTTCAGCCTATGGTGATGGATCTGTCCGTAATCCTTATAGCTTGGTGTCAATTTAGACGTCGTCAAAAGTATCGCCTATCTTGGTGGTAGTGCCAAATACGCAAGCGCTACCGCCTTAATCGAGGGATTTGCCGGCAAGTAAGGCCTTGTGAGCACGCTGTTTTGTTATCATCTTGCGAGGTTGTCTTTCTAAATACTATCCAGACGCCGGGTGCGGCTACGAGAAGGTAGCACTGTGCTTCGGCGATAGAGTGTGTAGGACATTCAGATTTAAGGGAGATATCGATGAGATTCTTTGACTGCATCAAAAGCGGACCGAGTGGTGGCTTGATCAGCTCGGCATGACGCCCTATGCCGCGCTTTGGTTTGCCTCCGTCAAAGGCGCGGTGACGACGCTTCTCGTGCTGTGGTTGCTAGGATTTTTTGCGGGACAATAAGGTTAGCATGAGAAGGTAAAAATACGCCCGGACAGGGCCCGGGCGCACAGTGAGGTTACTCGCCTGAGGCCATAACCGAGTCTTTAACAGCAAGCAGGAAGTTTGCTACCACCATTCCAGCAATCATTACCGCAATATTGTCGATAATGCTGTTCAACGGGGCACCAACGGCTGGAATAGCATCCAGTTGGTTGGCCACTGTTGGCATTGCAACTGCCGCGACAGTGTAGGCCATACGACCTGCCATATCTGCAGTTGGACTGATGAAACCGCTGACCAATCCTAAAACGACGAGGATTAAGGCGGAGTATGCAGCAAGCTGACCGACAAATACGGCGGCAATCGCGACCACTACACCAACGGCTGTTAAGATCTGATTAACATTCATAGTCTTATCCTTATTGTTACCAAGTTTGTCACTGTGCTCACCCTGCCCCATATCCGATCGTGTTGTTGTTATCGGAGGCTACAAGGAAGACAGCGATCCCACCGTAACAATAGAAGTTGCCGAAGTCGTCATTTTATCGTTATAAAAGTCCGCTTTATCGTAAATTTTACTTTTATCGCCGGTGCGCCTTCCAGGTGCCGCCGTACTGGTAATCGCTTCCAGCGCCTTGCTTAAGCGCCGAGAGACACGCTTCACACCTAAACAGCCAAGTCGTAATGGTCTGACTTCTGCTGCGGTACAAAACGGGGAAGGTGGCCTGGCAGTTTGCGGATTGTTTTTCTCGTCTTGATTTTGTTGCCATAGATGCTTGAGGTCGTTTCGGAATCGAGACTTTCGGTGATGTTATGTGGTGATTTCACAGGGTTTTGAGGCGGTTCATGGTGTAAACTCTGCCTGACTACGCTGTAGTCGTCGAGATGTATCGTTTGAGCCACGAGAAACGCCAACAGATGAACGACAAAGCAAAAGCTGACCTCATCCCAATTGTCACCGTTTCCAGTGGTGAGAAGTTTGTGACACCGGCGGGCGTCCTCGCGATAAAGGACGGCATTAAAACAGCGAAAGAAACGACACCACGCCTGAAGAAGCCCGATTTTTTGCGCATGCGCGTTCGACATTCGCCAAAATACGAATCGGTCAAGGACATCGTCAAACAGCACAGACTTGCTACCGTTTGCGAAGAAGCAAAGTGTCCCAATATCAGCGAGTGCTGGTCAGCGGGAACGGCGACCATCATGCTCATGGGTGATGTCTGCACGCGTGCCTGCCGATTTTGCTCTGTGAACACAGGCAATCCCCGCGGTTGGTTGGATCTTGAGGAGCCTGTGAACACGGCAAAGGCAGTTCAACTCATGGGGCTCACCTACGTCGTGCTTACATCAGTCAATCGCGATGATCTTGCCGACGGCGGCGCCGGGCATTACGCCGATACGGTGCGTGAGGTGAAAAAGCTCAATCCGCATACGGGTGTAGAAGCCCTCACCCCTGACTTTTTAGGCCTTAAGTCAGCGATTGATGTGCTTCTTGAGTCTGGACTCGATGTGTTTGCGCAAAATGTTGAGACAGTAAAACGTCTCACGCACCCAGTTCGTGATCCGCGCGCGGGCTATGAACAAACTCTTAATGTATTGAAGTATGCGGCTGACCAATCCGATGCCATCACAAAGACCTCGCTCATGTTGGGGCTGGGCGAGACGGATGATGAGTTGCTCCACTGCATGGATGACTTACGCGAGGCTGATGTCGACGTTCTTACATTGGGCCAGTACCTGCAGCCTACGTCGAACCACCTTCCGGTGAAGCGCTTTGTGACGCCCGATGAGTTTGAGCGTTATCGCGAGTGGGGGTTGGAAAAAGGGTTCAGAGAAGTGGTTTCAGGCGTCTTTGTACGATCAAGTTATCGTGCTGAGCGAGTTCTCGAATTTAATAACGTTGGTTTACAGGTAGGCTAGGTGGCTGGTGGGAGTAAACGCATGCACTACATCACTTGGGTCCCTGGCAGGCCTTGAGTTATCGTTCTCAAAGAATCGGATCGGCGCTTTTGGCGTATCATGAAGTAGCAGACTCAATGTGCTATTTGCTGGTGCAGGTTGAGTCCTAATAGAGCTGGCTGAGAGAGACACACTACGGTGACTGAATTCAAACGCGTGGGGTTATTGGGTCGTCGTGAGCACCCCGGGGTAGCACACGTCGTAGCCGAATTATTAGACCTGCTGGATAGCCGCGGAATTGATGTGGTCCTTGAGGATCGTCTCGCGACGCTGGCTCACTTTGAAACACGAGCTATGCAGCCTCGTGATGCCATCGGCGCAAACGTTGAGTTGGCGGTCGTGATTGGTGGCGACGGGAGTTTGTTGAGCGCAGCGCGTACGCTGGTTAAACACGACTGTCCAGTGATTGGTATCAATCGTGGCAGACTGGGTTTTTTGACCGATGTCAGCCCGGATGATGAGCTCGTCGCTCACGTCACTAGTGTGCTGGATGGAAACTACTCGACTGATAAGCGTTTTCTGTTAGATGTAGAGGTCTATGGTGGCGGCGTACAGACGGGGCAGGCCGAGGCACTGAACGATGTGGTTGTAAACTCGGGTACTTCAGCACAGATGATTGAATTTCAGCTTAAGGTTGACGATGAGTTTGTCTACCGAATGAACGCTGATGGTTTGATTATAGCCACTCCAACAGGCTCGACCGCGTACTCCATGTCTGCTGGCGGCCCTATTATGAATCCAAAGCTCGATGCGGTCGCGTTAGTGCCCATGTTTCCTCATTCGCTTACCAGTCGGCCCATGGTTGTGCACGGGGGGAGTGAAATTCGAATCGACACGCTTGAGCGCAATAAGAATAACCCTCTGGTGACCTGCGACGGGCAGGTATCACTGACCTTAAAGCCTGGCGATTCGGTCCTTGTGCGCAAGAAGTCCAGGGCGCTGCGTCTGCTTCATCCACCGGGGTACAGTTTTTACGCCAGTTGTCGAGATAAGCTCAGATGGTCTGATGCTCTTACGTCCTGACATAACGACGCAGTGGCGTCAGGCACCGATAACTATCTCGATTCTCGCCATTTCTGCGGTAGTGTTCGCGCTGATGAGTCTCTTTGGCGACGCCATCATTCTGGATTGGCTGGCGTTCAATAAAGTCGAATTCACTGGCCGTCGCTTCGAGCTGGTGAGCCCGGGTAGTGAGTATTGGCGGTACGTTACACCTGTACTCATCCACTTCGGCCTGATTCACATTCTGTTTAACGGGCTTTGGATTTGGGAGTTCGGTAGTCGCCTCGAGCTGAGGCTGGGCTCGATTTTTGCACTCAATTTATTTCTGGCAGGTTCCATTGGCGGTAACTTGCTACAGAGCTGGTGGAGCGGGCCGTCAATTTTCGGCGGCCTGTCGGGCGTCGTTTACGCCTACATGGGTTGCCTTTGGGTGATGTGGCGATTGCGACCTGGGTTGGTGCCGATTGATGTGCCCGCGGTTTTCACCTTTATGTGGATTTGGCTGTTTATTGGTTTCACTGGAATTCTGAAAATACTAGGGTTGGGGTCGATTGCGAATGGTGCCCACCTGGGCGGTTTACTTGTGGGTATCGTTACGGGTGTCATTATTACCCGATTGTTTCCAAAGCGAGGCTGACGCGTTGTCCAAGAATTATGAAGAAGCGATAAAGGCTATACCCGCCGAGCTATACCAGCGGATGGTTGATGCGCTATCCGTGGGGAAGTGGCCAGATGGTCGAGAGTTGACGGAAGCACAACGCGAGCAAACGATGGGTGCAGTCATTTTGTGGGGTAAATTGCACTTGCCCGAGGATCAGCGTATTGGCTTTATTGATAAGGGGTCAAAAGCGGGTAGCAGCTGTGACGACCCCGTACCCTTAAAGTGGCAGTGAGGAGTGGTAAGTCTGCATGGCATTTAGTGGAAATTTAAGAAAAATGGTCACCGAGCTCTCGAGTGATGTGCAGTACCGCCTTCCCGTTGGTGATGAAATGCTTCACCTGAACCCCTTGATAGGCAGCCACTTGTCGTTGTCTTTCACCGGCGTTATTAACTGTATTGAATGCGACCGTAAGTCGAACAAGAGCTTTAGCCAGGGATATTGTTTCCCTTGCTTCAGGCGTCTTGCTGCCTGCGATAGCTGTATCGTGAGTCCGGAGAAGTGTCACTACGATGCGGGCACCTGTCGTGAGCCCGATTGGGCACAGTCTCACTGCTTCGTTGACCACATTGTCTACCTGGCTAATACGTCAGGTGTGAAGGTGGGCATTACGCGTCATTCTCAGGTACCAACGCGTTGGATGGACCAAGGTGCGACGCAAGCACAACCCATAGCACGTGTTCAGCATCGTCAGCTGTCAGGCTTTTTGGAAACTGTACTTGCACAGCATGTGAAGGATAAAACCGCTTGGCAAACTATGCTGAAAGGGAATGGTGAAGCCGTCTCGCTTGAGGAGAAACGCCAGGAGCTCATGAGTCTCTGTGAGGGCGATATTGAGGCGCTGCAGGACCGGTATGGTCGTCAAGCCCTGCAACTGCTCGAAGATGAACCGACGGTCAGCATCAACTATCCAGTGGTCGAATTTCCCATGAAAGTCAGCGCGCATAATTTTGATAAGAGTCCGCTGGTTGAGGGCAAGTTGATGGGCATTAAGGGTCAGTATTTATTGCTCGATACGGGCGTGTTGAATATCCGTAAATTTGGTGGCTACCACATTGAACTGGAGGCAAGGCGATGACGCGAGAGGGCGCACCGAAAACCATTTACCGGAAGGACTACACAGAGCCTGATTTCCTAATAAGTCATGTGGAACTTGCCTTCGAGATCGCAGACGGCAATACGCGAGTCACGAGCTCACTTCACATCCAACGCAATGGTTCGCACGAGAGGCCTTTAGTCCTGGACGGCGAGGGTCTAGGGCTCATTAGTGTTTCAGTTGATGGCGGCGAGCTCGACGAGGGCGCCTTCAAATATGTCGGAGGGAAACTCACGGTTAATGTCGTGCCCGATGACTTCGAATTAGGTGCCGTGGTTGATACCCAGCCAGAGACCAATACCTCGCTCGAGGGGCTCTACCGGTCGCGCACGATGTACTGCACCCAGTGCGAGGCAGAGGGCTATCGAAAGATCACTTTCGGTCTTGATCGCCCGGACGTTTTATCAACCTACACCGTGACCCTGTCGGCGGATAAGGCTAGCTGTCCAGTCCTTCTGAGTAACGGTAATGAGGTGTCTCGAACAGACTTAGCTGACGGACGCCACCAGGTCGTTTGGCACGACCCTCACCCCAAGCCCAGTTATCTATTTGCCATTGTTGCTGGCGACCTTGAGCTCGTCTCTGACACCTTCACCACGCAATCAGGGAAAATCGTAGACCTGCGCATTTGGGTTGAGGCCAAAGACACAGGCTACTGTGATCATGCGATGAATTCGCTGAAAGCATCGATGCGTTGGGACGAAGAGCGTTACGGACTCGAGTACGACCTAGACCTCTTTAACATCGTCGCCGTTGATGACTTCAACATGGGGGCGATGGAGAACAAGAGTCTGAATATCTTCAATACCTCCTGTGTATTGGCCCACCCCGATATCACCACTGACCTTGGTTACCAGCGCGTTGAGTCGGTGGTCGCCCACGAGTATTTTCATAATTACTCCGGGAATCGCGTGACCTGCCGCGACTGGTTTCAGCTCAGTCTGAAGGAGGGCTTCACAGTATTCAGGGATGCAGAGTTCTCTGCCGATATGAATTCGCGCGGTGTGAAGCGCATTGAAGATGTCTCGTTCTTACAAACACATCAGTTCGCTGAGGACTCGGGCCCCATGGCGCATCCGGTTCGGCCCGACTCCTTTATCGAAATTTCCAATTTCTACACGATGACTGTGTACGAGAAGGGCGCTGAAGTTGTCAGGATGCTGAACACCTTATTGGGCGATGATGCGTTTTATGCGGGCGCCAAACTCTATTTCGATCGATTCGACGGCATGGCGGTGACCTGTGATGACTTTGTTGATGCCATGCAGGAAGCCTCGGGTAAGGACCTCAGTCAGTTCCGGCGCTGGTATGAGCAGGCCGGCACGCCGGTGGTTTCGATTGGAAAGGCGTTTGATGAGGCCTCAGGCAGGCTGGATCTAACCTTCACACAGACAAACCCACCGACGCCGGGTCAAGATGACAAGCCGCCATTGCATATTCCGTTGACATTGGCATTGATGGAGAACGGTCAGCATGCGGATATGGGAAATGGCGCCCCGTCTCGCGTGATGGAGTTAACAGAGTCGACACAGACGATCTCGTTTGATGGTTTCAGTAGCGAACCCGTTATCTCAGCGCTGCGCGGATTTTCTGCGCCTGTTCGACTCAAGATGGAGCAATCTCAAGACGATTTAATTGCCTTGATGGGCGCCGATAATGATCCTTTTGTAAAGTGGGATGCGTCTCAGCGCTTGGCATACGCCGCAATCGATAGAGGCGCTAAAGCCTTAGAGCGAGACTACGTAGACGCATTGAAGCAGGTACTTTCCAGCGACATCGAGGACGCGATGAAGGCGCAGTTGCTCAGCCTGCCGACAGAGGCGTCGCTAGCCGATAGGGCTGCGCAAACAGGGCTAGTTAACGTTCATGATATCCACGACGCCAAAACCAATGTGGCAGCCGCTGTAGGACACGCGTTGTCGAACGAGCTCAAAGCGATTGTGATGTCGAGTCTGGCGGTGACTGACACCTATCAGCCGAGTGCTGAGCAGATTGGACGACGCTCGCTGTTACATACCGCGTTGTCCTTATTGGTGGAAAGTGACCCCGAGTGGCTGATAACGGCGAGAAACATGTATTACGCGGCAGCCAACTTGTCTGATCGTCTCTGCGCAGCGCGTTTGGTGGTTCACCAAGGTGACGAGGTGCATCGAGCCGAAGTGCTAGAACACTTCTTTGACCGATGGCGCTCCGAGAACCTCGTGGTCAACCAATGGTTTGTAATGCAGGCGACTCGGCCCTCGGCTGATTGCGTGTCAGACGTGACCGCCTTGACACATCATGCAGCCTTTGACTGGCGTAATCCGAATAAGGTTCGCTCCCTTGTCAGTGCCTTCGCAGGCGCCAATCCAACCGCATTCCATGCGCTGGACGGTGGAGGTTATCGCCTCCTAGGCAATGCTGTACGCCGCCTTCAGTCTGATAATCCACAAATTGCGGCGCGTATGCTGGCGCCGATGACACGTTGGCGTCGATATGATCACGGGCAAGCGGTTATGCGGGACGAACTGGAGTCTATTGCTGCCTTAGATGGGCTATCACAGGACGTTTACGAGGTGGTTAACCGGTCGCTCAGCGACAAGTAGGGCGTCCCACTGACACCCCTTCATACCTCGGTCTGCCAAAGGTCGAGGCGGGCACTCCATCGTTTTCAACCTTTTTACGCAGTGGGATAGAGGGATTTATAATCGGTCTGTGCGGTAGTCCCAAGTTTGGGCTCATCCCTGATTGCTCGATACAGTGCCGCGCCGCGAGTCCAGGCTTCATCGCTCTGACTGTAAATCGCCGTTTCTAGTGTGCTGACTTCGTCGGCTAACCCCGAGTCGCAGAGCCCTCTGAGTTGGTCCAGAGTTCTCACACGCTGCTGGTAGTGCAGCGTCGCCCAACGGAGGAGCAGTTGCCGCGTTGCCGGCGCATCGTTTTGGCTTGTGCTGGCTTTCATGGCTGTCAACAGCGGTCGCAAGGTTTCCTCGGTATTGTCGATATCGACATCACTCGCTTTGTGGTCACGCGAGCGCCACAGCACATAGGCGAATAGTAGTGCCAGAAGCCAGCCAAGGCCCGCGAGGGCGTTGAGCCAAACCGGTGTCGTTGTCGTTTGTGTCTCAGCTACGATTGCAGGGGGCTGGACTGGGCTTTGGACCACGGGGCTGCCCACGGAAATGGTCGTCGATGGCAGGATGGCAAACTGCAGCGAATCGGTTTCAGTGTTCCACCAGGGGACTCTCACTTCGGGCAGTGTCCAAGAGCCACTACCACTGGCCACAAGTGCTTCGCTGCGCGTTCGTTGTCCAAGAAAACCATCTGTCCGCTCGATCTGATCGCTGGATTCTTGGTCTGGATAAACCCGAATCCCTGTGATCTTGCTGTTATCTGACATACTCGTAATCGACGGTAATTGGCTGCTCAACAAACCCTCAGCAGCCATGGTCAATGTGCGAGTGGTGGAATCGCCGATCTCCATGGATTCGGGCGGCGTTGACCAGGACTGCGCCAGTTCAAGCGAGCCAGCTGGGAGCCACACGTCACCTGGAAAGTCCGCAGGCACCGGCTTCACGTTAACCTCAATCGCGTCTTCTGAAAGTCTAAATCGCTTACCTAGGCGCGCTCCTAAGAGCGATCGCCCGGGTAATACCTCGCGCGCCGTCAGAGACAAGGACGGTATTTCGAGGACTCCTCGCTGCTGCGGGTAGATGGCATAGCGAAGTTGGGTTACACGCCATAGACGGCCGTTAATTTGGCGTTGAAAGTTTCGGCGAGTCAGTTCTTCAACGATGGCGCCATTGAGCTCTAGCTGGGTAACCTCAGCACCATCGAGGTTGATCGCTTGCTCGATAGTGACGGTCAGAATGATCTGTTCCTGAATGTAGACGTCCCGCTTATCGATTTCGATAGAGAAACGAACCGAATCGTCACCGCCCGCACTGACGGTTTGCGGATTCACGGTAATCGCAATCGGCGTTGTACGGTTACCCCCGGTGCTGAGTGAAGGGATGGATAGAATGCCATCGCGCAGGGGTAAAAGATCCAATGACAGGGTGCGAGTCGTCGAGCGCGCGCCATTGATAAATGATGTGTTGGTTGAACTACTGCTACTTAGGATTTCCCAGTCAAATTGGAGCGCAGCGAGATCGAGTTGATCGAGTCGCTCGCTGGCATCGCCGGTAATCGTGAGTCGCAAAGATTCGCCCATGCCGATGGTCTCGCGATCAACGTCAGAGCGTATTTCCGCTAACGAGACGGCGGAAAAGAACATCAAGCTCAGAAATGTTAAAGCTCGCATCACGCTACCAGCGAACGTCTTCATCGGGTTCTTCTCCGTTTCGTAGGCGTTGAATCGTTTGATATCTGAATTTTCGGCGCAGTAGGCCGCCGGGATCATCGGGAACACGTCGCAGCCACTGCTCGAGGGCCTGCTGTTCTTCTAGAGCCTCGTTGAACCGCGCCAGCTGTTTCTCCGTTGCCTGCTCGAGCTCAGATGGGTTCATATCCTCGCTCATCTCACCGTCGGCGCTTGGTTGTGATTCCTGGTCACTGGGCTGTTGGTCGGAAGGGTCTGAACTACCTTCCTGAGACTCGCTGTTGCTGTCCTGTTCTTGTTGAGAAGAATCACTTTCAGAGTCCCGTGACTCACCCTCTTGATCCGATTGATCGCTATTGCTGTATTGATCGTTACTTTGTTGTTCCTGCTGTTGCTGCTCGAGTAAGGATTTCACTAGCTCTCGATTGTCGATAGCGTCTTGCAGGTCGGGTTCCGCTTCAAGTGACTTGTCATAACTGTCGATAGCGCCTTGAAAGTCACCGGATAGGGCAAGCGCGTTACCTCTGTTGTAAAGCGCATCGGCTGAGTCGAGTTTACCGAACTCGGCTGATGAGGAGCGAAAGTCACCGGCCTCGTAGTGTGCAGTGCCTCGCCAGTCTGGCGCCTCAAAGAGCGTTGCCGCACGCGCCGCATCGCCCTCCGCCAGTGCCTTCGCCCCCTTCTGATCGGCTGTGGACCAGAAGTTTTCCAAGGTGTTGGCGTTACTGGGTGCCGCATCAGTCATCAGAATCGCGACGAGCAGGGTGCTGAGTGCCCCGCGTCGAAACAAGGGCAGCATGAGCAGAGCTGCTGCGATGGCGAACCAGTAGCCAAGATCAATCCAGGTGTCGGTTTTGCGTTCCAGTGAATCATCACTGGTAATGCTCGATTGAGTCCCTGACAAAAGCGACTGAATATCACCGTTATCAACAGATACATCGGTGCGCTGGGCACCGAGCGTTGTAGCGATTCGTTGAATTTCTTGTCGATCCACGGCTGGAATAACGATTTGGTCATTGTCATCGCGCAGAAAACCGCCATCAGGCAGCGGGATCGGAGCACCGGTGTCGGTTCCCATGACCAGAATACCCAAGTCAGCTCCCACTGAGCCCAGCAAACCCTCCACGCGAGACGTTTCAAACTTGGGTAAACCGTCAGTAATCAATAGCACGCTACCATTAGTCAGCCCTGAGGTTTCCAGTAACCCGGCTGCAAGTGATATGGCTTCAGTCGCGTTAGAACCCTGTAACGGCATGATGTCGGGTGCAAGGGCGCTCAGTAGGTTTTCAATCGTGCG
>Ga0163109_10000518_pt1 | contig 30888 bp, 29 predicted proteins | sample CRUFie1St13metaG_FD_108704 | JGI IMG/M metagenome (GOLD analysis project Ga0163109, IMG submission 108704) | Marine microbial communities from the Costa Rica Dome - CRUD Field 142mm St13 metaG | ecosystem: Environmental > Aquatic > Marine > Oceanic > Photic zone | place: Costa Rica: the Eastern...
ATAAAAGTATAAATAAAAAAGTATGGGAATCAAAAATCTACATACATTTATTCGCAAAATAAATAAGGATATATATAAAACTGTTAATTTACAGAAATTAGCAGGCAAAACACTTGCTGTGGACACTTCTATTTTTATGTGTAAATACAAAAGTATGTTGGGAAGTCGTTGGTTATCTGGTTTCTGGAATTTAATTTTATGCATGAAAAGGAATCAAATAAATCTAATTTTTATTTATGATACTAAAGCGCCTCCTGAAAAAGATGAAGAAAGATTATTGAGACAAGAACAACGAGATAAACAAAAAGAAAGAGTTTCTAATATAATGAAGGATTGGATGAAAGTAGAACAGGAAATGAAAATTGGAAATGAAAAAATAGATAAAAATGAATTTTTAGAAAAAATTGAATCTTATTCATCTTTATATTTATTTTTAAAAAAAAGTGAATTTGAAAGTAAGTATGATATTATTAATTTATTAAACAAAGTTGAAAAAACTGTAATTACAATTACAGTAGATGATTTTAATTTAACTAAAAAGTTGTTTAAGATTATGGGAATATCATGTCAAGATGCATTTGGCGAAGCAGAAGCAACATGTTCTTTTTTAAATAGGATTGGAATAGTTGATGGAGTTTTAACAGAGGATACAGATGTTTTAGCATATAGGACACCCTCAATGTATCATAATATTAATACAAAAGAAAATACAGTTGTTCAGCTAGACATTAAAAGCATATTAGAAGAATTGGAATTAGAAGAGAATGAATTTTTGGATTTTTGTATTTTATGCGGAACGGATTATAATCAAAATTTAAATTTAATTGGTCCACAGAAATCGTATCAATTAATCAAAAAGTACAAAACAATTGATCAGTTTGATACAGAGGATAAATTATTCAATAAAAAAGCCAAAGAACAATTGATTCAATTAAATTATGAAAGAATTCGCAAGTTGTTTAATCCAGATTATGAATATAATGATGATAGAGAACTCAATAATGAAATAAATAAAAATGAATTAAAAAATTTTTGCTTTTACAATAATTTACGTTATGAACTTCTAAATTAATTTTTTTTGGGAAAAATTAATTTTCAGGAAGTAAATCATTTTTTTTTACAAATTATAATTGAGGAGTGATTTCCAAACCTAGACGTTGATATTCTTGTATTTTTTGTCTTTGTTTTGATAATTTGTCTTGTTGTTGCATTTTTATTCGTTGATTTCTTTGTTGGATACTACCTTGTTGTTCAGGAATCTGACAAAAAGGATCAGAAGGATATAGCAAAATATCTATATCTTGCCTATATGGTAAATCTATAACAACTTCAGCGCTATTTTTGTAACGAGTTGTTGTTTTTCTAATGTAAATAACAGGTTCATTTGTCCACGTATCTCTTTGATTTATATAATAATTTCTTGAAAACTTTTTGAAACCAATTTCTTTAACAATAAACATTATATTTGGAAAATTTCTACTTATAAAATTTATAATATCGGGAAAAGTCAATTCAGGTTTATTTCCTTTAATAAGTTGAGATATATTGCCAAAGGTTAGACATTTTAAATGTGAAGGAATAAATTGTTCAAACATTGCGTTAATTGCTGCCAAGATACTAAATAAAAAATATTCTGTTTCATATTTATCATCAACGGATTTTTGTCCGTTATATTTTAAATGAACTTTTTTATCATATTTTTTACCGTCAAATATATTTTTTATTCGCCGTTGTAGTGATCTATTATAATATGGAGTATTTAACTTGTATTGAATTTTAGTTCCAAATTTTGTTTTCAAATTACTATCTATTAAAATTGGAATATTCATTAACTGACTTAATATTTTAATTTTTTCTTTGATGACTTTTACTGTTATATTATTTGTTTTTATATTTTTCACAATATGACCAATATTATCAATTGATTGAACTTGTTCCGGAAACGTAAATTTCTTTTTATTTAAATATTCTATCATTAACATTTTCATAATTTCAAGTAGCACTTCTTTTTTCAATTTTCTTAAATTTAATATTTGAGATTTCTGAACAGATTTTTGTATAGAATAATAACTAGTTATTTTTCTCAAATTCTGAAGTAAAAGATTTCTTGAAATTTCTAATAACTGTTGTTGTTCTGGACTAACAAAAAAATTTGGATCCCATACAGTTCTTTGTTTATGAAGTTGTCGCTTTTGTTTTTTTCCTTGAATAGAATCTTTGAGTTTCTGATTTCCTCGTTCCTGATGTCCTTGTAATAATAAAATTAAATTATCCATTTCAACATTTACACCTTTCAAGAAGTTCAAATCCATTTTATAATAAATGAAAATTTTTAAAATTTTAAAATATAAAAAAAATGTATTTGAAACAAGTTTTTTACTTTATTTTATTTAATATTTTGATACGATATTTGCTTAAAAATGAAAAGGAACCAATTTTTATAACACTTCCTTCTTGGAGAATTCTAAAGAATCAATTATCTCAGGAACTGACTTTTAAAATGAGGGTAAGATTTTGGTTCCGTATTCTTTTATCACCACTTTTTTTATTTCTTTGGAATATTGATGATTTGTTGTTTTTTAAGTATAAAGACATTAAAATTAAAAATCCTGTATTTATTTTAGGTGGTTTCCGAACAGGAACTACAGTTGTTCATAGAAAAATTCTTGAAAATAATAAAAATTTTGTTGCACCTCGTTTGTTTGAAGTTATGCTTCCATTTTTATCAATACAATATGGATTAGAATTTTTAGAATGGATTGATTTTCATTACAATAGTAAATTTATACAAAAATTAGATAATATGGTAAGTTGGTTCTGCGGTGACGATGTAATGAAACGACATTATATGAGTTATTTTAATGCTGAAGAAGATGATTTATTGTTAAGTATGTATCTGGGTGTTGGATGGTATAATATAATTCAATATCCATTTCCAGAATTATCACTAAAAATAGGACAGATTCAAAAATTAACAAGACAAGAAAAATATCATATTCAATATTTTTATCATTATTATTTACAAAAAATATTGTTCAGAAGAGGAACCGATAAATCAAGAATTTTATGTAAATCCCACTTGATTGACTTAATTCCTTATTTAAAAAAAAATTACAAGAATTCCACTTTTATTTATACACATCGTGACATACTTGATATGAAAAATTCCTGGAATCAACTTCAAAACGCTGCTATCTTACAACTACATTCACAATATATAAATTTAGAAAATTATAATAAAGATTTTTGGAAATTATTTTTTGAAGATGTTAATAAATATTGTGGTATAACCACTTCCTTTAGGAAATCTTGCATCCCGATAGGGAAAGCAACCGATTATGAATCTTGCATCCCGATAGGGAAAGCAACCGACCCCTTTAGGGGGTCTTGCATCCCCATAAAAATGGAAATTTTTCGAGATTCTTCACAAGAAATTATTAATTTTTTAAATGGAACATTTTTTTGATTTTGTTTGGAAACAAATAAAAATAATTTATCCTTTTTGGGAGTAAATTGTTTTGATTTTGTTTGGAAACAAATAAAAATAATTTAAAAGAGACACTTTTACAAAATAAAAAAATGGAGCAGACAATATGTTTAAATATGATTGTTAAAAATGAATCTCATATTATTGAGAAGACACTGAACAATCTGGAAAGATTTTTCAAATTTAGTTATTGGGTTATTTCTGATACAGGTTCTTCCGATAATACTAGAGAAATTATCAAAGATTTTTTTCAAAAAAAAAATATAAAAGGTGAGTTAATTGAAGCGGAATGGAAAAATTTTGCACATAATCGTAATATTGCATTACAGAACGCTTATAACAAATCGGACTATGTATTATTTTTTGATGCTGATGACAGAATTGAAGGAAACTTTCAATTACCATTACGACTCAAGGAAGATATGATTCATATGTGGTTTGGTCCAGGAACGCGATACAAAAGACCATTAATTGTAAATAATCGTAAAAAATGGAAATGGCGTGGAGTTGTTCATGAATTTGTAGTATATGACGATGATGGCAAAATGGACGGACAAGCTTTTATTGAGGGAGATTATGAAGTCATTTCCGGACGTGAGGGTTCGCGAAATAATGATCCTAAAAAATATTATAAGGATGCGCAAATGTTGGAGGAAGGGTTCAAAGAAGAAATTGATAAGGATTATTCCTTGGCAACACGATATGCTTACTACATTGCACAAAGTTATAAGGATTCTGGTCCTGAATATAAAGAAGAAACAAAAAAATGGTGCTTAAAGACAATAGAATTAGGAGGATGGAATCAAGAAAGATATCATTGTTGTTTGTATTTGGCAGATATATATAAAGAGGAAAATGATTTTGAAAAAGAAATTACTTATATACATAAGGCAATTGAAACAGATAAAGAACGGATAGAATCTGTTGTTCGCTTGGTAGAAAGATTTTATTCAAAAGGTCTTCATTTATATGTAAATATGGTATATCATAAATTTAAAAATTATCAATTGCCACGAGATAAATTATTTTCATCGGAACATTTGTATAATAATCATTTAGAATATTATAATAGTATTTCCGGATATTATATTGACAAAAAAAGAGAAGCATACGAATGCTGTAAAAAAATAATTTGTGAATATAAACAAAAAAAAATAGATTATAACAAGTTTCACAGCACTATTAATAATACTATTAATCATTACCGGGATATGATTGATAAAGATGATAATCTTATGGATTTTTTTTTAAAGTATAATGAAACTATAAAAGAGCTCTGTATAAAAGAAACATATTTTTTTAATAATGAAATGAAAGATTTATGGAATTATTTGAAATCCAAAGTTCATTCAAATCTAACAGCATATCGTAAAATAAAATTAAAATCCAAACAAAAACCACAAGTTATTTTAACATTTACAACTTGTAAGCGATTAGATTTATTTAAAGATACTATCAATTCAATAATGAATACTTGGGAGGATGTGAAAAAAATTGATTATTGGTTTTGTGTTGATGATAATTCCAGTAAGGAAGATTGTGATTACATGAAAAGTAAATATCCTTTTATACAATATTATTTCAAAAAGCCAAATGAGAAAGGACACAAGGAGAGTATGAACATAATATGGAATAAATTAAAAGAATTACAACCAAAATATTGGATTCATATGGAAGATGATTTTTTATTTTTTGAAAAGATGAAATATGTAGAAACTGCAATACGGGGTTTAGAAACAATGAAATCTCTCAATGTAAGACAAGTTCTTTTTAACAGAGAGTATGCTGAAGTGATTGAACACTACAATTTAAAGGGTTCAAAAGAATTTAATAATGGAGAATTTTCAATTCACGAACATATCAATAATCAGAATTTTCCTTATACAAATTGTCATTATTGGCCTCATTATAGTTTCCGACCTTCAATGACAGATGTGCAAACTGTCTTGTCATTAGGAAATTTTGATTCAGAACAACAGTTTTTTGAAAGAAATTATGCAAATAAATGGAATGAAAAAGGGTATAAATCTGCATTTTTCAACAAATTAACAAACATACATACAGGACGATTAACATCAGAAATTGGAACAGGTAAAATCAATGCATACGATTTAAATAATGAAATGCAATTTACGAATAGTGAGAAGTTTAAATCAGAGGATATGAAAGTATATGTAATTAATTTAGATCGTCGTCCGGATCGTTTAGAACATTTTAAAAGGACATTTCATAAAATTGATTTTGAAAGAATATCTGGCGTTGATGGAAAAAACTTGAATAAATATAGTAATTTCAAAATGTTTTTGGAAAAATTAGATGAAGAGAAAATTATAGAAGGGGAAATTGGAATAAAGTTGACATATTATAAAATATGGAAATCAATCTTGGAAACGGAACAAAAATATTATTTAATATTTGAAGATGATTCGTTGCTTACAGAAAATAGTCACACTAAATTAGAAAAATTTAAAAGGGAACTTGAAGAATTGAAAGAAGAATGGGATATTATTTATTTAGGAGGTCAATGGACACCAGATTATGGAATAGAAAGTAATTGTTATATGAAAGAACAAAAAATTACAAAAGAAAATCTAGGTAGGTATTTTGAAAAGAAGGAAGATAATTTTTATTATCGTAAATTTAGTAATGAAATTGATTTGTTTCATACTCCATTATTTAGAACTGCTGGATGCTTATTTTTTAAAAAAGAAACAGCAAAAAAAATGTTGGATATGGTTCTGATGGATATTGAAAAATTTTTAAAAGTTCCATTTGATATGTGGTTATTAGATTTTGTTAAAGATGATAAAATCAAGACAATGGATTATTTTCCCCATCCATTTTATCAAGGAGGATTTGATTTGGTAAAAGATAATGCATTATTGAATACAGATATTCAACGAGGAAATTATAAAACTTTTAAATACAATGAACATTTAACAGAATTTACTTTTATAAAGGGGATGGATATTATTGGAAATGATATTGAATTTATCGGAAAACATGATAAAAGTATATTACATGAAAAATGTTTAGACAAAAATGGAATTGCTGTAAATACACTGGGATTTATAAAAAGTAAAATTGGAAAATTGGCAAAATCTAATTATTTTGGCGCAGAGGATGGTATATATATTTTAAAAACAGAATATGAAAAATTTGTATCTGAACAAAAAAGTGTTTTGATAAAAGACAAAAAGAACTCAAAAATTCGTCTAAAAATGATTGGAAACTTTTGGAATTCTAATAAGGAATTGTGCGATGAATTTAATTTGATGATTCCAAATAATAATTATCAATGGGAGAATTTTGAAATAACTTGGGAAGATGAAAATATAGATTATTATATTATTATAAATAAACCAAAAGATGGTGATACATATGATCCTTCAAAAAGTTTGGTCTTTACGATGGAACCAGAGGCAAAAGATTCACCATATGGAGTTCATATGTGGGGTAAATGGTATAAACCAGATAAAGAAAAATTTTTCCATATTCATAGTCGAGATAAATATTTAAATTTGGTTCAATGGAGAATAAAAGAAAATTTTAATGATTTAAAATCTTTGGTAAAAAATGAAAAAAAAGATAAAATTGCTTCTATTCTTTCGTGGAAACAGTATTTTAAAGGTCATAAAATACGTTTGGAAATTCTAAAACAATTTGATAATGAAGATATTTTTCATGTATTTGGAAAACATAATTTTCATAATATAAAAAATTATAAGCATTCTGTTCCTAATGAAAATGTTGGCGAAATCCTAAAAGAATATAAATATTATTTCATGCCTGAAAATAATGATGAATACAACTATATTACGGAAAAATTATGGGAACCATTGTTATGTGAATGTTTATGCTTTTATTGGGGTTGTCCAAATGTAACCGATTATATTGATGAAAGAGCAATTGTCATTTTAGATATAAATAATCCAATCAAAGCATTAGAAACAATGAAACAAGCAATTGAAGAAAATTGGTGGGAACAACGAATTGATTATATAAGAGAAGCAAAACAAAAAATTATGAATGAATTATCTTTTCCACAAATCATTACAAATATTTTTAAAGAAAAACAATTAATTTAAATAGGATTTTTTATTTTTTAAAAATAAAAAAGATGAATAAAAATTTAGTGCCTGAATGGAACTTTTGGGAACGAATTGCATTATTTGGTTTAGACGACAATTCGTTAGAAAAAGGAATCAAGACCGAGGAACAAAAATTCGTTCATAATGTCAACAAAACATTTATAGAATTAGAGCAAATTTTTAAAACAAATTATTCAACTCATCGTGAAATTTTTAATAGTAGTTTTGGAAGTCAAAAAGAAATAATAACCAGTTCTATGAATCCAAAAGTTTTAGTTTATGCATTTACAACATTACCCGCTGTTATTGTTAATGTCCAAGAATGGAAAAAAAATCCGGAAGAAATTGTTCCTGTGACTAACATAAGATATGATGAAAAAATTGTTAAAAAGGTTATTGAAGATATTCGTAAATATTATATAAAGGATAAAAAGAAGAAAAAGGAAACCAAAGATGAATATTCTAAATTTTTGGTAGAAAATGGTATTAATCCTGAAAGTATTATTCGTTATTTCCGATTTTATCAATTAAATTTATAAAAAGTGTGTGTTATTTTTTTTCTTCATTAAGATAAAAAAATTATGTTTTATTTTATTAACAAGTGGTGGAATAAAAATGCTTGGAAAATATTGTTATTTGGGGGATTGTTAGTAATTATTATTCTATGGATTTTTTATGCTAGTAATGAAAATCAATCATCTTCTACAAATTTAAATGATGCATTCAATGTAATAATGTCTCCTCCGGAATCCAATTCTAGTCCCAAACCAAAATCAAGAAATTATCAACCAATGTATTCAAGCCCATCGTCATCTGAAAAAAAAACTTCACGAGGAGAAAATATTTGTAAAGGAGTTATGGAAGAATTAACAGGAAAACCATTTAACAATGTTCGTCCAAAATGGTTAATAAATCCAGTCACACAACAACCATTAGAGTTAGATTGTTATAATGAGGAATTAAGAATTGCAGTAGAATATAATGGAAAACAACATTATGAGTATAATAAATTTATGCATCAAAATTCAAAAGATAAATTTTATAATCAACAATATAGAGACCTTATTAAACAGGATCTATGTAGAAAAAATAATGTTTTATTAATTACTGTTCCATATAATATACCGCCAGATAAAATTAAAGGTTTTTTAATGAAGGAATTGAAGAAATCAATTTAATACACTATGACTTCTTTCATAAAAGAAATCAATATTATCAATTTTCTTACTGTTTACAATAGATTTCAAACTATATAAAAATTCAATCAAATTAGAATCTGAACTTCTTTCATTTTCTACTACATCACAAACCAAACAAGGATGTGTATTTAATAGAGGAAGATGTTGCACTTTTTTTTTTCTGGAAATATTAGATTCTTTTATCCAAGAGGATAATACTTTTTCATCAATCATCATTTCCTTTATAAATTCAGTTTTTTGGATAGAAGTATCAACTCTATAATTCAAATACAAATTATCATTTTTTATCAAAAGTTCTTCAATCTGTTCAAAATATTTTTCAAATTTGTAAAGAACTACCTTTAAGGATTTGTTATAAAAATCCAAATCGTAATTTGCATTCAAGTTCCTGAAAAATTCATTCCAAACTCTTTTCAACCAAATATAAGTGTCTACTGTAGGAATTTTATGACCTGAAAAACTGGAAATTGTTTTAAAGATGTGTAATAAATAAAAGTAATGAGAGAATGGACTGTTGTGAACAAGTAAATCTTTTTCTTGTTGAGGAACAATATCACTAACAGTAGATGTATCTACTATATTATTTTTGGTTAAAAACTCAATAAATTGTAGAGGACGATGATTCTCAAATGATTTTTTTGAACTTGAAAGCATAACAGAAAATTTTTTATTCTTTTTGATAAATCTTTTGATTTGAGAAATAGAGTAAAACTCGTGTAATGGACAAAAATCTGAATTTGTAAAGAAATTCATAATCTGAATGCACTTTTTAATATCCTGTTCATTAAGAGTGCAACTAGATAAGAAAATATCCAATGTTGATAAGACCAAGGAAATAACATCTTGAAATCTGTTAAAAATAAAAGGCGTTGTTGTATAAATATGCTTACCATCTTGAATAACATGACTATTCCCATAATCAATTAAAATTGGTAAATACTTTGAATCCACTTTTATTTTATTCAAGTAGGATACTGAATTCTCCTTCTCCTCTAACAAAATATTCCATGGATATAAATCCATATGAATAAATCCACAATGTTGTTGTGCTTCCTCCAATGCTCCGAGAATTGGAATCCAAATTTGTAGTAACTCATTAAATGTCAATTTTTTTTCACGAATCCAAAAATCCAATGTTTTGGTATTTTTATAATCAATAAAAATATTGATGGACTGTTTACTCATATCTTTTTTAAGATTATGGTAATAAAAATAAGTAAAAACAAAGTTTGGAATTTTGGTTGCAAGTTGGTTAATATGATTCAATCCAATATAAATTTGGTGCAAGTCATCATTTTTCCAATTGCTAACAATTTTCTTCTCAATCCAGTATTTACCATAAAAGTTGTAAAGATTAATATCTGATTTTTTGTAATTGATAAAATCTTCCTTCACTAAAAATTGCTCTAAAAACCCTTTTAGTAATTTGTTATAATGAAGGTAATTGAAAAAGTATTGTAAAAAAATGGAATCATTTTTCAAACAATCAATCAATTGTAAAGAATTATTATTTTCCAAAATATCTTCAAAAATTTCATTTAAGAAATATGTTGGTTTGGAAAACAAATCCTGTTGATATGATTCCAAATTATCATCAATAATTTTTTTTTGCAACTTGATAGGTGGAAGGTAGTTGAAATCTTTGTTATGTAAATGGATATTATAAAATGTTTTTTCCAAATAGTTTAAAATTCCTTCTCTTCCCAAATATTTGATTGCAAATTTTCTTGCGTTTTCTGCAATTGCTTTACATTTTGCATCATTTTGCTTACACCATTTTAGTTTATTGAGTAAATCTACCTCTGATATATCATCGGAAATTGGAATATAATGTTCCCACGGAACTAAACTATCAAAAAACCATAGTTTATATGGACATTTGAAAATGAAAATGACTGAACCGTAATACATTTCCAATGATAACCGATACGCGCAAGTATGTCCTGGAAGATGTAAAATATATTTATATTTGGATTGTTCCAATGGAGTTTTGAAATCAACCAAAGGAATATTAATTTGATCCATATATATAGTGCTCAAATACTTACTTTTTATATTTTTTCTTGGTCTCAAATTCATCTTTGTCAATCCAACATCTAATAACAAATTACCTTCCGAATCATATTGTTTCTCTTTTGCATAATTTGCAAAAAATAAACGAGGATTATCCTCTATTTTTGTTCCTGTTCCTGTAGATGCACCACGAAACATTACAGTTGGAATTTTATCTTCCCATTGCGTTTCTTGTAATTCTTCAATCGAAGGATATGTTGTGTAATCTTTACCAAATACCTTTTTTTCAGTATGATAGGCAGCTCTAGACCAATCATCCCAAGTAGGGATTGGAATATCTACATGATTTACAGTTGTATTCATACTCAAAATAGGCGCATACTTACTGTAATTATGTGTAATTAGTCTCTTGCTATTTCCAAAAAAAGCTTCATAAGCTTCAGTTCCATCTCCTTTTAAAATTGGAAAATCCCTCTTATTTAAATAAAAGTCAATATCCACAACATTTCTTTCTTTTACTAAACATTCAAACATATCTTTTAGCATATTGTATCCAGTATCATTTTCAGATAAAGGAAACTCGAAACGGACCAATCCATTATTTCCATACCATCCTGAAGTGTCTTTGTGAATTTTTTTTTCATTATAAGGAAATGTCTTGTCAAATTCCGATAAATATTTCATTAAATTATAAATGGAACCAAATTTAGGATCAATCTCCAACTTATTCCCCCATTCATTTTGAAAATTCTGTTTTGAAAAAGGAAGATATGTTTTCAACTCATTTTCGTGAATTTGAACCAAACATCCTTTCTTAAATTTATCAAAAATGTAATGGAAAGTATTATAATATGTATGAATACATAAATTGTGATACTTTTTCCAATTAACTTTGGATGAAATAGGAATCGAGACACAATTACATCCAGAAACCTCTTTTGTTCTTGGCAAAACTTTCCAATTTTCTAAAAACTGATCACAATCTCCTGCTGTATAATAATTTTGACGAAAATATGGATAGCGTGGATTCAAACATTTTTTAACCACCTTATCCTTTGACGAATCTTCGTAGCAAAAGTCAGGAACATTTTGAATAATATTAGAGTTCATTTTTAATAACCTAAAAATTTTTTTATATTTTTATATAGAAATATATTAGTTTAAATCAATAAAAATATAAAAAAATGAAACTGTGTAGAATATATTTACTATTTATCTATTTGTTATCTACTTTTTTTTGAAATTTTTTATTTTTTTCAATTTTTAATTTTGCTTTTTAAAAATAAAAAATTAGATAATAATATAAATGAAATATGAGATATCTAAAGATTTAGTTTTACCTCCTTTTGGTTCTGGGTGTTCTTGTATTGATACTATAAATGGAGAATGCTTACGTGGGAAAACAGTAGATGAATGTATAGATGTTTGTAAAAAATCCAAATATTGTAAAATGGGAATGTATATTAAATCAAAAAATAATCCATCGTTCTGTCTTCCACTAAATTCATTGAATTATTTAAATTACCCAATTGAAACTTTTTTAGTTCAAAAAGAGAATTCTAAATTTTCGTCAATGGATGTGAAATTTTTTTATGATAAGGATTATTATCCTAAATTTGAATCAAAGAATGTTTTGTTTAATAATTCCGATGTTTTTTTAAAATATAATGATAAATATCTAAACAAAAATACCTTACAATTTGGAACTGAAAACCCTACAAATGGATTAAAATTATGTACTGAAAATGTAAATGATTTTAATCGTTTATATAATGGAAGTATTGTAAAATTTACTATTGACAATCTTACAAAAATACTAATTCATGATTTTTCAGATACAAAATTAAAATGGACACCATATAATGCACAAAATTTACAACAAAATCTATTTTATATTGATTGTCTTCCATTAGAGAAAATAACCGACTCTAAAAATGATTCTACTGACAATTTATTTTTAAATTTTAATCAAACTTTTAATATTTATCTCTATAATCTAGATTTAAAAAAGTTTTATTTGGATATAGATGATAAAAATAATCTGGTGATTACGGAAAAAAAACCAAAAAACTACTTATTTACTTTTGAAAATAATTATCAAATAAATATAAAAAATACGCAAAAAATTAACACGGATATTATGAATAATTATTTAGAAAATTTTATGGAAAGTGAAAAAACCTCAAAATCTATATCTTGGTTTTTTTTTCTAATTATCATTATATGTTTTCTTCTTTTGTTCATTTTAGTAAAAAATTTTTTCAAAAATAAAAAATAAAAAATAAAATAAAGAATTAATTATAATGTATTCTGAATATGATATAAATCAAATGGAAAATAAAGTAAATAAAAAATATATACGAGATATAAAACCTTATAATGATAATTATATCGGTAATATTCATGAACCTCAAAAACAAATTGAGATGAAAACAAATGAAATTCCCTCTTATAAAATGGAAAATGGCGAGGGAAAAACATTTCTTGATAATTCTCAATATGAATCAAACCAGTATATGAGTAACCCTTATATTCCATCGCAACATCAACCAGTATCTACGGCATCATCAACACCTGCAGTGTCAGTTGAAAATTTTAAACCAGTAGATGTTCATAATTGTAGAGAACTTTATAATCAAGTCAGTGACTGCCCTGTATGTACAAAAATGTATCAAAAACGAGATGGTATATACATAACTATTATTGCGATTCTTGTAATTATCATTCTCTTTTTACTTAAAAAATTTATATTAGATAATCATAAACCTGCTCCTAAAGATTAAATCCTATATAAACAATATTTAGCAATATCTCTCCAATGTATTTCACAATATTCTGTATGTTCATATCTTTTTAAATTACATAATAAACACTTTGGCTGCTTTAACTTGGTTATATCTTTAGAAATATTCTTATTAGAATAACAATTTAAAAATCTTGCTAACATTTTTAAATTTTAAAAATTTATTTACATTTTCAATTTTTATATTTTAGGGACTAATAACATAAATCTTTCCCTTGTTTTTTTGTATAATGTTCTGGAATGTCTTGCAACCAACCATCTTTCCATGATGCTTTTTCAGATGTATAATTTTTATTTGAATTTTTACGATATGTCCAATCATCTGGTTGTAAATTCGGATTTAATTTATCAAGTGACTGTTTTCCTAATAGTTCAATATCTATACAACTATGATAAACACTAAAACAGGTATCCTCGTTTTTACATACTCCAGAAGTTGGCACTGCTCCTGTGCATATACCTTCATCAGTAGTAGTATGACCAATGCAATTATCATCATCTGCATAATAATTACAATATTCTAATCCACATCCCACTGTTTTGTCCGTCATAATAAATAATAATTGAAGCGAACATTCCTTACAATCTACATCCGGCTTATCAAGAGTCATCTGATATGGAGTATATTTTCTCTCCATCATTGTTGTTTTAGCTACATCGTTGTGTGGTATATGATCCAATAATGTTGAAATAATTTCTCCTTCCTTATTTAAAAGATTGATACGATAAGGTGCACCCTTATGAGTGATTGATTCTTCCCATACAAAAGTTTGTGGTCCTGGAGATAATGTTGTCACTCCATTATAACCATATATTTTTCCTGTATTTAAACCACAAGGTCCATCTTTATTTGCTGTATTTTGAAAAGAAATATGATTTCCATTTTCATCATTTGCATCTCGCGGTGGAGGACATTTCCATCTAGAATGTCCCATTACACTTCCAACTAGTAAAAAGAATTGAAAAAAACTAACTTTCATTTTTGAAAATCTTTTCAAAAGTTTTAATTTTTCAGTTTTTCAATGTTGACCATCTAAATATCACTTTTTTTTATCAATTAAAAAATACTTTTCCATACCTTTAACAACAATCTCAAATTTATAATAATTGAAAATTTAATTTTTTATTTTAAAATAGAAAATGAATTTCTTTTTTATTGTAATTTTCTTAATCCAATGGTCTTCAGTATTTTCGTTTGTATCATTAATAAATAGATCACTTTCTATTATTGAATATCATAGTAAAATTTATAAAATAGATGACTCACATAATCATATTCATAGTAAAGAAGTGTTATATTATACAAATGAAATTTTAAAAGATGAACCAGTTTTAAGTCAAGATGAGATATATATTGTCGTATTGGCAAGTTTATTTCACGATGTTATTGATTCAAAATATGTATCTGATTCACCTATTCAAAAAAAACAATTATTAATGACTTATCTGTCAGAATTTTTCATCCCAGATGAAATTTTTAATGAAATTTGGTTTATTATCAACAATATGTCGTATTCAAAAACAATAAAATATGATAAATTTTTCGAACCCTTTTATGAAACACCAAAATCGATTGAATCTTATCAATATAAAAGAGCATTTAATATTGTTCGTAATGCTGATTTGTTAGCATCTTATAACTTAAAACGGAGTTTTGAATATAATAACTATAAAATGTTAAAGGAAAATCAGAATATTGACATTATGGATATTTACAATGAAGTTTTATCCTTGTATCTACGAAGAATGGATAAATTAAGAAAGAATAATATTTTATCACTTGATAATGAAAAAATTGATGTCTTGTCTTTCCAATTAGAACAAAAGAGTTTGGAAAAATTAAACTCTTACCACTACACAAGTTATGATGACACATTAAAACACTTTGATATGTATCCCAAAAATATTAATATAAAAGAAATTGCTAAAAATTTAGAAAATAAAATAATTTTAAATTAATAAAAATGGAAGTTCCCCCTATTGTTTTTAAAATTGTATGGCCAATTCTTTATACCTTTTTAGTTATATGTGCAATCCTCTTTATAAAATTTCCAACTTTTAATAAAAATTTACAAATATGGATAAATATAATATTTTGGTTAGGTATAGTTATTAATCTATCTTGGCCTTTGGTATATTTTAATTATAAGAATCTTTTCGTTTCTCAAATATTACTTATTTTGTTGGTTCTTTTAGGATTTATTTCTCTTATTTTATTTGGATATTCGGATTCTAAATATAAATGGATTTGTTTTTCTTTATTTTTTATTTATTTCTTTTGGTTATGCTTTGCACTTTATCTTATTTTTAATTAAGTAGGATTTTCAATTAATATTCCATTTTGCCAAATTTGTAATTGCTTTCTTCCATTCTTGTCAAAAAAATATCCTTCGCCGTTTTTCATATCGTCTTTGAACAATCCAAAATATTTTTCACCTGTAGGGTAAAAAATTTTTCCAAATCCATTCTTTTTATTATTTGTAAAATGACCTTGATAAATTATTTTATCTTTAGTTTGTAATTTACCGAATCCCTGACGTATTCCATCGCAAAATTCTCCTGCATAAATATCACCACTTTCATAAGAGATAATATGTTTTCCATTTCCTTTAAATATATCACGTTTCCCTTTTATCATTTTTATATAATTGAAAATTTTGTTTTGATTTTTCAGTTTTTTAATAAAAATTAAATATTAAATAGAGAGAATGTATGATATATTATGTAAATTGGACACACTTCCTATTGAAATTGTAAATAGTTTATTTCCATATGTTCCATTTGCAGGTATGACAAAGGAAATAATAGAACTTCAACGAAGAAGGATGAAATTATACAAATGTATTCGACGATATTTATATATAGAGGATAATACTTTACGGAGGGATATTTTTAATAATTTTAATGGTGGTGATGAATATGTGTTTGAAAATGATGAATATTTTGTTTTTATTCGTATTTGTTTTTTAAAAGAAAGTTTGGAAGATTATTTTGCATTAAGTTTTTAATCTTTTAATAAATGATTGATTTTAAAAAATTTATAATTACTTTAATTGCGTCTTTTCTTTTATTTATTAGTTTGGACTTGTTATGGTTTAAACTTGTTTCTTACAAATATGTTTATCAATCGCAATTCAAATCTATTAATAAGGAAGAATTTCCTTTACGAATTTGGTCAGGTCTTATTGTTTGGTTTTTAATGGCAATTACAGTTTCCACTTATTTATCAAATGTTGATACTACTCATTTGAATATTTTCCTTTATGGAATGTTAATCGGATTTTTAATTTACGGTATTTATAATTTTACGAATTATGCAACCATTAAAAAATATACCATAAAAACAACTTTGATTGATACATTATGGGGAACTATTCTATTTGGAATCGTAAGTTTAATTTGTTCTTATATTTAATTTTTTTTTTTATTTTTAATAAAAATGAGTGAAGATCCTGAACAAGAACAATTCAGACAAAAAGTTCAACAACAAATTAAATGTCCTCTAAGTAAGGATATAATGGAAGATCCAGTCATAGATAAGGAAGGGAATTCATATGAACGTCAATATATTACAACATGGTTAAATACACCAGGGAGACGAAAAGAAAGTCCCATTACAAGAAACCCACTACGTTTGAGAGATCTCAAACAAAATCACTCTTTGAGAACAATAATTCAAAAGTTCGAGAACGGGACAATAAATCTAAATAATGGTCCGCTAGACCAATTTTTTGATCCACAAACAGGGGATCTAATGACAGACCCAGTTATTGATTCAAATGGATTTTCAAGAGAACGAAGGCGTCCAAGTGATGTTGACAATCGTTCTTTAAAAAAAATTATACAGGCATATCAACAAACTGCAAGGAAAAAGCAACAACGAGAACGAAGACAACGACAACAAAAAAGAAGAAGACAAGACCAAATGAATATACAAAATCAAAGACCAGTAAGAGCAAGAGACCACCAAATGGATATACAAAATCAAAGACCAGTAAGAGCAAGAGACCACCAAATGGATATACAAAATCAACCTCTAGTAAGAGCAAGAGACCACCAAATGAATATACAAAATCAAGTTCACCAAGCAAGGAGAGCGAGACAAATTGCTCAAAGACAAGCAAGACAAGAAGAGAGACAACGTTTAGAGCAACAAATAACAAGAAGAATTGGAGAACAATTCACTAATAATAAAGAAAAACAAGTTGATGAATTATTGAAAAATCTTTCCAGAGTAGCTTCACCAGAAACACATCAACGGTATTTAAATGCTACATATGAATGGAAAGCAGTTGCAGGAAAATCAGCAATAAGAAGAAGAACTGGAGAAGAATTCACTGAAAATAAATATAAAGCACTGAAAGATATTGTGAAATTCTTGGAGGAATCTCAACAACATTTGGTAGCAAGTGAACATGAAGAATATAAAAAAATGTTGAATGATTGGAAAGGTAAGTATTTAGAGAAGGAAATAGAAAAAATAATTACGTCTCCCTTTACTGAACATAGAGAAAAACAGGTTATAGAATTATTGAACCAACTTCAGTCGGTAGTTAAACCGGAAATATATCAAAACGATAAAACAGTTGTTTATAATTGGAAAGGTAAGTATTTAGAGAATGAAATAGAAAAAATAATTAAGCTTCCCTTTACTGAACATAGAGAAAAACAGGTTATAAAATTATTGAACCAACTTCAGTCGGTAGTTAAACCTGAAATATATCAAAACGATAAAACAGTTGTATATAATTGGAAAGGTAAGTATTTAGAGAATGAATTAGAAAAAATAATTAAGCTTCCCTTTACTGAACATAGAGAAAAACAGGTTATAGAATTATTGAACAAACTGAAGTTGGTAGCTTCACCGGAAATATATCAACACGATAAAAAAGTTGTATTTGAATGGAAAGCTAGATATTTAAAGGATGAAATAAATAAAATAATTAGGGATCCCTTCACTGAACATAGAGAAGCACGGGTTAAAGATTTATTGGAGCAACTGAACAGGATAGCAAACCCGGAATATGAACATTATAAAAATTTAGCAATTGAATGGAAAAATAGTCCCCCTAACCCAAGAAATCTTCAAGTTGTAAGAAGTATTGGAGGGGGAGGATTTGGAAAAACATATTTAGTCAAAGATATGACTACAAATAAAGAATATATTAGGAAGGAAGGAATCAATACTTATGGTAATGGAAATCAAAATATGCAATATCAATATAAAAATCTAGAATACTTAAAAGATAAAGGAATTTGTAATAAAGGTTTTATATGTCCTGTTCTTCAATATACTAATGGTGGAAAAGTATATATTTTAATGGATTACTTAAAAGGTTATAAAGATATATTTGATGTTCTTGGTAGATTAACAAATGACCAAAAAGTTGATATTGGAAGACAAGCAATTCTTTTGATGCAAAGATTACATCGCAATGGTATTGTTCATTGTGACTTTAAAGGAAATAATGTAATGTATAATGAAAGAGAAGGAAAAGTAAAAGTAATTGATTTTGGTGTAAGTGTTCAACGTAACAACGGAACCGATCGACATACATTAAAAATTGGTGGTCATCCATATACAGATAAACCAAATCGTAATTACGGACAATCCGGAAATTCTTATACATGGAGTCAATTAATAAAAAAGGATTATTGGGGACTGGGAATATTTTTATATATGTTAAAATATGGACGAACTATACTTCCATTTAACACAAACAATGATACTTCATACAATAGAAATGCAAAAAATGACGAATTAAATACTTTTTACCAAACACCTTATATAGTATATTTTACCTAAAAAATTTATTTTTAGACAATAAAAAATTACAATTCATTTTATTTTTTTATAAAAACAAAATTTAATACACAAGTTAATGAAAATATTTTTTATGTAATCCTTCAGGACATGGACTTGCATCCTGACACACTTCCGGAACTGTAAAGGTTGATACAAATTGTTTTCCTTCCTCACTGTCTGGATCAATCCCTTCATAATCTTTAAATTGTATGACGACATCTGTCCCTAAAACAGAACTTTCCCATTGAATTAATTGAATATTTTTGTAGCATTTTTCACAATCTAGTGTTCTTGCATAAAATTTTTGTAGTCCAGCAGACCATGACCATTCATCTACCTCTAACTCTTTTCCAAAATTAGTTACATTTACTTTTTGATGACTTACCTTTACTTTTCGGTTTGGGTCAGCATAATGAACATTTGGAATTTGAAACTCTACTTGATTCCCTTCTTGGTCTTCAGAACAACATTCAATTGCGTCACATCCTAATAAATATCGCGTTCCATAAGCATGAGGTAAATAAATTAAACGAGAACATCCATTATATTTAGACCACATTGCGGAAGGATTATCTTCGGTTGGAACAGAAACAAATTTATATTCTTCAATACCTTGTTTCATCGGTGGATCAATCGTTGTTGCTTTCCATAATTCAGGTAATTCTGGATAATCTGCTAAAACCGTTTTGTAAATAGTGGAGAAAATGAGAAATAATTGTAATTTCATTGATTTTTAAAATTCCTTTTAAAAAAATTAAATTATCAGTTTTTATTTTTTAAGAAATAAAAATGAAATTATTAATAACTGGTGGAAATGGACTTGTAGGAAAAGCTCTTCAAGAACAATTAAAATTATCCGATTATACTATTTATATTCCTTCATCAAAAGAATGTAATTTAGAGGATTTTCATCAAACATTTTCTTATATTAACAAAAGAAAACCAGATTTTATTATTCATCTTGCTGCAAATGTTGGCGGTCTATATAAAAATTTAAATCAAAAGGTTGAAATGTTTGAAAAAAATATGTTGATAAATATGAATATTTTAAAATGTTCTCACCTTTGTCAAGTAAAAAAAGTTGTTAGTTGCTTGAGCACTTGTATATTTCCAAATGATACAATTTATCCGATTAATGAGTCAATGCTTCATAATGGACCACCACATTTTTCAAATGATGCATATGCTTACGCAAAACGTATGCTTGAAATTCAATCAAAAATTTATAATGAACAATATAATACTAATTTTATTTGTGTCATACCTACAAATATTTATGGTCCTAATGATAATTTTTCATTAAAAGAAGGACATGTTATTCCAAGTTTAATTCATCAATGTTTCTTGGCAAAGAAGGAAAATAAAAATTTCATTGTAAAAGGAACTGGAAAACCTTTACGACAATTTATTTATTCCACAGATGTCGCGAAACTTATTTTATGGACTTTGGAAAATTATAAAGAAAAAGAATCTATTATTTTATCGGTCAGTGAAAAAGATGAAATTTCTATTAAAAATGTTGCAATTGAAATTGCCAAAAATTTTGATTATGAAAATTTTATTGAATTTGATTCCTCACATTCTGACGGACAATACAAAAAAACTGCCGACAACTCTAAATTACAATCCTATTTACCTTCTTTTAAATTTACACCAATTCAAATTGGAATAGAAAATTCTGTAAAATGGTTTATTGAAAATTATCCAAATTTGAGAAAGTAAATTATTTTTATTTGTTCCCAAAAAAGATAAATTTAACAGTTATTTTGTTCAATTGACAACTTCTTTAAATTCTTATCCCAATTATTCAAGACGTTTTGTTTTGCTTGTTGATATACCAACATTTTATAATCACAACTTAATAATATATTTGGCATATGAGGAACACGATCTGTTGAATCATGAATATATTGTTTTACTACTGCGTCTAATTGTGGTGTCATATCTCCTGAATAAGTATGAATCAAATGAATCACACGGACTTGTCTTCTATTTTCTGGACGTTTTTCGTGACTTTTATAACGAATTGCTCTTGCAATGATTTGTTCGCTATTATTTTCATTCCAAGTAGGTTCCATTAAAATAATGGCATCTGTTCCTTTCAAATCCAAACCCTCTCCACCTGCTTTTGTGATAAATAATACATTTAATTTTCCAGAATTATAAGCATTCACAAGTTTTTGTCTATCGGATACTTTTGTATCTCCTGTAATAACACCATAAGGAATTTTTGTTTGTTGCATTAATAAATAAATTCCATGTTCCTTAAATTGAGAATAAATAACTGCTTTGTATTTTTCATTATCAGGTAAAACTTTGTTACTTGTTTCCATTTTCTGTAAATATTTAATGACTGTGTCAAGTTTAGCATTTAGTTGTAAATTATTATCAATGTTTTGAGTTAATCTTCGTGTTAGATTTTCAAATTGATTTTTATTTGAATCTGTTAAATTTTTAAAAACTTTTCCTAATAATTTTTTTTGACCTTGTCCTACTTTTAATTCTTCAATTTCATCGATAATTTTTTTATATTGTTTTTCATATTCTGGACGCATTGGAATTTTTTTGACAACATCAATTCTTCTTGGAAAATCCATATCATTTTTAGAAAAATCGTGATAACTTATTTTACACTGTAAGGAATTCAAACCAAATTTTTTATAATGTTCTACAATTTCCTTTACGGATTTACCTTTCATCTTATTTTCCTCATAATTTAAAAGAATTTTATAAAGGTCTAAATCTTCTGGACGGTTGTAAACAGGAGTTCCTGTTAAAAGTAATAATTTAGATGCTTTCAAAAAGCACTTGTATCCCTCAAAAATATTAACTCCTGACACCAATTTTCCTTTTCTGTATTTAATTTCTGCCTTATAATTATGAACTTCATCTATAATTACCAGATTATGTCTACAATTCAATTTATCTTCTTTTAATAATCTTGTTGCCTTTTGTATGGAATAAAATTCGTAACGATTTGCATTTCTTATATTTCCATATTGCATCATCCCCTTTTTAAAATTATCAGTTAAAGAAGCAGGTGTAATGACAATAACTTTTCTATTTGGGTTTGCATCCAAATAACACTGACTGACTGTAACAGCTGTCAATGTTTTCCCAGTTCCCATCTTGTGATAAACCAATAACCGATTATGTTTTCCCAAAAATTTGACAACCCTCCTTTGATAATCACGAAGAGGTTGCTTACTTCGGGATAGACATCCAGACTTTACTTTCTCTTCTTCCTTTTTCTTTTGAATTTGCTTTTGTTTCTTCTTCTTTTTCTCCTCTTCCATCATCTTTTTCTTCTTCTCAATCATTATTTTTTTATCCATTTCCATCTTTTTCTTCTTCTCAATCATCATTTTTTTCTTCTCAATCATTATTTTTTTATTTACTTCTAATTTTTTCTTTTTTTTCTCAATCTCCAGTTTTTTCTTTTTTTCCAATTTTTGCCAATCTAAAGTTTTGTAAAATTCACACATTTCTGTTATTGTCATTTCATTCTCGGGTAAAACAATTTTGTATTCATATCGTAAATCCATCAATTCCTTTTTCGTATATCTATTCTTCTTTTTACTAAAAGAACTACACGGACGATTTGGATCAAACATTTTTTATTTAAAGAAATAATTTTATTTCCATCGTTTTTGTTTAGAATCACTTTCTAAATAAAGTTTTTCCTTCTTTGGAGAATAATTTTTGATTCCACGACTGATTAATTGATAAAAAATAAAATACGCATACACAAATCCCAAATTCATTTTTGTAGTGTTAAAAATTTATCATTTTTTTCAATTTTTAACTTTATTATTTATTTAAAGACAATCAAATATATATATGAGGGTCTTATAGCTCAGTCGGCAGAGCACACGGCTGTTAACCGTGGGGTCATAGGTTCGAACCCTATTAAGACCGTTTTTTATTTTTGGGAAATAAAAAATTAAACCAATCGGATAGAAATATTATCAACATAAAAGCCTGAAGAGCCAGAATCATAAAAAATTGACCAAGGAATTTTATAAAAAATCTATTTTGATTTATACACTATATATGTTATTTTTTATGATAAAATAGATAAAACATTATTTAAATATTCCTTTTCAAACAAAACAAAATTTGACTTATAAGTTGTAATATAGAGAATTGGTATATTATACGAAGAAAATTTTGTGCTCACTAAAGATACGAAACCGCTTTCATTAATATAATCCATAGTGTTTGAAATTTGGATACATTCGTAGATTTTTATCTCTGAACCGTCAAGAACTGGAATTAATTCATCTATTCCATCTTCACTGATTAGAATAGAATTTTCTTTATTAAGTTTATCTTGATGAAAATGAAGAAATTGTGGAGATTTGTAAAATAAAATTTTTGACAAATGATACATTTTTACTTCATTTGTTAAATTTTCTAATTTTATGAAATAGACAGGTTGGTTTAATAATTCATAATTCATTTTTTTAAAGGATTTTTTTTCTAAAAAAATGATAAATTTAATTTTTTGAAAAAATTAAATAAAAAGAATGAATAGTTGTCCCATATGTTTAGAAAAATGTAATAAAATATTAAAATTAGATTGTTCCCATCATTTTTGTAGAGAATGTATTGAAAAATGGAAAGAAAAAAAAATGCACTGTCCTCTTTGTCGTTCAATCATTTTTCCAAATATTATCAAAAGCACAAGGAATAATATTTATGAAAAAGAGGCAAAAGAAATTGAAATATTTTGGAAAGATTTTTTAATTCATGATAGAGTTATTACATTTATTGTAAATATATTAAAAATTAGCAAAATGATGAAAGAAAACACTGAAGAATATAAACAAAAAAAAAGAAATGAATTAATTTTATCGGAAAAAATTCAACAATATTATAATGAATTACAAATGGAAATACAAAACAAGAGAAATACATATAATCTCAAATTTTATTTTTGGAATCTTTTTACAGATGATCATAAAAAATTATTGGAAAAGGAAATTTATCAAATACGATATAATTTAAAAATAAAATATATCAAAGATTTGGAAAATACTCTTTCAACAGAATATATTGAAAAATTTAAAAAAGATACTTTTCATATTCCTATAGAATCAAATAATAATGATAAATTTTATCAAATGCTTACCAACAAAAATAATTCTCCAGCTGTTATTTTTATTCCATTTCATATAAATTCTGAAATTGATTTTAGAAACGATACTATTGATGAAATTATAAATGAAATAACAAGAGAAATGGAACCATATAATATCAGAACAGATGATAATAATAGCATAAGTAATACTAATGATGACACCAATAATAATGATGACACCAATAATAATGATGACACCAATAATAATGATGACACCAATAATAATGATGACGAAGATGATAATGATGATGATGACGAAGATGATAATGATGATGATGACGAAGATGATAATGATGATGATGATGACGAAGATTATAGCGATATATTCTTTGACAAAATTAAAGGATTTTTAAAAAATATCGATAAAGAATATAGTAAAGATGAATTTGAAAAAGAATTCAGATTTATAATGAAGAGTATTTTTATTTATAACTTTTTCAATGTTGAAAAAAATACAAATTTTGTCATCTTTCTTGAAAATTATAAAAATGTTATTTATAAAATAATTGACTCTTATAATTTAAATTTTTGTAAGTTGGCTTTCAATCAATACAATGAATTATACAAACTATACAGTATTGGAAAAAGTATGTATTTTAATGAAATTTCAACGATATATGAAAATATACTTTATAATTCTTCTTCTTCTATTTCATTTATAATTTGAAGATAAAAACCGTAAAATAATAAATTTTTTATAATTAAATATACTCCTAACACCCATAAAAATACATAATATAATATTACTGCTTCAGTTCCTTCTTCTAAAAAATCCCATACTAAATAACCAATAAAGAAAATATCAATACCAACTCCAACAAAATTTAAAAATTTATGCGGACAATAAGATAATAAGAAATCTAAAAATAAAAAACAAAAAACCCCAAAACCAACATTCGTCATATAAATTAATAATAAAATTTGAATAATATTCAAACCAGAAACAACACAATAAATAACATCCATCTTTTTTATAAGGTTAAAAATTTCTATTTTTTTCAATTTTTAACCTTTTAAAAAATGAATAAATTTGAGAAGTGTTTGATATTTAAATTGTAATGACGATGAATTATTTAAAAATTCCTGATACTTTTGTGATACCTTTACAGAGGAGTTCTTTCAAAAAAAAGGTATGGAGAAGAGAGCAATGTATAAATAGTAGGTGTAATCGGATAGATTTTTTGGATAAAAAGTTTAATAAAAAAGTTAAATTACTTTTTAATTCCATCATATCCTTTGGGAAAAATTGTTAAATTAACTAATCCTTTTTTATATAATTTTTTGACCAAATTTTCTGATGCATTACATTTTTCATTTTTACAGTAAATAATAAAAGGAACTGCATACCATTCAACTTTTTTTTTCTGAACAGCATTGTGAATTCTTGGATATTTTTCTATTAATTTTAAGATATGGTTGTGAAATTCTTTTTGATTCAATGATGGATTTATATGATTTGCATTAAATAAATCGTATTCTTCTCCAAGAGCATTTATAATAATTGTATCTTTTTTGTTTAATACAGAACTATGACAGGTGACAATTTTGGTAAATATTTTATCATGATTCCATTCTTTTTTATCATTTTCTAAAACAAAATGTAAATGACGGTAAAATGTTTCTTTTATTTTTTTACCGTGTTCAATAGTTTCATAATTTTGAGGGCATTTGATATGAACAGTAAATGTTCCGTCTTTTTGAATTTTACTTATACCTGAATTAGTAAAATTACCATAAGCTTCTTTTGCATTTTTAGTCATTAATTCGTTTTTAGAAGGTTTTGATGCCCAATACAGAACATATTTTCCACTATTTTTTGATGAAATTGTAACAGTTATTTTAAATGTTTTTCCTCGTTGTTTTTTTATTTTAAAATCTTTTTGACTTTTGATAAAATTTTCAACATAATCTGTTTTCTCCAGCCATTTTGGTTTTTTTTTAGAAGATGATATAACTGGTTCGTCCAATTTCATTCCTATACAAGAAGCGCATATATTGTGTTTCATTTTTATTTAAAAAAAAGAATTCAAAAATTGATTTTTTTTACAAAAATGTAAGAAATCTAAAAAAAAATGAATTTAGAAACTTTTGATAAATGGGAATTAAATGATGTTTTGGTAGATTTACTACAATCATCAACTAAAAAAGATGTTATTTTAACAACAATTGAAAATGTGGATAAAGCAATTATTCTAGCCGATTACAATTTATTCTTTCTTTATTTAGTTTCTTGTTCGCAGGAAGCATCTAAAAAAATTTCATCCAAAGCAGTAGAATTATTAAAAAAAATTATATATTGGAATGGAAATTCTGATATTGAACATTTACTACCGGATATAATCAAAACTTTACAACAAACTTCAAAAACCAATGAAACTATTGATAAACTTTCAAGCTGTATTTTTGTTCAGAATGTTGAAAGTCATACTTTAGAAGTATTAATTCCAATTTTACGAAGAGCTTTAAAAGAAACAAAATACGAAATTGTTCGCAAGGCATTAGTTATTATAGATAATTTGTGTAAGCTTTGTGATGAACCTAAAGAGTTACAACCACTTTTTCCTGAAATTTTTTCAGTGGTTGAAAGAACCAGTATTCATATTAGTAATCCAGAAGTTCGTGAAGTAGGTAAAAGAACTTTACATACAATGAAAGAATCCTATGATGAAAAATTTATTGTTCCAAAAAAGACAACTGCAGACATTCAAAATATTTTGGAAAAAAATAATTTATCCATTCAAGAAAAGTTCTTGATTCGAGTTAAAAATTTGTGTAATGCAAATGAATTTCATTTAGAAGAATGGAAAAACTCTATTCAGGAAGAAAATATTGAACTATTATTGGATACTTTTAAAAAAGAAAATACACCATCCACTTTATTTTTTGAAGATACTGAAGAAGGTGAGGATTTATATAAAGGAGAATTTTCAGTTGCTTATGGAACAATTACTTTATTAAAAAACACTCGCTTACATTTGAAAAAAAATCGTTTTTATGGACTATTAGGTCCAAATAATTGTGGTAAAACAACATTAATGAGAGCAATTGATAGAGAACAAATTGAAGGATTTCCAAAAAAAGATGAATTGAAAACCATTTTTGTTGAACACGAAATTACAGAACGAGAGGTTGGAGAAGATGAAACTGGTTATCCAATTTATAATATTGATTTAAGTGGTAAAAAATGGATTATGGATTATCTTTCATATGTGGGAAATAACCAAAATAAAGTAACGGAAGAAGATGTTGAAAAGGTAATGCTGTCTATTGGTTTTGGTTCTGAAAAATTAAAATTAGAACGTGCTGCTGATTTGGACTTACCTGTCACTACATATTCAGGAGGTTGGAAAATGAAAATGCAACTGTGTGCTGCAACACTTTTGAATGCACATATTTTAATGTTGGATGAACCAACCGGACATTTAGATGTCAAAAATATTGCGTGGATAAAAAATTGGTTAAAAGAATTTATGAAAAATGGCGGTTCCGTCATTACAACATCTCACGATTCTTCTTTTTTAAATGAAATGTGCACACATATTATTGATTTTCAAAAGAGAAAATTGGTAATGTGGCGAGGAAATTTGGAAACATTTGTGAAAGAATATCCAGAAAAACGAGGTTATTTTGAATTGAAAAATGACATTGTAAAATTTATTTTTCCTCAACCAGGAGAACTTGAAGGTGTAAAAAGTCATAGTAAATCTATTTTAAAAATGACAGAAATTGGTTTTAAGTATCCTTCTCGTGAAAAAAATACTATTGAAAATGTTAATTTAGAATGTTCGCGTATATCTCGTATAGCTGTTGTTGGACCAAATGGAGCTGGTAAATCAACTGCGATTAAAGTTCTTATTGGTGAATTAAAACCTACAATGGGTAATGTTGTCAAACATCCTAATTTACGTTTAGCATATGTTGCTCAACATGCTTTTCATCATTTAGAAAAACACGTAAATAAAACGGCAACCGAATATATAATGTGGAGATTTGCTGGAAATAATGATAAAGAAGCCATTGAAAAAATTGATGATTATGGCGAAGAAACTCTCCAAATTAAAAAGTACTTTCTCAAGGATGGAAAATTACAGATTTGCGAAACACCTGCAGAAGAGAAATTAGCTTTAGAACCGGAAACTTTGGTCGGGCGACGTGAAAATAAAAAGGAAAAAACAAAAGAATATGATACGAAATGGAAAAATAAAAGTAGTGATTGTAATATTTGGGTGTCGCGAGAAATTCTTATTAAGATGGGAGCAGTAAAACTTGTAAATAAACAAGATGAAATTGAAGCAGCAAAAGCAGGTCTTATGAATCGTCTTTTGACCACAAAATCAATTGAAGAATATTTAAAAGATTTTGGAATTGATGCTGAACAAGCAAGTCATACTCTTATCCGTTCTCTTTCAGGAGGGCAAAAAGTTAAAATTGTTCTTGCGGCATCTTTATGGTTTCATCCTCATTTAATTATTCTGGACGAACCTACAAATTATTTGGATAGAGATGCATTAGGAGCTTTAGTAAATGCAATCAATGAATATAAAGGAGGGGTTATTATCATTTCCCACAATAAGGAATTTGCTAATGCAGTGTGCACTGAAAAATGGATAATGGAACAAGGACGAGTTCGTCGTGAAGGAGAGTCCATTGAAAAACATTTTGAAAAAGAAGAAAAGGTTGAGAATGATGTTGTAAAAGATAGTTTTGGAAATGAAATACAAGTTGTAAAAGAAATCCAATATACAGCAAAAACATTAAAAAATGAAATGAAAATATTAAAGAAAAAAATTAATGAAGGGAAAAAGAAAAAAACTTTATCGGAAGATGAAATTTTTGATTTGGAATTTAAATTAATGGAATTACAAAAAATCCAAGTTTAAGCCAAGCTGATATCGTGAAAAGCGTCACCAGAACTTTTATAAAATGATGTAGTTGCAATTGCTACGGCTGATATTTGTCTTGAACCTTCATTGTTTAAGGTTATTGATAATGAACTTGTATTATCTTCATTTCTTCCAAACCAATCTGATGGTCCTGCTGCACTATTCAAGATTTTGTCAAACTGTGTTCCTAATGTGTTTTTATGAACAGCTTTACCTGTAATAGCAAATGGGCTACCTGAGGGAAAAGGATCTGGTTCTATATTAGGAAAGCTTGAACTCGAAGTTGCTTCTCTAGTTGTTGGTGTCATATTGATTAATTTTGAAAATCCTGTCTTATGATTATGAGAAAATTCACAAATACTTGTTAATTCATAGATAACAAGTTTTGTATTATTGATAAGATAATTAATTAATAATAAATAATTATCTCCTTCACTTTTTACTTGAACCAAATCAAATAAACCATCTGAACTGGTAGAAGTTGATGTCATTTTATAATCTTTACCTTCAAAATATTTGGGAACAATAGAATCATCTCGTAATGCAAATTTGTCATTTTTTAGAAAATGAATTTCAGTTGAACCCATTTTAAAAACGGACTGACTTCCATCTCTACTATAAGTAATTGGTTGAATATAATTTCCTTGTAATAGATTTTCACTTAAATTTTGTGAATTTAAAATCTCATTTAATTGATAATTTTTATTTTTTGTAAAAACAAATAAATTATAACTCGTCATTTTTTATTTAAAACAAATAAAAAATTTAAACTAATAAATTTTCTTCCAAGCTCTCATTTTCTTTCTTTTTTTCTAACAAAAAACAAACCAGTTTCTGATATCCATTTCTATCTTTTTGTAAAAGATAATTGTAAAATACCCAACGAACAATATTTTTTATCATAAATTCAATACAGAAAATTACAAATAAACAATTTCCTTGATTTATATAAATTAAATAACTGTCAAAAATTAAAACAATAACTAATAATAAAATATCATGATAAACTAATAAACTAAAAACATATTCAAAGAAAATAAGTAAGCTTGTATCACTAATTCCAAAATCAAAAATAAAATATAACTGAATATAAAACTGAACACATAATTCAAAGAGAAAGAACCATTTTAGAGTTTCTTGTAAAAAGGACATTTTATCTTATTTTTATCATTTTTAAATCAATAAAATTATTTTTTTTAAAATTGACTAAAAAATGCTCCAAGTAACAAGAACAAGAAACTTAAAATAATGAGAACTATAACGGACACTGCAACAGCGTTATTATCAACATTTTTTCCGTCTTTATCTGTTTTATTTACAGGAACAGTAAAATTTACAATAATTGCTGCGGTCATTGATAAAATCGCTAATACAGATAAAGTAGATGAAATAGTAACATGTTTCATTTGACCATTTGATTGTTTTTTTTTCATTTTTTATTTATAAAAGAAAAAAAAAAATGG
>Ga0163109_10000519_pt1 | contig 30885 bp, 43 predicted proteins | sample CRUFie1St13metaG_FD_108704 | JGI IMG/M metagenome (GOLD analysis project Ga0163109, IMG submission 108704) | Marine microbial communities from the Costa Rica Dome - CRUD Field 142mm St13 metaG | ecosystem: Environmental > Aquatic > Marine > Oceanic > Photic zone | place: Costa Rica: the Eastern...
AAGCCTTTGAATCCACCAGACAAGATGTAGGACAATGTATCGAAATCACCTTTGCCATAATCTTCATAGATGTTCTTCATCTCAACTTGTAGGCATCTCTCCGCCATCACATAAGGAGTCAATCTCATCGCTCTCTCATCCTCATACAAGTGGTCTTCGTGCCTGTCAAACACGATGTCTTTTAATCTAGTCCCCATTATACTTCCTCCCCTATGTTGATTGGATTACCTTTCACATACTCGTGAACATCTTCCTTTTCTGCTTCTTGTTGTGCTTCATACTCCGCCATCCCTTCTGTGATGTTGAACATCTCATCCAACATCTCACCTTCTTCTGTTTCCCAGAATTCGTCCTTGCTACCGTCCGAAGCCGTTTCTGATATCGTATAACACCTGTCATCTCCGTTATCCCAAACACCCATGAAGTCACAGCCACCTTCGTAGTAATATGCCTTCAACGAACACTCCTCGTTCTTTGCCAGGAAGTATTCATAGGCTCCTGTTGGTGGTGCCCAGGCCGAACTGAACGCGAATGATATACTTGATTCTCCCTCACTCTGTTCTGTTAAATATTGTCTGTCCACTCCGTAGAACTCTGATATGTCCCACTTGGTGCCCCAATTATCACAGGCCCAACCGTACCAGTCTGAGTAGCCGTACTTCTCAATCATCTTCTTGTCTTCACTACCATCCGCCGTTGTTTCTCTCAACTCTTTAGGCATAGGGTGGAAAAAATTTAGAAGTCCGCCAGCATCTTTCTCTTCGTTTACAATTTTCTCTATCTTGTCTATCACGGAGTTCGGCCCCGTGATAGTGACTTGATTATCGCACCAATTAGGCATTCGCTTTCTCCTTGATTGGTGTTAGGTGTGATCCTGGAACATTCCATCTCTGACCTCTGTCAGTTCTCACCAAAACATATTTGATCTTAACTTTTTCAACAGTACCAGTCTCCGTGATACCGTGTCTGCCTTGGAACGAAACTCTGTCACCAAATTTTAGTGAATGAGCATCTTGGAAGTGTAATTGATTTCTTCTCAACTTCACTGCCTCTACAACTTGATTCAATTCATCGTTGTTTAATACACCGATGTCTTCAATCATCTTTTTCATTTTCATATACATAAGTTCAACTCCTTTGTTTCTATCAGTATAGCATGGATGGTAATACGGTCAACCTGTTAAAAAGTCGCTAAAAATGGAAGTTTTTTTGCCTACCCTCGTAGGAATTTGTGGAGATATTTTGAATCATACGGAAAATCGTCATCAGGTAATACCAATTGTTTTCTGTGATTCTTCATTATCCAGTACATGATCATAGACTCTTGAAAGATATCCATTTGTGCCGTTGGCCATTCTATCTCCCTGTTCTCAACTATGGCCTTGGCTATGCCAGGAATCGTTTTGGTGTGTAATGTTTTTATCTTATCAAATGTTTTTTGCCATTGCGAGGCGATCTCACACCATTTCTTCCACCTATCATCGACTATTGTCAGTCCCAACTTGTCCATAATCATTTTAACGGTATCATGGGTGTGGTATTGAATTTGGCGGTCTGTGATAATTATATCAACAACTCCTTCAAGATCTTGTGCAAGACTGGAATACATTTTCACCGCATCATTTTTCTGTTTGAAAAGATTAAGAGACAAAAATTTTCTTATTTTTCTGTCGCTTGGCAAATTATCACTTGCCATACTGATTTTCACATCGTCGTAGATATTCACCGTCTTTGCTCTTTCATGACCAAACGGATACCATTCTGTCTGGGTTATCCAAATAACCTTAGTACCTAATTTTTTTAGCAAGTGGGCGGAATCCTCGAGGTCCGACCGCCATTCAATTCCTAAAAAAGGGTCTGGAAATGGATAAAGAATGATAGGAAATTCGTTTTCCTGTTGCCTCGCTAGATCAATATATTCTTTGTATTCTTCACGCCATTGACGAGTAAAGCCAGGATGACCCTTCTTATGCCCATGGGCGGTAATTGAATTCAATGGAGAATCTGATAAAGTACGCCATTTATGATAACCTTCTCCGTCTTCTCTCCAATACCTTGTGGCACCGTTGAGATACAAGATGCTCCAATCTAAAAATGTCTGTCCTTGTCCTTGAATTCCTGTGATGGCAATTATCATAAAAAATTACTTTTCTAGATATATACCATCTCCTTCTAATGCTTCTTCTATTACTGATCTTGGTGATCTAGTATGAACAGTGAACACGGCCTGGCTGTACTCTTCGCCGTCTACCACTGCCTCTATGCCTGCACTCTTTAGGATATTTTCTATAGACGGAACAATACTTCTGTCCTCGTCCAGATCAAAATCTCCTATGTCTGCCACCGCGAAAGTATGCCTGTGATTTTCAATCATTACTTTATATCTCCTATCTTATAGATGAAATCCTTTGTCATCAAATGTAATTCTTCATGGATGCTGTCATCCACTTCTTTGTTTTTTTCTTTTTGGATAATTTTATTGCCTGTGATGATTCCTTTGTATATCATAGAAGCAGGATCTCCTGACTGGGCATCTCCACCGCCCGCCAAAGATAATGCGATTCCAAATATAGTTTCAATTATCATCTAAATTTACTTTCCAAATGTAAAAGATGCTCTCGGCACCAATCCTCTATTTCCATCTTTGCAGGTATGATCTCTGCCTCCCTGTATCCATACCCTAAACACACATCGTGAAATCTTTTGGCGAAACTTGTTGGTGACATAAGGGCATCATCACCCCATTGTGTCACACCTTCAAGGTAATCACCTCTGGTATATGTATCCGTCATTTCTTCAAAAATGTCTTCAATTGATTTTGTCTGTAATCCACCCATCATTATGCCATCTCCTCGATAACACCAAGGTCTAATACTCTATCAATTATCCATTCATCTGGCATACCTGTTCTTGCCTTCATCACACCGTATGGCATCTCGCCTGTGTTCGCATAATAATCGTATAGGTCATCATAGCACTCATCACCATATGCGATATCATCCACATCTGTAATACCGTGGAATTCCAATATTTGTTTCACTTCATCATGTTCTGATCTCATTTCATCTCCTTTGTTAATTTTGAGGATACCGCAGACTCCTCGTACTGACCACGAATGTGGCTTTTATAAGTAGTCTTAGGAACCTGCAACCTTGTATCCATAACTCATAATAACATGGATCCTAATACGGTCAACCTGGTGTATATAATATATAATGTAGACTTGATCTAGTATCTTGTGTGAGATCTACTACAAGATATAGTCTTTGTGATACCTGAAATACCAAAATTATCTTTTCTTGGGTTTGATTGTCTTGGATTTAAGTAATGCTCTGGCACCGCTTCTAGTGGACTTGCCGTGTCTTGGCTGTGAACCTTTTGTTTTTTTTATCTGAACACCTTGTAGCCTTCTCGAACCGGCACCGGACCTTTTAGTCTGGGCCAATTTCTTACCTGCTATGCCGGCCTTGGCCTTTCTCTTCTTTCTGATCTTCGCAGATCTTTGCGGGTCAGTCTTCTGGAAACAGGTGCTTGGTTTGGCAACGATACGACCTTTCCTAGGCCCACTGGTACATCTAAATCCTTTGGTAGGTGCTCCGCCCTTTTGCCTTCTGAAAATTTGGCTTACACCTTCTGTGATTGCGGAATGGTCATCATGCTCTTCTATGCTGTCAACCTCTAGTGCCAATTTATTTCCTGGCACTATATCTTGTGGCACTATATCTTGTGTCTGGTCTCCTTTGATGGCACTAGATGTAGTATCGCTAGATGTAGTATCTTTTGATTCTTTTGGCGCAATTATGAATTCATTGATTTTCATATGAGTATTTATTCAGCCATGCTGACAGATCTTATACTAAACTGACAGTGCTAATGCTAAACATCTAATCTTATGCTAAACTAATCTTAACTTAACACCTAACACTTTGTTACCAACTGCTACATTTTAACAAGATCAACTTCATGGATAGATGTGTTAAATACATGCACAATGAAGATCTACGAGATTTACAACACCTCAGAGAACATAGGACCAGCACCAAAGGGTGCGTGTTCCAAACCTATGAGTAGCCTGCCTGCTTCATGGGTCAGTAGTTGTAAATCACAGGGCAAGATGAAACGTACCGGCAACCGTAGTGAGAAAGTTGGTGGAAAGACCATGAAGGTGAGTGGTAAGCGTATCAAAGGCAAGAAGTACGGTGGACCTCTGCCAGATTATTCAAAATAATTTCCAAAACCAAAGACCTAATAGCGAGCCAATAGCGAGCCATAACTACTCGTAATTGCTTTCAAAATAGTTTATAATACTGAAATGGATAAAATAAAATTACACGACCTTAAAAGAATTTCATCTCACATACAGAAAGATTTAGACAAGGCCTACAGAGATGTCATGGACGAAGGCAACTATCTCCGTGGTGCATCTGTTGGAAAATTAGAACAGGCCTGGACAGAATACACAGGAGCGGAAGACACATGTTCTATGACTAGTTGTTCTGATGCTTTACACACTGCCGCAATGATTACCGGAGTTGGTCCAGGTGATGAGGTAGTTTGTTGCTCTCATAGTTACATAGCCACTGTGGAAGGATTCCTACACCAAGGTGCAGATGTCAAATGGGTGGACAGCAAGATATCTGATTATTGCATAGACGAAGACAAGATAGAAGCACAGATAACAGATAAAACAAAAGTGTTGGTATGGACAGACATCAACGGACAGAGTCCCGACATAGATAAAATTGTAGCCATTGCAAAGAAACACAATCTAATGACAGTAAAAGACGCGGCACCGAGTGCTGGCAGTATGTTTAAAGGAAAACGCATAGGACACAAAGATCACGGCATAGACATAACCTGTTTCAGTTTTGGTCCTGTGAAAAACTTTGGAGCAATAGGGGGTGCAGGAGCAATCACTGGTTCGAAAGACATATGTGACGAGGCCAGACAGATAAAAAATCATGGCAGAGACAAGAACCATACCAGATATGATCACACCATGCCCGGTTGGAACCGAAACATTCATACTCTACAGGCCGCTTTTCTTTTGGCCAAGTTGCCATACCTAGATGAACTCAATGAACGTAGGAGAGATCATGCAAAAGTTTTCAACACAAGATTATCAAATGTGGTTAACCACGTGCCTCTAGAACAGAAAGATCAGCATCACACTTTCCATTTATATTCTGTGTTGGTTGATGATAGACCAAGAATGTCTAAGTGGTTGCAAGAGCAAAACATCGAGGCTTTATCTCACTGGCCAAAAGGTCTACAGGATTACAGCCACACACCTGACAGCGATATAGCATTGCCAAACACTGATATCATTACATCACAAACAATGTCTTTGCCTTGCAGTCCTTTCATGACAGAACAAGAGAGAACTTATGTGATAGACAAGGTACACGAATACTATGCAACTTAAAATATTTGCCTACGCCACCCAATACTTCATGGAAACCTATTCAAAGGGCCTGTCTGATGACTGTGCCAAATACGGATATGATCTTCACCTGGAGGTTGTGCCATATGGCAGTTTCTCACATCTAAACCATTACATCCACATCAAAATGATAGAGGTAGTGCGGAATGCAGGTCCGGAGGACAGAATATTGTTCCTCGATCCTGAATGCAGGATACACAAACCAATCCCACAAGAATGGATAGATGACCCACGTCCTATTGTCTTTTACAAAATTAATCACGGTAAACATCAAAGAGAACAGTATCAATATGGACATACATTACACGGACCAATACAGATGCAACCAGTGTTCCTGACAGCAAAGGACATAACATGGTGGCAATGGTGGTTCGATGCCTCCCTTGCTGGAAGTGATCCAGAAAGAAATGTGTATGTGCCTCACGAACTGTTCCTTGAACTGGCATTGAATTTCAACAAGATTGACCGTAGAGAAGAACACTGCATATACAACAGGGCATATGACAAACACAAACATCTAGTGGTCAAAGGTTCATGGGTGACCGAAGACACGATCATAACACATCCAGCGATACACGGATACTTTGATATGAATGTGAAACATGCAAACGACGAAAGAGATAACCTCATACTCGAAAAAAGAGAACTTCATAACCATTTCCAGGATTTTGATCTTATACAACAAATAGACATCTTGATGTTGAAAGAAAAGGATACAGGATGGCCGCAACAATGCACAAAGAAAGGTGATTGGTTCTCCGTTGACAAATGGCAATTCAATCCCAAACAAGGATTATTGAAAAGAAACGAATACGATCTAGAAAAGTATCACTATCACTTACAAACAAAGTTAGACAAGGGTTTGCTGACCCCTGTTGTAAAGGCTTACAATGAAAGAGGTATCTAAAACATATTGCAGGGTGCCTTTTGATTCTGTAACAATTTCTCCAACAGGTAGATTCCAGATGTGCTGTGAGGCGCAATGGACAGAAACAATTAATACTGAAAAAAACACACTCAAAGATGTTGACAGTTTGGAGCAATGGTTTGACAGCAAGTATTTGCAAAACGTAAGAAAGTCCATGTTACAAGGCAATGCTTTACCCGAATGCGAAACTTGTTACAAAAACGAAAAGTTATACAACCAAAGTTCACGTTTAGAATACAACAAAAACTTTCAAGGCGATGAACACGAGCAAAGCATAAAAAAAATAGATATTAAGTTTGGAAATAAATGCAATCTTAAATGTAAGATGTGTTTTCCTTACGCTTCCAGTGAACTCTGGAAAGAATGGAAGGAACTAGGATGGAACTCTAAAGAAAAGGACCCAAACAATGATACATCATGGAAGTATTTCGATGGCTACTTCGAAGAAGATTATACCTGGCCAAAGAATGCTTCAAACATAGACAAAATTAAACAAGCCGCAATCAAAACCAAATTGTTACATGTGACCGGAGGTGAACCAACTATCAATCCCGAATTCTTCCAATTACTGAAACACTGCATAGATAAAGATGTTGCCAAAGACATTGTTTTAGAAGTAACAACAAATGCGACCAAGATACATCCAAAATTCTTTGACATGGTAAGTCAATTCAAGCAGGTCATACTCACTATAAGCATGGACGGAGTTGGCAAGACCTACGAATACGTACGATTCCCTGCAAACTATGATGTGGTGCACAAGAACATAGTGCAATACAACAAATTTATTAAAAGGCTTGGCAATGGATCAATACTTAGATTCAATTTTGTCATGCAATTTTGGAATGTTCATAACGCCATTGATGTAATTAAAACTTTGGCGCCTCTGTCGTTCAATCACAGTGACGCACCTGTAAATATAGAGATTTTGAATGATCCTAAATTTATGCATTGGAAAATGTTGCCTGAAGATATCATACAAAAAACAATTAAAGACTTGGCAAAAGAAATGCTTAAACATCCACCAAAACACATCAAGTGGTGCCTGATTGCGTTGGCTGAAAAGTTGAAACGGTATAGATCAATCAAATCTAATGAGTTGATGCAAGACCTTGTTGAATTTACAACTGTCCAGGACAAACATCGTAAAATTAATTTGAAAGATTATATTCCAGAACTAGTAAGTTCTTTCTCTGTATAGATCCTGCGTCACACAATGCACTCCGCCATCCCAAAACCATCTGTGTCTGAATGGTGCAATGACAGGTGCTATATTATGTTTTTCTAAGAAATCAAATACTTGTTTGTTGTAATTGTTGACCAATATTGTGTTTTGATCTATCGATAACATGTTAACCTCAAAAACAGTTTCTTCAACGTAGCCAACCCAATCCTTGAGATAGGTTTCAACATATTCACTAAAGTCATCGCTGTCTTCCTCACCAGGTACCCACCACTTACCGCCGTTTTTTTGTTTTACCTTTCGGAATGGACTCATTTGATCCCAATACTTGTCCTCCAGATAGCAGATGTCCCAACCTGGAAATTTTTCTTTGTAATTTTGTATGTCAAACAAAGTAACTATACAGCCTTCCTTTGGCACACACCAAGTACAATCGCCATGTCCTTCGTGTTCCATTATATCAACATCAAATCCTTCGCTGTGCCATTGTTCTTGGTACTTACGGACCAACATACTGTCTCTCCATTGAGGACGATGAGTACCCCAATGCAATCCACTGCCAAGCCTGTGTATAAAACTAGTGCTCATAAGTTTGCTTTGTTCACATTCTTCAATGATAACTTTGTTGTGTATCCTGTCGAGTATGGATTTGTATTCAGGTCTGTTGTTATTAACGTAAAGTGTCTCGCCCACAACCGCCATGTCGTCTCTAGGTTGGTTCGCGGGTCTGTGACTGGTATTGGTTTCTATCACGTCCGGACGTAACACTTCAACGCCAGCGATATCTAAAACCTTACAGAGATTTTGATAGTCTTCCTCTGTTTCGTCCAGTATCTTGAACAGTATGTCTTTAACCTTTTTATTTTTTATATCTTGAAATTGATCTTTGCTGTAAGTCCTACCAACGATGCAGGTTTTAAGCCTGTCATATGTAGCGTATCCTTTAACTTTCAATTCTTTCATATACTCTTTCTGCCCATTCTTTATTTTGTTCAACTGTCATGTGATTGATTGTTCCAACGCCCCATCCGTCTTTCTCTCCTGCAGACTTGCTGAACGCAAACATACTTTCATCAATAAAGATACCTGATGTGAGTTTGATCCCGGCATCTTTACCTGCCGTCTCGAATGGTCTGAAACTCCACATCTGCACAATCTCACTTTGAACTTTGGATAGCACGTTTTGATCATAATGTTTTAGTGCGTACTCATACGCCATCTCATCCTTGTCATAGTTGTGGAGATATTTCCAGTAGTTGTTTAATGTCTCGTAAACATTTGGGTCAACACCTTCCAATGGTTCTGTGTTGGCACTCAGGATCAGTTCAGGATGATACAACCTGTATGGTTCAGTCCAACAGAATACAGATATGTCTGGCACTTGGTTCTGTTCTATCAACTTATTGTATTGGAAGAACACACTCCATATGCTCCTGCCAGGACTACCAAACCATCTGATCCTGTTGGCACCTAATTTCTCTTGCAGGATGTTGCACCAACTCTCAGGTTGATTACTAGCACAAAAACTATCTCCAAAGAATCCTATTGACTTCATATAGTGATAATTATCTACATATATTATGAAATACACGTTCTCTGATTGGAATCACAAACATGGCACTTTGCCTGTGCATTGGAAAGCCAGTGACTATGAAGATCTACCATGGTACGAAAATCCCGACAAAAACCAAGGCTTCACAACTGCCAAAGAAAATTATGGCATCTACAAAGAACGTGTTGGATGCCTTATACCAAAGTTCGAAGAAGTGGGCAAGGGTGTGTTCATTCCTGACGATGTTCATAAAGTATTTGGTTACGTATTAGATTTCTTTGAATTAAATGATCCTGTTTATGCTTTTGCAAAATACACCCCCGGATTGATATTGCCATGGCACAAGGACAACTATCCAACATACGCAAGAAACAAAAAAGCAGACGTTGACAGAATAGTTCGTATCATGGTATTCCTGCATGATCCAGCACCCGGACATCAACTCTGGATAGAAGATAAATTTTGCACAGGACCCATAGGGTCTTGGTTTAGTTGGCATGGCGCTACAAAACACATGGCCGCCAACCTAGGCGAAATTGACAGATACGTTATTCAGATAACAGGTTGGGTGTAAGCCAAGCCTTTTGTAATTCTTCATTCCATTTGTGATTATAGAAATGATCAATGTTATGTTCTAGGACAGGTTTCAATTTCTCATACACCTCCTGTGGGTCTTGCTCACATAATTTTAACATTGAGTCAAGTATCATAGTTCTCCTCTTTGCCTCGTTTGGTTCATTGTCATAACTTTCGTCAATCACAGGTGCAAAAGTTTTGAAGCCTAATTTTCTAAAAGATTTAAGATGATGCATACTTCCCACTATTATAAAAGGTCTTTTTGTTATGATTGGTTTTGCTTCTTTTTCGCTAAACATCGCAGACGAATTGTCTGCGGGTATATTTGTTTCTACAACACAACTGTAAAAACTTTCATTGTAAATCGAGGGGTCGATCAAGTCACTTACACGTAGATTTGATTCATCAAAAGTTTCAGCACCTGATGTTCCTTTTACAGGAGCCACTACATCAGGACCCCAATGACTGATGCCCAACTTATGGCATGTGGCAAACGTATGTTTCATTACCTCATGTTGTTGTAATTCATTGTATAGGTCCACATTGTTGCTACACATCAGTTCCCATTTGTACTTTTTTATCTTTGAATCATTTATCTTCTGCAATAGGTTAATACATAATGGATTTTCCTTATAGATGTACCGACTTTCAAAAAACATGTCATTTAGATAATATAATGGCCTATTGGTTGGCACTTGTGGTACAATATTTCCAAAAAAAGTCACGTTATCGGCTGTCTGAAATTTATTGACAAAGTCTGTGGTACCAAAGTAAGGTCCTTCCCAAAAATTATCTTCTTCGTTCCATCCATAACTTTTGTCTTTATATTGTAAAGACGGCTCACCCAAGTCCACATACACATGATCAGATATTGTCATGTGCAGTCTTATTTTTTTTTCCAACGCCATTACCTCATCCTCGTCTACGCCATGCCAACAAGTAAGATAAGAATATTTTCTATCGGCTTTTGTTTGTGTAAAGGCATTCACATCAGTATACAAAGGCTTCATTTCATGAAATTGTATGCAGTAGTGATGCCAGTTGTCAACAAATCTAACTATCTTCATTGACATCCAAATTCCTCTATAAAACTTTGTTTGCTTATTTTTTTATAAACTTCTTGATTGTGTAACAAAATGTTTTGAGCATGTTGCAAATTTATATCTACTGTGTTGATCATTTGTTTCATTATTTCTAATCTTTTCAAACCTTCATAGGCGTCATAACTTTCGTCAATCAACCCATCAAAAGTCTTAAAACCTAATCTACGTAAATTTTTCAAATAATTTTTTGGTCCAAATACAATAAATGGCGTCCCGGTAAGTATCGGCCTTGCTGTTTTTTCCGTTGGCATGAAGGTCTGGCCCTGCCACCATGTTTCGAAAACCAAATCTATCTTTATCTTGTTGTACTGATCACAGATGCCATATGCATCATCAAAATTGATAAAATCATCGCTAGGTCTGTCAATGAGAATAGGAATGTGATTGCTGAACTTTTCCACTTCAGACAAAATTAGATCATCCTTACCAATTACCTGCTCCAATGCATCGATATTCAGATGTTTGTGATTATACGACATCAAACATTCTTTGTAATGGTTACAATACATGTGACTCGCAAAATAAAGTCTTGGCCATCTATAACCTCCTATAAACATACCAAATTTATGTGTTGGTTGTTTATTGATTGTGAATTGTGTATTCTGGCCATATAAAAATGGCTGTTCATTGTAGTAAGGTATGTAATTTTGCCAAACCGTTTTGTCTTGTACAAGATTATCTGATTCTATTTTTATTTTTTCTGGAGGCAAATTTTGCTTCTGTAACCATTTTATGAAACTTTCTCCTTTGTATTTGATTTGTTCGAGTGGAGGTCCTTCGTCTATCTTGAAATATATTTCTGGTATGATACCGTGCTTCAATTTCCTAACAGTTTCATTTACAAAATCCTCATTTACTATTAGGTCTTCCCACACCTTTATTCTATGATGATGATAGTCGTATTCCATAATCATATTTACTAATAATATACGCAGTTAAATACGCATGTGAAAGTTTCAACAAAAAACGAATACGGACAACTGAAATCTATAATCCTTGGTAATCCAATCAACGGACATTGGCCAAAGGGAGATACTTTCTTTGATCGGATGCAAGGACTTTCTACCTATAAGGGTAAAATCACAAGAGGCGCCATACCTGACGAAGTGATTCAAACAGCAAACGACAATTTGCTGGCCATGAAAGATCTTTTGGAGGACGAGGATGTCAAAGTATTCAGACCGGAAATACAAAATTATGGACAATCAATCACGCACTACGGAAACCTGATGACCGGAATGCATACCTATTGTCCAAGGGACATATTGTTGAGTGTTGGCAACATGGTTATCGAATGCCCAACACCTTATCAGTCAAGGTACAGAGAGTTCGACGCCTATGACGTGATCAAACAGCAGGCAATTAAAGACGGATGCAGATGGATAGCGGCACCCAGGGCACGGATGGAACCAAAAGAAGCAGTGCATGTCAGCCAGGGCACAGAATCAAAACTGCTTTTAACTGAAAGGTATCCTATATTCGATGCCGCCAATGTGTTAAAGTTTGACGACAAATTGGTGTATCTTAAAACCAGCACTGCCAATCAGGCGGGTGCAGATTGGTTGCAGAATGTTGTGGGTACAGAATTTGAAGTTGTTGTATGGGATGATGTTTATGCACACGCACACATCGATTCAACGTTGACGTCTTTGAAAAAAGATTTGATCATGATAAATGCTTCTAGGGTACAGAATACGGACAAGTTGCCAAAGTTCTTACGAAGTTTTAGAAAATTATGGATACATGATATGGCAGAAGGCACATTCCACGATTATCCTTATGCATCCAAATGGATAGGCATGAATATATTAAGTATTAACGAAGAAACTGTAATGGTCGATCCTATTCAAAAAGATCTTATCAAAATGCTCACCAGCGAAGGATTCAAAGTCATACCGGTTTCGTTGGAACACGCAAGAACACTGGGCGGTGGACACCATTGTGTCACTTGCGATTTGGAGAGACAATAATGTTTTTCAATAACAATCAAATTATATACGGAGAGAAGATAGGTTTCATAGGTCTTGGCAAACTAGGCATGCCTTGTGCAGAAGCCATAAGGAAAAAAGGTTTCCACGTGGCAGGTTATGACATTGAAAGAAAAAGAAGCGATTTGATAGAAATAAGAGATTCCATTGAAGATCTTGTAAGAGATAGAGACATTGTTTTTGTTGCAACACCCACACCACACGAAGAAGGATACGACGGCAGAGAACCTACCAGCGACAAGGAAGTCAAAGACTTCAACTATGATTCAGTGAAAAAAGTTTTGACAAAATGCAATAAGCACATGGGAGTTACACAAAGTCTTGTTTTGATATCTACTGTACTGCCAGGCACGATCAGGAGAGAACTAGCACCATTGGTAACCAATGTGAAGTTGTTGTACAATCCATATCTAATCGCCATGGGCACGGTGGCCGACGACATGATCAATCCTGAGATGATAATGATAGGCACAAAAAAAGGTGTGTACGAAACTGCCCTCAAGGCACAACAATTAGAAAGTTTTTACAATGTTGTCTGTGACAACTATCCTAGGATAGAATTTGGTACTTGGGAAGAAATAGAGTCCATGAAAATATTCTACAACACATTCATCAGCAACAAGATTGCTCTTGTTAACATGATACAGGACGTTGCTCACAAATTGGGCAACATGGATGTAGACAAAGTAACACAGGCATTGGGCAAATGCACCAAGCGAATAGTCAGCACAGCATACATGAAACCAGGAATGGGCGACGGCGGAGCCTGCCATCCCAGAGACAACATCGCCCTGCGTTGGTTGGCCAAAGACCTTGGATTGGGATATGATTTGTTCGAGGGCATAATGACCGCACGTGAGCGACAGGCAGAACACATGGCCAAAGCAATACTGCAACACGGAGAAAATGTACATTTTACCTCAGACACTTACAAACCCGGAACTGACCTAGTGGACGGTTCCTATAGCCTTTTGGTCCAACACTATGTGAAGAAACACGGAGGGCAACTTGCAAACGGATTTGACACTCCTGTACAGGTGATTGTAAGGGTACACGAGTCAGATGAAATAACAGCAGATAATAGCACCATTATATTTGACCCATGGAGAACATATCCCAAAGCGGATAATGTGGTATATTATGGTAAATAAAAGCATATTGCAATAGGAGATAAAACAAATGGCTGACGCTTACAAACATCAAAGACATTTTCAAGTTCTTGACGGCGATGAAAATAAAATTACTTTCTCATCAACAGATGATGCAAATACTAAAATAGGTTTCAAGAGTGTATGGGACACAGGTAGTCCTACTAAATCATACCAATTGCAAGACAGCAACCAGACATTGGTTGTTACATATGAATTCGCATCAGAGTCAGACCAAACAAGTTTCAAAACTGCTGTTGACAACATGTGGAGTACAGAACTTCCATGGAAGTGGGAGGATAGAGATTTCATAGACCACGGCATGGACCTTAAAATCAAGGATGGCAAGACAGGTGCCGGAACTGCACTTAATATTTCGACTGCAGGCGGAAGTGAAAGTTACACAACAGTGGACGGAAGCACAGTAGTAACTGGAAGATCAGCAAGGATACAGGCGGCCAGAGAACAGGCAACTGGGGTCAAGGGATCCACAAGACAAGATGCCGCAGAAGCATATTGGAAATTAGAACCAATACACATCAAGACAGTATGGTTTAAAGGAGATGGCACAACAGTCGACTCCGAAGCAGATATTGACTCACCAAGATTGAATTTCAAAACAGAATAATTAATCTAAACTGAGGTGTCCCACAGCCTCGCAGTTAGATCCACAAACTAAATCTACATTATCGGTGTTCCAGGTCTTTTGTAACTTTGGAAAGTCATCCAGAGGCACACTCTTCCTGTCGGGTAAATCAAATCCCTGGAAACAACATGGATGGACACCGCCTTTGGCACTGATGTATGCACTGCCTGAAAGATGCATACAGTTCACTTTGCAACTGTACCTGTGAGGATTCAAGTTGATAGGATTACGAATCATTTCTATATAAGCATCTACATCAAAGTCATTATCGGGTTGAGCACTACCGTCCGCTGGTAGTATCCAATGGCTAATTTTTTTGTCTTTGGTCAGAGCAGGAAAATGATTCCTGCCATGGTCGTCTACTTCAAAGTTCCTAAAACCCATTTGTTTTGACAGCGATCTTGCGTCATCAACTTGATGTGAATTATGTTTGAATAAAATAAATTTCCATACAGCATCTCCGCCTGCATCTATGAAGGCCTTTGCCCTTTCCATGACCTTGATCCATTGGACATCTTGCCTATACAAGTGATTTGTATCTTTCAATCCGTCTATGCTAAAATACATGCTTACTTTTCTCTGTGCCAATTTTTCATAATCTTTTAATCTTCCTATTGATCCGTTTGTGTTTATTGTACACTGGGCCTTGGTAAGTTCTGTGAGATCTACAATATGTGGATTCATCATCGGATCTCCTAGGTTACCATTGAAAAGTATTGTAACAACATTTGGAAACTGATATAATATTTCTTTAAATCTTTCTACTGAAAGATTGTTCTGAGTGAATAATTCAGGAATATTGTAGCCTGATGCATTACGCGGACATCCAGGACATCTGGCATTACAAAATGACGAAGGCTCTATGTGGAGATCTCTAATATGTAAATGTTGGTTTGGATCTGGATTTTCAATCCTGCTGATTAAATCTGCATCGCTCATGCATCTATTTAATCACAAAAAAAAGGGCGATAGTCGCCTACCGCCCTTAGATCGAATTATTAATTACGCAGAGTAATTAATTACTTTTCTGCCTGATTTCTTTAATAAAGAAATGATGTTTGACTTCATAGTCAAAGCAGACGCCTTAGGTGCAACACCTAATACTTCTACTGTAAAGTCCAAACCTTTAGATAACAACTTGTTAGTCGCTGTTTTTCTTGCAGTGTTTTTTACTGCTAGGTTTTTGAACTTGATTTTACCACCGTGTACTTCACCATTCACTTTGTATGAAGAAGCCGGTTCCGCAAATACACCAATTTGCTTCGCTCTTGATTTGAAGTTTCTAGTGTATACAACGTATTGTGTTGAGTTTGCCATGGTTTTTTCCTTTTTAGTAGAAGGAAAAAGTGTATTAAACATACTTGTCAGCATATTGTTTCCTTTTCCTTGTTTGTTAATAAATGAATCGCCGGAGTTTCAATCTCTGTTATCCTACGTTCCATGTTTACAATTATATACTAAAAAGTGTATAAAGTCAACCTGGCTAATTTATCCAGCAATATAAGGAAAATCTCCGCTGGCTGGCATTTAGTTTACCATCCATTCCATGCAGTTGGGTACGATTATTGATCATTAGGTAACCGTTGTTTTTTTCAAAGGCGAATTGATGTCTTACATTCCGCGGAGGTACGTGGCCTTTATAATGCCATTTCTGCGAATCGTCCTTATCCTCAACTTCCTCAGGCCCAATTTGGTAAAATGTGGTGCCTGTATTTGGGCAATCGTTTAGATATATCTGCATTGCCGACTCTATACCAGGATTATCAATGTGGGCAGGAAAGGTAAAATGTTGAGAGTCCAACCAAAATGTGGAGTCTATGCTGTGCACCTTTATTCCTATTGAGTCTGACAATACTCCGTGCAAGGTTTTTATGTGGTTTTGTAATTCTGCCATGGCACTTCCATCTGGTGGTTGCAATGCCTTACGTGACGGGAAGTCTAACCAGCCTGTTTCATCGTATGGTACTTGGTCCAAATCAATTTTGTTTACGGCTTCTAAAATGTCTGTGGGTATCAGATCCCTAACTTGGAACAGGTCTAACTTGTTATCTACTGGTTGTATATTCAATTAGTTGTCCTTGTAGTCCGGCACCGCGAACAGGTCTATGCCCTCATCTACTAGTTCTTTGACTTCCTTCTGTGTTGGCTTTCCATAGAACTCCATGTTCCTGTCACCTTTGTGTGCCTTCCTGGCCTCTCGGGCGAACTTTTTACCAACGTTCTCAAAGTTGTTCTCCACGTGGTTCTGTATCTGTTTTAATAGAGTACGTGCTTGTCCACCCATAACCATTTGGTCTCCGGTCAGTTCCTCCATCTTGGCTTTACCACGGCTTCTCGCTGTGGATTTTTTACCAATCGCAGGCGCCATGATGTCCTTGCTGACTTTTGTGCTGTCACACATTGGACATAGTAATTGTCCTTTTGCCAATTGATTTTCATAGTCTTCGTTGCTTGGGAACCAGCCTTCGAACTTGGCAGAACATTCACATTTGAGGGCGAACTTGATCATAATATTATTTAATATTATATACTTGACTTTTTAATTTGTCTAGTATACTATTTAGAATGGCATTACACAACACATCAGGATATTCTAAAGGTAAACCTAAAAAGACTTCCCAAGGCAAGAACAAAAGTAGGATCAAGAAGAGTTCTATGAACAAACACAAAAAGAGAAGTTATAAGGCTTACAATGGACAAGGAAGATAAAACTACTAGGATACGACAACTGGAGGCGCAGGTCGGAAATCTGAAAGTGCAGAACGCCGAGTACTCACAAATAGTGCTAGAATTATCTGACAAACTTAAAATGTACACTCAAAAATATGGTAGTGTTTTTGTCAAAAATACCTCAAAAAAAGAAAAATAATGTTGACACCAAGGTCCAGATTTTATATACTGGCTTTGTAAGGATCGTAAGTAAATCAAACAAACGAGCGATATTACATTTAATATAATAGGAGAAACAATGAAAAAAACATTAATCGCAACTATAATGTTCTTATTCACTTGTACCTATGCTATTGCTGATTACACAATCTATCTTCCTACAAAACCAGGATCTGGATTGGACCAATGGGCACAGGTGGTGATTAAAGAACTTAAAAAGCACGTTGACGGAGAGGTCAAATCAGTGCATATCCCAGGTGCAAGGCACAGACTTGGAATGAACAAGTGGGAAAAAGAAAACAGATTCAAAGAAGGTGCAGTCACAGTCACAGGTGGTACTACCACTGTAAACACTTTGGTTGTATCAGGTGTAGAATATGACTACACAAACTGGGATGCCATAGGCGTTCAATTACTTGACATCTTTGTGGGTAAAAGAAAAGACTGGAATCCAAGAGATGGTGGAATGGTTTTCGGAAACGACCACGCGGCAGGTGACACAACAGGAATGATACTGATGTATTGTGGTAACCTTGACGGCAAGATCGAGTCTTACAAGAAATGTGTAGAAAACGACATGAAATACGTTAAGGGCGTCAATGACAAACAAGGTACACTTATGTTTGCAAACGGCGAGTTCAACGTGTTCAGAGGTAACCCTACTGCATGGACAAAGAAAATCAAAAAATTCGAACACGGTGAACTATGGTTTACGCAAGGAGTTTTTGACAGAAAGAAAAAGAAAATTGTCACAAATCCTAACGCACCAGGAAAAGACTTTGACACGGTGTTCAAACAAACTTGGGGTGAAGAACCAAGCGGTGAATTGTATGATGCATATAGACTTGTACAATTCCAAAACGACTCTTTGCAAAAAGGTCTTTGGGTAAACAAAGGTGCCAAACACAGAAAAGAACTTGTTAAGGCATTGAAGAAAATGTTGAAAGATCCAGAGTCGAGAGCAATTATCGCCAAAGCATCGGGTGGTGATTATCAATGGGCAATAGGTGAAGAAGCAGATAAGATCGTCAAATATCAACGTTCCCTTTATACTGAGAAAAAATTGAAGGATCTTGTTTGGTGGTTCAACAATATATTTGGCTGGAAGGCTGAATTCAAACCACATCTATTGAATTAGCAATGGACTACGCGGTCTGGTGCCTGCTAGGAACAGTCTACGGAATACTACTAGGCGTGATTCCAATGGCAGGTGCCGGAACGGCGATGCTTCTTGTATTCTCATTCGCAGGATACTTTGATCCCAATCCCTACTACGGTTTAATATTTTTAATAAGTGTCATCGCGGCATCAAGCACCGCTGACTCTTACACCTCCTTGCTTACGGGTATACCGGGTGCTTCAACAACGGCGGCATCCATCATCGATGGATACAAGATGAGCAAGAACGGAGAGGCCGCACGAGCAATAGGAATAGCAATGGCCGACAGCACATTTAATGGAGTGTTCTTTGGCATCCTTGCTTTTGCTCTATTGCCTTTCTATGCACCAATAATTTATAAATTTGGTGTTCCCGAACTGTTTATGTTCATGACTCTATCAATTGCCTGTGTGGCATTTATAGTTTCCAAAAACTTTTGGTTAAGTTGCTGTGCGATAGCCATAGGAGCATTTATAGGATTAATAGGTATAGATCCACAGACACAAGGACCTAGGTTGGCTTTTGGCACATTATATCTACAAGATGGAGTGCCCATAGTAATGATGATAGCAGGACTATTTGGTATTCCAGAATTAGTATCAGGATTTCATTTTGGAAAAAACAGACCTGCTCCGATAAAAAATTATTTTGGCCAATTGTTTGATGGATTCAGAACTACACTGAAACTTTGGCGTGACTCTATACGCGGAGGCTTTATTGGTTTCATAGCAGGATTGTTACCTGGTGTTGGACCTGTGGGAGATATGTTGGCCTATGGTGCCACAGTCAAAGCACATCCTAACGACAAGTTTGGTGTGGGAAATCCAAAAGGACTTGCTGGTTGTGAAGGAGCCAACAACGCACAGAAGGCCGGCAGTTTAATACCAACCGTGCTGTTTGGAATACCGGCATCACCGTTCGCCGCAATCTTCATGGCCATGTGTATCACGTTCGGACTTGATGTAGGAAATCCTTTCATGCTCGAAGATAAAAAATTCTTATCTCTACTGGGATATGGTTTTGTTGGTGCCACATTACTGACATTTATTATTTGTATCTTCACATCTAAACTTCTTGTGAAAATACTTGAGATCCCTTATTGGATCTACGCAGGTATCATATTTGCAATCATTATCTACACCTGCCAATCCTACACAGGTCTTTACATGGACTATTTGACACTGGCCGCTTGTAGTGTGTTAGGACTTTTCTGTTACAAATTTAAGATAAGCAGACCCGCTATACTGCTTACATATATTATCATAGACAAGTGGCAAAATCTTGGACAGCAACTTAACACTATGTACACCATTCCGGAAATGATGGTGAGACCTTTGTTTGTTGTGTTGCTCTCTTTGGTACTTTTACTGGTTTACAGAAGCATCACTCAGAAGAACAGAGGAATAGACTACGCCTAATTAAGTATTTGGATGATTGATCAAAAAGCACAAGACCACTTTTATAGAAATGTTTGGCAATCAAATATACATCTTTTCAAACACTCTGGTGAGAATCTTGTCAAAGAAATTAACAAACACAAACCAAAATTTGTGATAGACGCCGGGTGTGCCTTAAACTTTTTTAAAGGTAAAATACCAAATCTTGTTGGATATGACCCTGTGTTCAAAGAGGCTGACATTATTTGTGGACATTTTGATGCTCCGTTCAAAACTGAATGTGCTGATGTGATACTGGCGCTGGGTTCTATCAACTGGGGTGATCATGATGACATCGCACAAATGTTAATAAAAGTTAAGTCATGGTTGAAGCCGGGTGGTAGACTCTATATGCGAGGTGCACCAGGCGGATACAAAAGTGATAGAGGACTTCAATGGTTCCAGTGGGGACTAAAACAAGTGCATGAATTTGCTAGACTAATGGACTTTGATGTTGAGTGGTGTGAACTAGAATACAATACGACAGGTCCCGATGGCGGCACTCTACCAGAAAGATTGTGGCCTCACAGATACGTTTGGCTTTATCGTAGGAAACTAATCAAGTAATTTTTTAACATCCTCAGGCAACACAGGCACCTCCATTCTCTCTGGATGCCATACAATTCCATAGATGGGTAATTTGTTGTGCTTGAATGCTTCTATGTTCCCTTGCTTATCGTGTGCAATGGCAACAAAATCTTTGGCCAGTGTTTCGATCGACTGAGAATGAAAACATCTAACCACATGTTCTTGGCCTTCCATTGTGATTGTGACATCAGCATCAACGTGGCCGTCCACCCTGCCGTGTGTGCCACCATTGAGATCATTAATGACAAATGCTCCATGGCAAATGCCAATTATAGGTTTTTTGTTTTCGAATGCGTGTTTGTAAAGTAGATCCTCTGTTTGGTGCCTTGCTATGCTGTCGGGTCCTCCTGTAAGCAAAAGGCAGTCATATTCATTATCAGGTACTTTAATGATATTTGGGCAAGGAATTATGTCGTGCTTAGATAGGAATTTGTAGTAGTTTCGTTCCAGAGCATCAAACGGTCTAGTGAACTTGATATGCTCTTCCTGACTCAACAATAATTTCATGCTTTTATTTAAGGTTCCACAATTACCAGCATAAATATTGTTAGTTTAAGGTTATCCTAGGAGACAATACCTTGAATGAACTTATAAGGAGTAAAAAATGTTAACAGGAAAAGAGTTCGTAGCAAAACTTGAAGCAGACAACGAGGCTTTGTACAGAGCATCAGAGTTACAGATCAAGCACTACTACGATGTAAACAAAGACACCTCCGAGTTAATCGATAACTTCACTGGTCGTATGGTAAACGAAAGAATGAACATGGAAGAAATTTCAAGAGAGATCGCGGCTATGCCGGAAGGCACTAGTCCAGAGAAACTTGTTCTACTTTCTAAACAAGCACACGACGAAGCAAAACACTTTCAATTTGTGAAAGAAGTTGTGGAATACTTGAAAGGTGAAAAGATAGACATGCAAGAAGCAGTAAACAGCCACAAAGATAGACAACACCAAAAAGGTGCGGCTCTTATCAAGAAGTACAACTGCAACAGCAATCCATTAATGTTGGCTTTATACCAATTGGTTGCTGAAGGCAGAGCGGCTAGAAACTGGGCAATGATGGCTAACTGTATCGAAGATGAATTTATTTCTTCTAGATACGCAAAAATTGCCAAGGATGAGACTTTCCATGCTACAATTGGTAGAATGGAACTTGAGCAACTTTGTGAGACACAAGACGCACAAGATGAAATCAACAGTGTCATCAACGATTTTAGAAAAGACTTATTCAAAGTGACTTGTGCTAAGACAGGCGTTTTAGCAGAAAGCAAGAAACTTATGGACGAGGCTTACGCATAATCATTTAAATCGATTTAAATCAAGGGCGGTATTTTTTTATCGCCCTTTTTTTACGACTTAAATATAATTATGGAACACAGCAAAGATTATTCAAAACACATATTGAAAAAGATAGACGAGGATCTACAAGATTCAGATCAAGCAATTAAAAATTTAAAGGCACACACAGAAGTCAACGCAGTCAAGACTGGTAAGAAATTAGAATACGGAAAAAGCCGTTGGGACTACGAGAAAAAAAGGGCACTAGAAAGAGGTGCATATCATTTCGACTGGAGCAGGAAAGACAACATAGAAGATGTTCTTATGTTCCATGGAAACGTAGACATGGACTGCGATTACTTTATCAAAACATACGGTGACGCCGCACTTGATAATGCAGTGCATTGGGCAACACGAAACAAAAGTGTTGGCGGAAACTACGCAATAGATCAAGAGGTGTACGACATAGTTAGATCAGGAGGAGATCCTGAGGGAAAGATATATGGCAGGGCAAACATGTTCACTGATCCAAAAGCGATTGCACTCGCAGAAGGATTATTTGGATTATTTGATTATGAACTTAAACTGCACTCACAGGTTTGCGGACAATTACTACATATGCACATGGACAATTTTGCCGCAAGACTAGATAGACAAAATAGTTTTGACGAGTTAGACTATGACGTGGAGCCAAAAAAAGTACACAGGTTTGTGGTCTTCCTAAATGATTGGAGCATGGGACAGATATGGCATCAAGGCACGGCAACACATACACATTGGAAAGCAGGAGATATCATAAGTTGGCACTGGCAGGATTTTCCGCATGGCACGGCAAACATGGGTTGGGACACAAGATATATTTTACAATACACAGGCAGGACCACAGATAAGACATGGGATTTTATTAATAACACAAACAAAGATTCAAAGCACAAACTAGATATACACCATTAATGAGTTACATACTAATGACAGGTGCTCCAGGTTCTAAATGGAGCAGTGTATTCAAACATATACACAAATCGCCCGACATAGATAGCACTGATTACACAGATGAAAGGACATATTGGCATGATGCTGACACGCCAGGCAAAAAACAATTGATGCACACAGGTGCATATTTTGATCCTGGGATGGAGTTTGACTGTAAACTGTCAGAGTGGGATAAACCTTTTTCCGGCATGGGCAAACGTATCATCAAGTCACACACCTTTGCACACAAACTTTTCAGTCTAAAAAAACTAGGGTATCCGATAGTATTGATTTACAGAGATAACAGAAAATGTTATGACTGGTGGCAACTGTGTGGCGAATTTAATATAACATATCCAAACTATCAATATTTTGAAAACCTACAGAAGATGTGGTATCATATAGAACAAGAAAATAGGGACATATTAGATTTTGTAAGTGAACACGAATGCGATTGTTTAAGTCCAAAAAATAATGTCGAACTTTGTGACATGTTAAATATCTCGCATCCGGTAGATACGCCTTTGCATGATTATGGAAACAAAGATATAAAAGTTTGGTTATACGAATGAATGATTTAGAAACACAATATTTTAAAAACCATTGGCAACCAAATTGGGATAATAAAAAATACTCGGGTTGGGCACTGTTGGACAAGTTTACTGACACTGATAGTATCCTAGATATAGGTTGCGGTACAAATCCTTTAAAAGAAAAATTAGGAGACCAAGTTTATGGAATTGATCCTGCATTTGAACAAGCGGATCAAGTGATCACGTGGGAAGATTATCAACCTCACAAAAAATTCAATGTCTATCTCTGCCTTGGTAGTTTGAACTTTGGTACAGCGGCCGAAGTAGAAGCACAATTACAGAAACTGTCCAATGTCACTGTGGCCGGAGATAGGATCTATTGGCGACAAAACTGTTACGGCAATGATCATCCATGGCATGAGGATTCAGCAAAGGTGAGATTTTTTCCATGGAGTAGGCAACTTAACAAGCACTATTGCGACAAGTATAATTTCCATCTAAAAGACATACAAGATGACGCAACTAATAGATTATACGCAGAGTGGGTCAAAAAATAAACAAAACTGACTAATAGCAGTAGACTTTTACGTTAATTGTGTTACAATAATGTGTAAATACCGTATATGCAAAAATCAACAAGAAGTATATTAGAAGAATTAGGTAACATATCTTTCCGTAAGGACAAGGAAGAAGTGGTCGAAAGTAGAGCATCGCACATATTGGAGTCGGCTATAAGGTTGCTTACATACATCAGAGAAAACTTTGATCAAGAAACTGCATATAAATTAGAAAAGAAATTTCATTCGTCGTTAAAAAATATGGATGCCAGCAAGTTCTCTAAAGGCGTGGCAAGGATCAAAGAAAATAAAGAAGTCAAAACAAACATTCTTAAAACTGTAGACGGCGAATACAAAGAGGATTAATCATGTTGATAGAAGATGTCCTAACAGAGTTCAAGAGGACACACCTTGAACACATTGAGGACATAGTAATAACTGACGGCTACGAAGGTGGTAAAGCGGTTGTGGAATATTTCAGAGGATTACTATTAACACTAAAAGGAACAAGTTCAGAGGCAATGAGTGTTTCTGTGAAGTGGGACGGAGCACCTGCTGTGGTATGTGGCACCAACCCTGCAAACGGAAAATTTTTCGTTGGCACAAAGTCAGTGTTTGCTCAAAATGCCAAAATTAATTACACAAAAAAAGATATAGCAAAGAATCACGGGACAGAAGATCTTGGCCAGAAGTTATTGAAGTGCTTGGTTCATCTCAAAAAACTAAACATCCAAGGAGTCGTGCAGGGTGATTTACTTTTCACAGATGAAGACATCACAAGGAAAAACATAGATGGCAAACCGCATATTACATTTACTCCTAACACAATCACCTATGCTGTGCCAGAACAAGGAGACCTAGGAGCACAGATAGACAGAGCCAAGGTTGGAATCATATTCCATACAAATTATGTTGGCGATTCTTTGGCTGATATGAATGCTCAAGCAGGAGCGGATGTTGATGGATTTACAAAAAGTCCTGACGTATTCTTTGACAATGCAACCTATAAGGATGTATCTGGCAGTGCCAAGTTCACAGACGATGAGACAAAAAAGTTCTTCAATGGTATAGAAAAATTAGAATCATTGTTAAATGTAGTGCCAAGAAACTTATCTAGCGTATTGGGACAGAATCAAGACTTTGTTCCTATGTTCCAGATGTATATCAACGCAATGGTCAAACAAGGACAGTTACCTAGCAACGTCAATCAGTTCTTACAAGGTTTCAAAAAGTTCTATGCAGATAGGATGCAACAACAGATTGCCGGACTCAAAGCACAGAAGGCCTTGCAGTTAAGACAAGATAAAATGAAACAGATGCCTGTGTTTCTTAATAGGGCAAAAAAACCTTTACAGGCTATGTTGACATTTTACAAAGCAGTACAGACCATGAAGGCATTCGTGCTAAAGAAAATGAACCAGGCGCAATCAATTGGATCATTCCAACAAACTGACAACGGCCTGCAAGTTACGGAACCAGAAGGTTTTGTTGCAGTAGACAAGTCAGGTAATGCTGTGAAACTAGTGGATAGATTAGGATTCTCGAGACGTAATCTAACTGCCGTCAACAAATTCAAGAAATAGTTCTAAGGTTTTGTTTATCTCGGCAGAGAGTTTTTCTTTGTTAAAAAATAGTTCTGTGTTGTGTTTCCTGATACCTTTGCTCAACATGTACATATCTTCCCAATAACAGTTTTTCAATTCTAAACAAAGTTTTGTAATTTTCTCAACACGTGTTAAGGAATTATCTGTAAGGTCGTAACTCTCATCAAAATAATTGTTGAATGTTTTGAACCCTATCTCCCTTAATTTTTGTAGGTATAAAGGATTACCATGCACGACAAACATGTGCCCTGCAATAATAGGCTTCCATATCTTTTCGGTCATGAAGATGTCATTGCTGTTATCGTTTGTTTCCGATACGATGCTGAACTTGGTATCGTTGTAAGGCTTTTCAAATATATCTTGATCTAATCCTCTATAAGGATATTTTGTTACTCCAGGCAACTCATATTCCAAAGGTAACGATGTGCCATCATGGCCATGAAAAGAAGTCAGACTGTTTGACAATACATTATGGCTTTGCAACATGTCGTACAATTTGATCCTATGTGTCCTTGGAGTCTTGTTTAGATATAGAAAATCATATTTTTTATTTGTATGATCAAATGTATACTTTCTTCCCAGATGTTTCCTGTACATGTAGAACCAAAACCAACTTATACCTCCAACCCATTTGACGTGGGGTATGTCTATAATTGGATAATGCTCATTTGCTTCCATGTTAGGTAGGCTTTCCCATGGATTTGCTTTAATAAAATGAAACCCTTGGCTGTGCAATAGGTCGCACCTTTTCTTTAATTCGTCGTTGAATTGGTCGCTATGTAATCTTTTGTTGACTGTTCTCGTGTCAATCACTGCTAGACGCCTGTCATATGAATCTAGGTCGTATGAGTGTAAGGTATAATATTCACCTGTGCATTCAAATGTTTGTTTTTCGATCGTGTGTAGGTCAATAAATGCCTCGAGGTCCGTGTGATAACCTGTCTTCATTACATCGGTTAATATAAAATTGCGTTGCATAAGCCTATAAATACGAGTATGATAACTCCATTTTTAAAGTATGTATCTGAAGGAAGAGTGGTAAGGCGTCAAAGCGACCTGCAAAGGTACACATGGGCAGAGATCACAGAAAGAATTTACCTCAGTTTCTTGGCATTGACCTTGCTCAACAACTTCAAACAGACCCAAGGATTTGTAAAACAGTATGTAAGTGCCACACTAGGATATGGCACTTTTGATAAAGTACGAATGGGGCAGAACGATCTTTACAACATGTTGGCTGTGGTATCAGGTGATCCAGAGATTACAAAAAAACTGGCCAATAGCAAACAGGCAGAAGCGATGCGGCAACGATCTACAATTCCTGTTTTGGCTCTAAGAAGATATCTGAGAGATTTCAAAAACAGTTATTCTGTGCTTTCCAAATTAGAAGCATCACTTGGCATAGGAAACACTGCATACAAAAATTTAAGGATAGCAATATCAGATTACACAAATTTATCAAGAGCAAATAAAAAAGTTACTACAACTAGATTGTTGCAGGCCCTGAAAGCAAATCTATCAGGCACAGACATACAACGTAAGACACAGGAGTTTGCGGACAAACAAAAACTCGAATTAGACGATGTAGTAGATGCAGAGAGATCGATATCACCATCTGATATGACAGGAGATGAACTTAACGCATACAGGTTGTTGGTTGGTCCCAACAATGTTAGACGTGCAAAGGTTGTGGCAGATATGGTAAAACAAGGCAAAGGTGTGCCTGGGCCATACATGAGTGCCTATGCGCCTGTTGTCAAAATGATAGACGACATAGCCAAAGGTGGTTACGCCTATGTGAAACTTCTGCAGAACATCCATGACAGAGCAAGGAAAAAATAGTATGATCAAATGTGTATGCGAATGCGGATGTGAACACCATTGCAAACAATCATGTGCAGAATGCAGAGATTGTCCTGATTGTTTGTGCAAATGCTGTAAAAAAGAGCAAAAAAACTAATAATAGCGGTTAATTTACCAAAATCAGATATAAATACTTACAACTTGATTCCGGAGCGGAATCAAAGTGTTGTAAATCAGAAAATAGGAGGATATTACAATGCCAATAGCAAAAAACAACTTCTCTAGAAACGAAAACTACGAAGTAGGTTCAGTTGATATGACTTTCTTCACAGTTGACTTCATCAACTCAATGGCTTCTGAGACTGCTGACTTTTCAGCGTCTAATGCCGTTGCTGGTTTAGAGATGACTAGAGCAACAATCGAAAACAACGGTGTGCCAGTATTAATGGAAGGTCCATTAGCAGACTCAAACACACAAAAAACTTACGGTACAAGAACAGACTGTTTAGATTCTTTATCGTCTACTACAACAATCGCGGCTTTACAAACAGCCATCAGAGCGTTGAACGGTAACGGTAGAGTTACAGCAACAATCAGTTCAGCAACAGTAACAGAAACTAAACTTGGTATCTTAACTGCGGCGGCTATAAGTTAATAGTTTTCACTATTACCATAAGGGTGGGTCTTTTTTAAGGCCCACCTTTTTTTACGGCTAAATTATAACATATGAGCATTGAAACAATCCTTGAAATAATGAGACGACCCGACAATGGAATGCGACTCAAAAATTCTGTTATCATAGACATAAATGAGAAGGCAGGATGGCTTTGGCTGACAGGTGGTGCGGTGCACAGCATGATGGCATGGCTTAATGAATTCCACCTTAATGAATTTAAAGAAGTTACGAAAGACGATTTACCAAATTATGACAAAGACGTGTTTGCTATTCTTGCCGAGCCAGAGAAAAGATACTGGAACGGTATCACGGAATGGAGCAGTTGTTGGGGAGATTATGAATGGTGGCAACACGACGACATCATGGAATGGTTCCCGCACTTTGACAGATATACATGGCGATACTCAGACCAGATAGAGGGTGTCAAAGAAGTTAAACATCTTTTAAAATTAGACAACAATCTCAGTGACAAAATCGAAGGACTTGCAACACAGTACGACTTCAAATGCCCATATGGCATCGAAAAAGTTCGTCCACGCTACAAAAAAGAAAAAGCAATAATCAAACTACACGAAACCATTACACCAAAATTTAAACAATTAGTTAAAGACAGTCCTGAACTCTCCCAAAAACTAGAAGACTACCTTGCACCAGACGTCTGGTATTATGCCAAGGCAAAATAATGCACGAATATAGGGTTCACACATTAATTGATATCACAGATAATGGCAGTCTTCAAAGACCGTTTCCATTCAAAACTCCGAGTGGAGAAGTTATACACGATAAACAATCTTTGGCGATTGCAAGGAATCAAAATAATAACTTTAGCACATTGATACAACTTTTGCAGATGAGAGGTAACGTCACTTGGGAACTACCACCACAAAGAATATACGATACCATAGGAAACAGCAGTTTTGGCAATGCGTACGAAGGCAAACAAAACACATGGCACTTCACCTTCTTCACTGAGCAAACAGGACTTTATGGTACTGATCAAAACCCCACAGAACAACTCATAGATGATTTTGATTTAGTACCTATCATAAATTTTTGCAAAGAGACTGCTACATTTCCGACCAACACATTTATCACGGCAAACCCGGCTACAATAAACACCTACTTTTCGTATGCTGGAATTTCCGATAAATAATATTTGATTAAGGCACATAAAAAACAACTTATTAAGGCTTACAAAGGCAATGTTTCAGGCACAATTCCAGGCTATAGGAGCGGAGATCAGAGAGATCAAACAGGAGTTGAGAGAATATATAAGACTTATGAGTACAACAGAATTAGAAAAACAAAACCTAGAAGCACACGTGGACCTGTGTTCGGAGAGATACAAAGGCCTACACGACAGATTAAGTGCTATTGAACTTCGTCTAGGTAAAATGAATGAAGAGATGACAGCAGGTCATAAAAGTCAAACTAAAACAATCATAGCGACAGCGGGCACAGTGGTCGCGGGACTGCTATCCACAGTGGTAGTGATCCTGATGAAGATGCCCGGTTAATAGTAAAAATTTACCAAAAAATATATGTTCATACAAATAGCACCTAAGGTAAGGGTTTATGTATCCGACCATCAAATGATGTTTGTCAAAAAATATGCACACAAGGCTTATTTCACTGACAAGGATCTTGATGCTGACGAGGTGCATGTGGCTAAGATCCTTGCGGACAAATCCGTCTATGTCAGGAAAAAACTTGACAACGGTGTGCAGTATGCTTTAAATAGACGTATAAGATTTTTAGGTAATGCCGTTAAGAAGTAAATCAGAACTGGTTAAACAGATTGAGGCCTATGGCCTACGCAATAAACTTGCGGATCTGGCACGGAAAGAAAAAGAAAGACGTCCATTTAGGCATTTACCAAAACAATTTTCCAAAGGTATCCTCATAGGTAATATAGCAATCGTACCCAAGAAGCACACAGGCACTAGATATGTGTATGTGGTTGCCGACATGTTGGAAGCAAAAATACTACATGAAGATATAAATTTAAAACAATCCGCGATACTTGTCGCACATTATCTAGCGGATGGCAAAACAGTGCCAAAAAATATTATAGAATATGATACACATTTCGCATCAAAGGTCTTTGAAATACAGGCCGCAAAAAGTAGGGTCAAACAAGCAAAAAAAGAACGAAACGAAGTCATGGAAGAGATTTATCTACAACGTCTGGATGATGCGAATTACTATGCAGACCAATATAAAGGCTATATCCAGGACATCTTCCATTCGACCTTTGGAGTATAAGTACTAAATAACGTTATGCAAAGCACAGAACTAACAAAACCTATCACAACAGAAAGTTTACTTTCTGAATTTGAGTCTAGATTTAACCAAACAATGGACTTGAGCAGATATACAAAAGAAGAATTGGAAGATACTGCTAACCATATTAGAACAAAAATTCACAACATCACCCAAAACACACATTTTGGTGAAGAACTTCAAAATAACGATTATCAAAAAAATCAGATGATGCTTGATATCGTAAACCAAAAACTTAAAGAAATTGCACCGGCGATTGCCGCATTAGGTGGAACAGCCGCTAGAGCGGCAGGTACCGCCTTTGGAACCACAGCGGCAACCAAACTTGTTGATCCAATTAAAAGAAAATTAGAAAAAGGCATGAATTTAGATCCAGATGAAAAGACCGTGGCGGCAAAACTTATGCAGGACAAAAATAACGTCAAAGAAGGTGTAGAGGAACAATCAGAATTAATATTAGCGGCCAAGGACATGATGGACAAAGTAACAGGTTACTTGGAAGATCTAGCATCAATGAAGACAGAAGGTATGTTAGAACT
>Ga0163109_10000520_pt1 | contig 30880 bp, 24 predicted proteins | sample CRUFie1St13metaG_FD_108704 | JGI IMG/M metagenome (GOLD analysis project Ga0163109, IMG submission 108704) | Marine microbial communities from the Costa Rica Dome - CRUD Field 142mm St13 metaG | ecosystem: Environmental > Aquatic > Marine > Oceanic > Photic zone | place: Costa Rica: the Eastern...
GCGTCGTACCCGCCTTCATCAAAAGATAAGCTGTCAAAAGGCACACTAGCACTCACAGTGTAAGTTTCTGGAGTGACAAAATCAGTAACTGGTAACAGTTCTATTGCAGTTCCAACACCTTCTACGTAGTATTCTTTGCCTTGATAACTGGTTGGCACTACTTGCCCAGTAAATTCAACCTTGAGTCCATTTGTAAACACAACGCCATTAGGTGATGTGTAGGTTGCTTTACCAACTATATCTTCATCAACATTTAAGTCTGATATGTTTGCTTGATCAACCAAGCGTATTACGCCAAAGTTAAGTTCATCACTAGCATCTTGATAGTAGAGTATATCAAGATTTGCAGTAATCAACGGTTGCAATTCAAATACACCGTCTGCGTTTTTATACCAAGTTTTTCCAGCATTATTTGTACCGTATTCAATTGCGGTCTTGCTAAGATTAGCAATGCTTTGTACTTTTGTAAGTTCCATAAAAGGACGCTCAGGGTCTGCATAATTGTAGTTTATTCTCCACTGGACCAATCGATTGGTGTTACCGTCTATTGTCGTAGTATCTGAAAATACACTATTATCAAATCCTTGACTGTCAAACGGCTCTTCATCGGCCCAGCCCTCAGACTGTCCGCCTACAAAAATAAGTGTTCGATTTTGTAAATCAGTAATACCATCTATTCCACCATGTGCTTCGTTGAACACATCAACGTACTGATTATTGATTTGATTAAACTGTAGTGTGTCTTCCACTAGATCTGTGGATCCAATGTCTGATAGAGTAAAGAAAAAGTTTTGTGCAGTTTTGTCAGGTACATTAAATTTTATTGTGCCAAAATCATCACCGTTGTTAGTAACACCTAGTACATCTCTTGAACTTTGATTTGGTTGTTGAGATAGTACACCACTGGTACCAGGTTGTGACTGTATCCAAAAATTACGTCCACTATCGCTAACATTAAAATTATATTGTCCTTGTCGAGCTAGTACAATTGTAGGCAATGTTCCTGCGTAACCAGAAAATGTGTAGCCAGTATTTTTATATTTTACATCATAGTCGGCACTTATTGGAATAGCGTTTGCAAACACGCTAACACTGTTTGGACCTGCTGGCACCCAATAGTACTGTCCAAAGTTTACATATTTGTCGTAGTCAACCATTGGGTCAAAACTATAGTATTCACTATCAAATAATCTATCGTGTCGTGTGGTATTTGCACCTTGTAGTTCTAAACTGTCTATGATGCCAGGGTAGGTGATAGTGTTTAATATTTGCGTGCCGTTTTCGTTGGTTTGCACAACACCAGGTTCAAGCTGATAATTGCTACGTGTTTGTGTTGGTTCAAGCACATAGTTGTCTGATGCAGTAACGCCTGGACCAATCTTGCGTCCAATGTAGCCTTCGGTTGGCTTTAGTTTTGGATTTTGTGTTAGTTGGTCAAGTGTACTACGCAACAACTGCTTGTTTGCAGGTGTTTGAAATATTTCCGGTAAAAACTGTTCTGAGCGTATACGCTTAGCCATATTAGACTACTCCGCTATTTGGTGCAGTACGCAATTGACTGCCAGTAAGTGCGTCAATAATTTGCACGTCATTTACTGTTGCGGCGTTTACAAATATTTCATTTGCTTGTGAACGTATTTCGTATAGATCACCAAATGACTTCAAAGGATCAGTTGGTACTAATACCACTGAACTTATTATGCTACCTAATCTATCATGTAGGTAAGCACTTAGTTCACTAAAGAAAAATGTATCGCCAAAATCCCAATTGTCAATTGTAAAATATTGGTTCATTGCACTTACCACTTGACTTTTAATTTCACTTACGCTCGCAGTGCTTGATGTGTTTTTTACACACTTAATAGTGGCTTGCAATTCGACTGGTGATTTGGTACCAAATAGTGGCTTAAAGGTTACACTATTAAGTATAATATTATCTGAAATCATTTTGTATTGATCAAGTGTGCTATAACTTGTTGTAAGTTCATCTATGGTTGGCTTGGCAGGCTCTGTAACAGTGCCGGTACTGTCACGCAAATAGTTTTGATATGCAATATAGTATGATTGTGTGATAAGATAAAGATCAATTATATTTGTTGTGCCTGGGTCGATACGACGACTTAGAGGAGCATTATGCCTGTATTGAAAGTACAAGCCTTGCCTACCTACATAGGTTTCATAGCCAGTAACTTCGGCTATAGTGCGTACACCGTCATAGGCAACTGTTAATTTATAAAACTTTTCGTCAGTGTATGCATAAAAAACTTGTGCATCTGGGTATTCACTTTTGACCAATTCAATAGCATCTTTAGTTGCAATGGATCCTATAACCACACCTTCTGCTAATGGCAAGTATCTTTCAAGATTGTCAAAGTCTACAGTTTGTTGCAGATATATTCTTTTTGTATTTGGGTTGACCAGTGGTGCAACAAGTGTTTCAAAATAGTCTGGATTATCTGGTATTCCATCGTTGTCGGAATCTTTATAACTTATTCTCACTTTAAAGTCATCAACAAATCCATCAGTTTCAACAGGTTGATCAATAATATCTAGCACCTCGTCACTGTTAAGTGTGGTTGTTGCATCTGGTTTATTGTTAGTTTTAAGCACATTAATGAAATCATTTATCACTGTGCCTGTCTTTGGATCGTAAACTTTTTGTGTGCCATCATAGAAGAATCTTGTTTCAAGCACACTTGCCCAAAAACGTTGTAAACTACGAGAACTTACAGTGTAGGTAACACCGTCGGTTGTGAAGTCAACTAACCATGAATTATCAAGTCCTGTGCCTGATGTGTTTTGTGCATTTACTAAACTGAATGTTATTGCGTTGTTTATATTGGTAGAAGTGATAACATACCAAGTACCAGTGAGGTTATCGTAGCCTAATCCAAAGTTTCTATACAGTTCAATGTTCTCACGCATGGTTGTTTCAATGCTGGTTGGCAAGTTGGTAATAAAGTTTGGTATGACTTCAGTTGGTATTGCATTAGTTGGTATGAAATTGTTTAATGTAACGGGTCCAGTGCCATCAGCATTATTACCTACGCCTTGATTTGTACCGTCAAGTTCAAGTGCAGTTACAGTTGCCCATAATACTGTTTTATCTCCAGGCAATGTCGGGGAGCCAACTGCAAGTCTGTTAGTTGCAGTAAAATATTGTCCACTAGGTGGTGTAAATTTAACAAGTCCACCTTGTGCAATATATTGTTTGTTATCACTTGCTTGTGGGCCAACCGGTGCTGGTGCTCCACTTGATACAAATTTGAAATAGCCAGTGGTTTCATTGTTGCTGGTTGTACTTTGATTCCATTCTAGATTAAGTGTAGCAAGATCTGGACGAGTGAAGTTATCATAGTAAAACTCTTGCATACCTCTACTTGCTAACACAGGTTCAACCTGATTTACAATTACATCTGTGATGTCATTTTGATCTACGAATGTAAATGTAAAACTTGGAATCGCAGTGTTTTCGTAAATTAAACCGTCACTGGCAAAAATATTAGTGCTTGAGTATTTTCCAGTGATATCTACAAGATCCAAGTATCTACTAGTACCAATTGAGCTTCTGTTTACAGCTTTGGACTTGATTATAGTTGAATAAAGTGTATATGGAAAATTATTGTAATCTTCACCGTTTACCATTCTATTTTGTGTGTAGTATCTAGCCGGTGCTCTTTGTTTGATATCGTTGATGTTTTCTCTGTTGGCTGCATTGCTAACTGGTTGTGTTAATGCACAAGTAAATGTAAGTGTTTCGTTCCTGCCTGTTCTGCTTACGTAGCCAATTGAAATAGTAACATTTTGCATTTCGTCAGGATTAATTATATAACTCAATCCGTTTGATGCTCTTACATAGGTTCTAAAATTGCCAACAGGAATGCTACTAAACACACCATCACCAAAGTTTAGATTGATTTGATCATTTGTTCTAGATGTAATTGAAAAATATCTACGTTGTTCAGGCGTAAGTTCTTCTACTGCACCAGAGTAAATGTTTTCAACTTTAGTCCATTCATTTTGTATGTTGCCGTTGCTATCCAGTTGATATACCCAGGTATCGTCGTTGTTTATACCTTCAATGTTAACATTTACAACTCTGTTTGATATACGCTCACCAAGATTGAAATCTAAATCCTGTAGACTTCCTTGCTTAAACAAAAAGAAGTAACCAGTGTTGGCACTAGCATAACCTTGTTTGTCGTTTCTATAGAGAATATTAAACGCACCATTAGGAGCAGGTGATGGTTCATACACAAATGTTTTATTTTGTGTTGTTGCACACACTGCTTCAAAACCCATTGCAGTGCCATTTATTGTACTCGTAAATGGTATGACCGGTAAAAAGCCTTGTAGTAAGTTAATTGCATATTCTTCAGTGTCTACCCCAAGTATTGTTTGTGCATTTCCAGGACGTCCAAAACGCTGACTGTTGTCCAAGGCTGCATTTACTATCACTGTGAACTGTTCTAGCCAGTTTGCGTTTGTAGTGTCATTCCAATTGACTGTGATGTTGGAAAGATTCACGCCTGTGAAGTCTATGACACCTTCAGTGGTGCTGATGCTTTGTACTTTTAAAAATCCTTGTGCCGCAGTATTACGCTTTGGTGTGTAACTTACTAATTCTGCTAGTCGATTGACACTATCTCTTCTTTCGGCAGTGTCTATAAAATTTTCTCTTGTGTTTAGATCATTTCTAAAACTGTTTGCTTGACCCATAAAAGCCATAACGTCAAGTAGTGCAATAAATTCACTTGATTCTATATAGTCGTTAAAACTTTCTGGATAGTATAGACGTATGTAGTCTATAAAACTTTTACGCAGTGTTTCAAAATCGTAACTTTGAAAGTCTGCTTCTCTATATGTTTGGTAGATTCGCTTCCAATCTTCAACACCAAATATACTTGTCTGTCTTGTAGTCTTAGCCATGTGTATTTTCCTTACCTAGTATTTATCTACAAAATAAACTACGTAGTTTATACTACACGTCTGAAAATGCGGCTCGTTGTGATTGGTTATCAAAAAACACAGTTAGTGTGTTTGCATCTTGTCCTGCAATGGTTTGAACTTCTAGTTCACACAAAAATCCATTTTCTTGTGCAAAAACGTTGATATCAGATATTTCGATTCTAGGGTCTTGGGCAACTACACGTTGTAGTTCGTTGATAATTGCTTGCGATGTTTGTGCATTCTGTGGTTCATAGATAAGGCTCCACATCGATGTGCCAACGTCTGGTCTGCCAGCTACCTCGCCTTGTCTTATATTAAGTGCATTCAGTAGATCAACTTTAATAAGTTCAAAATCCGTAAGGGTATAATTTTTGTATCTACCTACTGAGCTATATCCGATAATTGATGCCATGCCGTATTTATGTAGCTATTCCTGTAACTTTTTTACTGGCAATCACTGACTGCACTGCCGTATCTATTTCTTTTCTAATCACTGTGCCAGTTGTGCCCACTGAGGTTGTAAATCCTTGTATTTCACTGCTTATTTTCTGTGTAGTAAGATTCACTGCATACTTTCCACCAGCAACTACTTCGTTCATCTGAGCGGCAGTTATTTTGGTACTATTTGCTCCATTTGCCAATGATCCAAGCACTGCACTGCCTTCTGTCCATTTTTTAACTGCATCAACTCCAAACTTACTTGCACCTGACACAAGTCCTGCCAGTTCTGCATCGTTTTCTAAACCTGTGACTATTCCTGCATTTTGTAATCCATTGAGTCCTTTAGTAAACAGTTCATTTTTTGTAGCATCCTGTATTACTTCATTATTAAGAAAATCACTTAATCCGTTTATGCCTTGATTACCACTCCAAACACTCGAACTACTTAGGACAGTATTGAGATTGCTGGTTGCGTCTTTAAGAAAAAATTCACTGGTTCCAGGTTTTAGGAATCCAGCATCTTCTAGTTCTGGAGCACTAAATCCAAACTTGCCAACACCTGCAGTGTTAGATATTTCGTTAAAGCCTTGTGGCACTGATTTACTCGCTTGTGCTAACATTCCTGTGACTTTGGGCTTATCAAGTTTTCCAACATTGGTCTCGGCTTTATTCTGTGATTCGTAGTCGCCTTTGTCCATTTTTGTAATTTCAGTTGTGTTTGTTTTATCAACTGCGGCTTTGGTTTTTTCGTCCAATGGAACTTCATCGCTACTTGAGCTTAGGTTAGTTGAAGCGTTCACGCCTGTGCCACGCTCAGCATAAGGTTCATGTGTAGGAGCACGAGTAACAATAGTTTGTATGGCTGCAGGCTCAGGTATCCAGCCTTTACTTGGATCAAATTTAGTGTCTGGTAATCTACGCTTTGGTATTTCTTGAGCCTTGGGAACATCTCCAGCACTACCACTGTTAAGTTTTATACAACCTGCTTCTAGTGTTAATTGGCTACCAGCACCCCATGATCCTGTGTTGCTTTTAAGCATCAAAGATGCATCACTTTTTAAACCTATCATGTTTTTACTGTACGCAAGTAAAGTGTTGGTACCTGTCAAATTTAGACCTGCTGCTTCGAGACTCATTGACGCTTTAGCATTCATATTGATTTGACCATTTTCGCTGTTAATGTTAATATTACGATCAGCGTGCATGTTGATTTCGCCAGCACTTCTAATGTTCAAACTATTTGACGCATATACATCAATGGTGCCTTCCTTACCAAGCTCTACCCAACTTTGTCCATTGGCATGCATGATGTGTATGGTTTGTCCGTCAGGAGTATCATTCATCATTATCTGATGGCCGCCACTGGTCCGTATTCTAACCAAATTGTCTTCATTGGATTGACTTCCATCATCCATTACAATACTATGTCCACCCTTACGTCCAATTATATTAACTTCGTTTGCTTGTAGTGTTGAACTTGCTAGTTTTTGTTGTAATTGTTCATCTGTCAAGCCACCCGAGTACACTGGTCTTCCTGGTGTGCTAATACCAAAGCACGCACTAGGCGATTCTCTTTGACTGTTTGAACTAATCGGACCAATCAATGGATCGTCAATTACTCCTTGAGATAACATTTGGCCTGCAAGAACACTGTGTACTGGTTTATCTTGGTCAAAAAATCTTGGATTTTCACTTATGGCAGGATTAGCATTGTTTATTTCAACAACAGGTAATTTTGATTTGTTTGTGAACAATGGCGAATTACTATCATCTACATATTTTTTACTTGCGCCAATTGCTGGTAGCATATGATTGATTCCAGGCTCAATTGGCATACCCATGTAATAACCTTTGCTTGGATCTCCATCTACAAAGAAACACAAAACTTTTGTCCCAAGATCTGGGGGTGTGCCCCAAAACCCGTAACTTTGGTTGTTACCAGTAAAACTGCCTGGTCCAGTGGATTGGCGGGCACTCTGTTGTGTGAACCCATAAAATGGACTTAGATAGTTTACTGTACGCCAAAGACTTTTATCATTTTTATCTGGACCAGAAAGACTTGTTATAAAAACTTGAAGTCTACCACTGCGTGTTGGATCGACATTATTGGTTACTTCGCCTATATACGGACCGCTTTTGGATACTGTACCTCCAACATTTTCTTTGTAATTGGCCGGAACTCCTCTGCTTCTTTGAAAATTTTCATTTGCCATTTATAACCTCTTATCTAAATGCACTTGAGTTGGTTCCTGCTCCACCGCCGCCAACTACTGTTGCACCAGCTTTCACTCTACGCTTTGATCTTTCTAAAGCCCTTTGCGTTTTCTTTTTCAATAAAGATCCACTGAAACCACTGTTGCCACCAGCATCATCACTTACTACATTACTGGCTGGTTTTGGTGGTACTTTTGGTTGCCAGTTGGCTTTGTTTATTATAGGGTCTACGTAATTAGTGCTGTTGTTCTGTAGACTGCTAATTCTTTGTCTACGCATAATATCGTCATCGTAGTTTTGCGTAGGAGTTACTTTACTACTTGTGTTTTCCACAGGCGTTGGTCCACTGCTTCTGGTACTGCCTGAAATATAATCTGGAACTTGGTTTACTCCTGTAGGTCCTTGTTGACTTGGATTTGCAAGACCTCTGGCCCTACGTTGTACGGCATCATCATAGGTTGGTGCTGGATCTTTCTTTGTGCTTCGAACACTTGGTCGAGCAACTGGTTGTTCAACTTTTTCAACTTTGTTTGATTCTGCTTTCTTCTGTTCTGGACTGTCTACCGCAGTATCAAATGTTCTTATGGATCCCATCAGTTTTTGTGTGAACTGACCATTTTGAAAATAACTGTAGATTTCAATTCCTGTGAAAACTATGCTTTCTTGTGCTATGTTAGTCTCTCCAGTGATAGCACTTTTTTTAAAATTTTCTCTGAATACAGGAGTAAGTCCTGTGGCATAATCATAATCAACCACTCGATTGAAACGTATTTCGTATAGCACTTCAGAACTATTAGAGTTTACACTACCATCAGCTTCAAAACTTCCCAAGGTTACATTGTTGTAAAAAATTTCACTTTGCGTTATAAAGTCAGGATCGCCAACAATGGTTATTTGGCTTTTTGCAACATCAGCAGGACTGTACAATCTTGATGCCAGTTCAGCGGCTGGTCGTGTACTTTCGCCTGATCCTCCTTGCATACTGCTATTTGGTGCGGCTTCAAAAAACTTTTTTTCTGCAAATCTAGCATCACCAACTACTGTGGCACTTTCTGTGTTGAGTCCATCGTTACCAACAGATTGCAAATAGTTACTGTTCACATCAATTTCAAAATCAAGGACTTCTGTGTTTTCTCCTGTGAACCAATAGTTGAATATCTTGTGAGCTCCTCTGTACATGGCTGGAGGAAAATATGGTGAACGAGGAGTGTTGATCTGATATCGACTGACAAAATATTTTATTCTATATGCGTAGTCGTTGCGTTTTGTATCATAGCCAATGGGCGTTGCAGTTTGCGTAATCTTATACCATTGCACAGTTTTTACAGGAGGATTTTCAATACGCTTTCCTGTGACTTCATCAAAAGCAACTGTCTGTTGTGCCGTTACATATGTGCTATTTTTCAATACCTGATCGATCAATTGAGTAATTTGTGTGCCTGCGGCAATACTATACTCCCTACTGTTAACATCCAATGACTGTTTATCTTGGTTTAGTTTTTGATTTGGATCAGAATTTTTTTGCATTGCAGTGCGTTTTTTATCTACAGTTCCTTGCTTTTTCATTTTGGCATCTTTTAGCCCTGCAACGTTTTCTAATTCAATCACGTACTCATCTGGAATCAAGTAGCCTTTCTTTTCAACAAGGTCACGTTGATGTTGATTTAGTGCTTCTGCTAGACCTTGTGTTACTGTACGATCAGTTAGTCCAACTTTCTTGGCTGGAGGCGTGCGTTCTGCTACTTCTAATGCTTCATCATCTTCAATATCAACTTGTTGCGTTTGCACATCAACAAGTTGTGTGTTTCCATTGAACAATGTTTGTACATCTGCGGCACTGAGTTGAAAATTAAATGGTATAGTACCTCTAGCAGTGCTATATCCAACAGTGGTTTGAGGAATTGTTGCTTCAACGTTGTACACCACTGCTTGTGTATTGACCTTGTAGGTAATATTAGCAAATTGAAAAGGAATAAACTTTTCTACTAAAGCCTTAGGATCGCTAGTTTGCTCATCACCACTTGCTGGATCACTACTGATAAGATTGCCTTGATCATCATATCCATAAAACCTTATAACCATTAAAAAAGTTTGTGAATTAACATTTACATCTTCTATATTCTCGTGTGCTGCACAAGCCTGCGATAGTCTACTTAGAAATGTTATACCTTGTGGTTCAAGGATGTTGAATTTCATGGTCTGTACATTATGCGGAGACTGTGTTTCTTGCGTGCCTATTGCACAACGTACTTCCAAATCTTCTATATAGAAGTCTAAATCAAAAAATGGATTACGTTGCTCTAGTGGAGCACCTCCAGATTGAATAATCAACTGTTCAGTAGGCAGTGTCTTTTTGTCAGTTGACAACAACTGTTTATACTCATCCATGTTCATGATATAGATTGAGATACTATAGGTTTGACTTGCCAGAGCGGCTAATTTGTTTGGTGTTGCTACTATTGGTTCCATGAATTCAGCGGCGACTGCTACTCTTCCTTCAACAACTTGACTAGCAGTACCAACACTATTGGGTACAGACGTAGTGCTATCGTCATCTGTTGATCGTTGTATATCTTGTCCATTTCCTTGAAGATTGCTTTGAGTTTGTGTGCTAGAAATACGGTTTTGTGTGCTTGAGATCTTAAGCACTGGATTAGCACCGCCCACTGTGCTGGTACTGCCTGAACCTTTGTTGTCACCAAGTTGCTCGTTTTCTATACCACTTAGTGTGCTTGACAAAGCATTGGATGGTTTAGTTTGGCTTGAGAGTATAGGTTTGACTTCTGCGTCGTCGAGAAAAAAATTATTGCCAACAATTGGAGTTGTAAATCTTGCAGTCTCTACTGATCCAATTGTTTCATTTTTTACAATAGTGCCTGCACTGTCTCTTGGCAAGTTGTTGGTTACCTCAAAACTGTTTTCGTTTTTTATTGTGGTTTGTTTTACAACATTGAGATCGTTTATCAGTACATTTGTTTCTGTGATATTTTGTGTGAGTTTTGATTTTGTAGTTACATAACCTGGTTTACCTTTGAAACCTTCATTTTGACCATTTAGGTTTGTAAGTGTTTTTCTAGTAAGTTTAACGCTTTCATCACTTTTATTCCATTCGTCAGTGATGTTGCTCCATCGTGCACCAGTACGTGCTTGTTGTTGCAAACTTTTTACTGCAAGTTTTTGCCTGTTAATTTCAAGTTGCTGGGTTAGTCTGGCTGTGTTTATCTCTGCCGGGTTAGCCATACTATATTCCTAATACTGTTTTAAGCGTAGACTCTTGTGGTAGGTAAATTGTTGCTCCTGTAACAAAATCAAATAGAGGATCTTGCAGTTGGTTTGGATTGCGTTGTGCAAATACCCACCAAAGATTTGCATCTCCATACAAGTCAAAGGCTAGCAGATCAGGACGCAAGTTATAAGTTTCATTGATGGTAAAACTTAGGTCATCAATAAGTTTTGGTATTGGCCTATCAACCATAACACCAAGATATTGATTTTGTATCACAGGTGTATCAAAATACATGCTTGTACTTGCATATGGATTAGCCATTACCAAAATCCCTTCTTGATTAAATTACCACTTGCATATTCTTTTAAACTAAACGTTTGACTGACTGCTTGTCTGCTTACTATTGGTAACATGTTGATAGTCATTGACATTTTAGTTGGCACGTATGTTGCCCCTTTTGATCCTAAGTTGCCCGGAGACGGCTTAAAAGGTTGTGCTCCTGCCTGCAATGGTTCGGTGCCTCCACCTAGTGCATTGGTCACCGCAGTCCTCAGTCTATTTAAAGCACTGAAATTGCCATTTGAAGTTGCAGTTGCTAATGGTTTTTGAAACTGCAATTGGTCATCTCTGTTAATATGTCTACTTCTTGCACGTATATAGTTAACATCATTGGGTAGGTTATAGTTAAATTCAGTAATTGCACAAGGTGCTTCGTTGAATTGATATTCTCCTAATCCTGTGAGATATAACAATGGTGGCGGAGATCCCCTTTGAGCGTCACGACCATAAAACATTTTACTACAACTTTTTAAAAAATGTATGCAGGCTAGTAAATATTCGGCTTCTATTGTATCTTGTGCAGTAAATTCTGCTACCATTTGCACAGTTTGTACACTAGAGTTTTTGTAAAAGTAGTGCTGGTAGTTACTGTGCGTAGGCGAATACGCATTGTATTCTGCTCGATATTGTATATCTATAGTTGGTGTGTACGGAAAAATAATACCATCAGTAACTGCCAATGGTGCAAGTATGCCTGGATTTGGATCTTTGTAAAGATAAGTTGCTTGTGGAGCTAGTCGGAGCTTGACACGCCAGTCGCCATCAGCGTTCTTTACTCCACTTGCTTCACGCATTTCACTTACGGTTTGTTGTTGCCTTGCTTTCTCTTTGATTGAATTTGCTTGAATTGCGGCTAATTCAGGTCCATCTAGTCCAGCAGTAGCATCACCCGGTGCAACTGTTTCTTCTTCGATTTCACCAATTGGATCATCGCCTACTAGACTCTCGCCATCATTTTGCACAAGTTCATCTTCAGGTGCAAGTATTGGATCACCAAATTCATCAAATTGAGCCGCCTCTGTATCGCCAAAATCGTCGACACCAAAAGCATTTACTTCTGCAGGACTATTTCGCGGACTGCCAAAGTCATCTACTTGTCCAAGTGGATTGTTGTCACCAAAGTCGTCTACACCAAACGTGTTAACCTGTGAGGGTGAATCAAATTCTGCAAAATCGTCAACTTGTCCAAGTGGATTGTTATCGCCAAAGTCATCAACACCAAAAGTGTTTACCTGTTGCGGACTGCTAAAATCGCTAAAGTCGTCTACCTGTCCAAGAGCATTGTTATCACCAAAATCATCTACACCAAATGTATTAACATTACTTGGTGCTTGAAAATCAGCAAAGTCGTCAACTTGTGCAGGAGGCTGATATTCAGCAAAATCATCAACAGGTGTAATATTTCTACTTGGTCCACTGAAATCATCTACTTGTGTTACTGGGTATCCAGAAAAGTCATCTACTTGTGTGATGTTTCTTGTATCATCACTAAAATCATCTACTTGAGGTACAGGATACCCTGAAAAGTCATCTACAGGAGCATCAAAGCTCTCAACTGGTCTTGCTGGTGGTGGTGCTGGATAAGGATCAGGTGCAGGTGGTTCTTCAAAAGCGTTTGAGGCTTCGATAGCCGCACGTTCTTGTGCCCTAAGTGCATTTGCCAATCCTGGATCAACTGTGTTTTGTGTTGTGTTTGTTAAATTTTCTGGACGCGGTGTTGGTGTGGCTACAGGTACTTGTGCGTCAAACTCTGCTTCAAAGGCCGCAGTTTCGTCTATTGGTGGCCTTGGAGGAGGGGGTGCTGGAAACGGATCAGGTTGTGGCGTTCTATCGCTAAATGCTTGACTTGCAATAGTACCACCGCCTTGGAAAGCAGTGCCAGAACCCGTTGTGTTTGTGACAGTTTCTTGCGAAGCTGGTGATGTTACATTTTGAGTTGTAGGTGTGGTAAACGGCCTGCCTGTTATTGGGTTAATTCTTGTATTTGATGTTGCACTTGATGGTGATGTCACATTTTGTTGTGTTGGAGTTGTTGTACCAGTAAATGCTGATCCTGACCCTGGAGTGTTTCTTGGAGTGTCTTCACTTTGAACGTTCTGCGACCTTTCACTTGTAACACGGCCAAAGTTAGCATTAGCCGCACGTGTGCCTACACTATCAGTGGTATAGTTGCCCAATTCACTTAAAGGTATATTCGCTAGAGTAGCCAAAGTACCAAGAGGTGCTTTTGGATATTGTTGTGCTAGTGCGTTCATTCTAGCGGCTTTTTTTGGATCGTAGCCAGCCATTTTATCTCCTATAGTCTTATTTATGCTCACCAAAAACTGCGTAGTTAATGATTGACTTCTGATAAGTAATGTTGTATAATGTTACAGTTATTAGGCAAAGGAGAATTTTATGCCAACGGTGAAAACACCAAGAAAAGTAAACTATCTAAACAATAGAGATATCTTGAAAGAAATTTGGAAAAGCAAGAATACTTACTGTTCTTACTTAGAAAGAGAGTATGCACAGTATGACATTATTGTGCCAAATGTAAAAAAGATCAATCAGCGTAGTGTTGCTGAAGCAAGACGTAACAAAGCAGATAGAATCAAAAGAGAAACTGGCGAGATAGTTGATCCTGTAAAACTAAACAATCAAGAACTAGTTTTTCGTGTTGTTTGTTGGGATCATATTCCAATGGTGCCAAAAAAGCTGACCAAAGCACAACAAAAGAAAAAATCAAAACTAGAAGAACTGCTAGAAATGGATGATGTAGACGTTGAAGACGACGGTTTACAAGAACTGATGAGTGATGTAGAACAAGATCTCAACTATGTTAAACTTAACTTTCCTCCTTTTTGGCACTATATGATTGATGAAAATAAGGTTCCGTATGTTGTGGGCAAATCACATTGGGTTGGCGGCATGGAGAACGGATACTTTTCCAAAGACCATGGCAAAATGACAGACAAACTAGCACACATGTTTATAAAATTGTGTGAACGTTATGCTACAAGATCAAATTGGCGTGGCTACACATACAATGAAGAAATGCGTGGACAGGCATTGTTGCAATTAAGTCAAATTGGATTACAGTTTGACGAATCAAAATCACAAAATCCGTTTGCATACTACACTGCTACCATAACAAACAGTTTTACTAGAGTGTTAAACATAGAAAAGAAAAACCAAAACATAAGAGATGACATACTTGAACAGAACGGACTCAATCCAAGTTGGACAAGACAGTTTAACAACTCACCAGATGCAAAGAAACTACAACCGGAAGTTGCTAAAAAGTAATAAATGCAAGATATTCCAAAAATTAATATTTCATTTGCTGGCGGAGCATATGGACATTACTTGAAATGGATACTATACAGTTTACTAATTGATGAACCACTAGTTGCTCCATGGGTTGGGTCAACCAGCCACAGTAAAGATTACATAAGCGATGATGCAAAACGTGCCAAATTGTTTAATAGTTCATTGACTGCCACTAATCAAGCGGTTGCTGGTATCTTAGAATATAAAGTTACAATAAATCATCCTGGAGCACCTGATAACAGACCCGGTTTTGGTGAAGGAATAGAGATGATATCACGTCATGTAGACCGTGTGTTGATTCCTTATATTGATCATAAAACTTACTTGCTAGGTGTACACAATGCCTTGCACAAGCCCTTTACTAACTTCTATCAGGCATTGCACTACATTGACAGAGAAGATTTGCAAAAAGGATGGGGATTTGACGTAAACGAAGATTTAGCTAATCTACCAAATTGGATACTGAGAGAACATCATAGTCTGAATCTTTTCAACAGTTGGGAAAGCCAATGTTCATGGTTTCTTCCAAATGACTTGACCAAAGCTAATTGCCACTTTGTTTTTATAAGCGATTTGTTTTATAACTTTCTTGCTACAATTGAACAAATAAGAAAATTTTTAAGTGTTGAGTGGATACGTGATCCACATGATCTACTAAGTTTTCATAAAACTAATATTAGACAACAGAACTACAAGTATCAAGATGCACTGGCATCGCAGATTCTAAACAGTATTGCCGACGATACAAACTTTACATGGAGTGCCGAAGATATTACTGTACACACTGAAGGATATATCCAAAGAGCTTTACGAAATCAAGGTATTATGCTAAAATGTAATGGACTGAATCAATTTCCAACGTCAACCAAAGAACTCACTGAGGTATTTGAATGAGCGGACTATTTAAAAAGGCATTAGTGTTCACAGACATCCACTTCGGCATGAAAAGCAATAGCATCATGCACAATCAGGATTGTGAACAGTTTGTCGAATGGGCAGTACAACAAGGCAAATTACACAACTGTGAAACTGCTATATTCATGGGCGATTGGCATCATCACAGAGCCAGTCTAAGTTTACAAACCATGAGCCACAGTCTACGTGCATTAGAAAACCTATCAAGAAGTTTTGACATAACCTACTTTATTACGGGCAATCATGACTTGTACTATCGAGACAAACGTGACATCTACAGTTTTGAATGGGCCAAACACATACCAAATCTAAAAATATGCAACGATTGGTTTGAACAAGATGATGTTATACTTGTTCCGTGGCTGGTTGGAGATGATCACAAGCAGATAAAAACTGCAAGTGCCCAATACATGTTTGGACATTTTGAACTTCCGCACTTTAAAATGAATGCTATGGTTGAAATGCCCGATCACGGAGAAATCAAATCAGAACATTTTCAACAGTATGGCACAGTGTTTAGTGGACACTTTCATCTGCGTCAACAGAAAAACAACATCAACTATATTGGCAATGCGTTTCCGCATAACTTTTCAGACGCAGGCGATGATCAACGTGGTTGCATGATACTTGAATGGGGCAAAGAGCCAGAGTACATTGCTTGGCCAGATCAACCATTGTACAAAGTGCTTGACTTGTCGCAGGTGATCGACTATGCTGACACCATACTCAAGCCAAAAATGCATGTAAGAGTAAACTTGGACATTGAAATATCCTATGAAGAAGCAAACTACATCAAAGAACAGTTTGCAACCAAATACAAACTGCGTGAGATGGCACTTATACCCAACAAACGCAGTGCATTAGAAGAAGAACTGCAACCAGGTGATATAAAGTTTGAAAGTGTTGACCAAATTGTTACTGAACAGATCATAAACATTGACAGTGAATTCTATGACAACAAATTGTTGCTTGAAATATACAGGAGTTTGTAGTGCTGGTAGAAAAAAACGAACAATTAGAAAGTAGAAACTTTGTCGACGGATTGGATTTTACCAAAGATGATCCTTGTATATTTGTTGTTTATACAGCTGGTGCTTCAGGTGATTTGTTAGTATCAATTATTGATAAACATTACTTGCGAACCGGTTGTGAATATTATGGAATCGCTAAAAATGGTCGAGTACACATGTTCACAAGTGATTATGAATGGTTAGTAGATGCAAACACTACATTTGATAAAGAATTTTTCTTTGACTTTGCTACAAGTCTTGCCAAAAGAAACTTGAACTATAGTTTGTTAGATCAAGTTATTTTTGGTTGCCATCTGTATAAAGACGAAGAAGTTGAATATATTCTTAAGACTTTTCCAAAAGCAAAGGTAATAAGAATTTTGCCTCATGATCAAGCAGGTGATGACATAATAAAAACATTGCAACATAAAAAGCTGAATCCTAACGGTACTTTAGTCAAGAGTAAAATGTATCAAACTAAAATCAACAATGAACGTGTTCTTGAAATACCGTTTGGCAGTTTGTTTGATCACAACAAGTACTATGAACAGTACGATAGAATTATTAACTTTTTAAACCTAAACGGTAGACTTATCTGCTTTGATTATATACAATACTATCTAGCAAAGCAAGGCCCAGAACTTGAAAAAACTCTATTAGATTATAGCAAAACAATATGATCCAAATTAAAGACCTTACAGTCAAAAACTTTATGAGTGTGGGTAATGCCACACAGGCAATCAACTTTGACCGACAAGACCTTACACTGGTACTTGGCGAAAATATCGACCTAGGTGGCGACGGATCACGTAACGGAACTGGCAAGACCACAATAATCAATGCACTGAGCTATGCACTCTATGGCGAAGCACTTACAAATATACGCAGAGACAATCTTATAAACAAAACCAATTCAAAAGGCATGTTGGTAAGTTTAGATTTTTGTATTGGTGAGCAGTGTTATAGAATCGAACGTGGACGCAAGCCAAATGTACTAAAGTTTTACATCAACGACAGTGAACAAGAAGCAGATGACTATGCACAAGGAGACAGTAGAGAAACACAAGGTGCTATACTAAAACTTTTGTGTATGAGTCATACCATGTTCAAGCATCTTGTAGCACTGAATACCTATACTGAACCATTTTTGAGTCTCAAACAAAATGATCAAAGAGAAATAATTGAACAACTGTTGGGTATTACACAACTCAGTGAACGTGCAGAAAAGATCAAAGAACTAAGCAAACGCACACGTGATGACATCAAACAAGAAGAAATGACCATCAAAGCATTGCAAACTGCAAATGACAAGATAGGCGATCAAGTAAAAGCACTCAAACGCAGACAAACACTGTGGATAAACAAAAAAGAAGAAGACATAAAAAAGTTTGAAACTGCAATTGAAGATCTTGCACATGTTGATATTGATGCAGAATTAGCCGCTCATGCTGACCTCCTAAAATGGACCGAATTAAATAATACACAGACACAGTTGCAAAAAGACATTGCCGCACTGACTGCACAAGTCGGCAGAGCAGAGAAAGATGTAAATCGCACACAAAAAGCATTGGAAAGTTTGCAATCTGGTACTTGTGATAGTTGCGGACAAAGTGTTACACACTTGGACACACATCAACAACATGTGGCAAAAGCACAGGAGGAATACAATGGGGCAAGTGATTTCCTTAGAGAAATACAGGAAGGCATTGATGCACTCAAGGAAGATAAAGCAGAAGTACCAGCGAGACCAAGAGTTTTTTATGATAGCGTGTCTGATGCACACAATCATCGATCAACACTATCACAACTTGAAACGCAGTTACAGAGCAAACATGCAGAAGCCGATCCTTACATTGATCAAATAGAAGAAATGCAAACAACTGCCGCTACTGAAATCTCATATGACAAACTGAATGACCTTACAAGACTGTATGATCATCAAGACTTTTTACTTAAACTGCTAACCAACAAAGACAGTTTTGTGCGTAAACGTATAATTGATCAAAATCTCAGCTACTTAAACTCAAGACTAACGCACTATTTGGATAGAATAGGCTTACCACACACAGTGATATTTCAAAACGATTTGACTGTTGAAATACAAGAACTTGGTAGAGATTTAGACTTTGATAATCTAAGTAGAGGTGAAAGAAATAGGCTAATTATTAGTATGAGTTGGGCTTTCCGAGATGTATGGGAGAGCCTGTACGGAGCTATTAATTTACTGTTTATTGATGAAATGATAGATAGTGGTATGGATACATCAGGTGTTGAAGCCGCACTGGCCTTGCTCAAGAAAATGGCAAGAGAACGTGGTAAAAGTATTTGGTTGGTATCTCACAAAGACGAACTAGCAGGGCGTGTAAATAACCTGTTGAAAGTTATTAAGGAAAATGGCTTCACAAGTTATAGTACGGATATAGATGTTGCCTAATGCTAGATATAGTAATTGTTAATGTACCATACATGTTTACAAACAATCCACCAGTTGCCGGAGCTGTGCTACGAGCTTGTGTGGAAAAAGCAGGCTTTACGGCTGAAGCACTTGACTACAACATAGATTTTGTAAACAGTGATGTAAGCACTGATGATGTTATTGTTTGGTTGCAAAACGAAACTTCTCCTCCAAAAGTCGAAAACTATATTGCTTTCAAAGAATGGGTACGAGAGTGTGCTAAAGATATTCTCAAACGCAACGCCAGATGGATTGGCATAAGTGTGTTTACCAAAGACAGTCAACTGGCTACAGAAGAATTTGTAATTGCACTGAAGGATTTAGATCCTGATTGTAAGATTGTGCTAGGTGGCACAGGCCAAGAAGATCGACGTAGCCAATGGAGTGAACGTTGGATTGATCTCATGTACGAAAGTGGTGTAATTGATGCAAGTATACTCAAAGAAGGCGAAGTTGAGATAGTGAAACTTCTCAAAGGCGAATCAGCAGGACTTATTGACAGTACGCAACTAACAGTTGATCAGTTAAACAATATTCCTACACCAAATTTTGATGATTACAAGTTAGATTTGTATGGTGCACTGGATAGTTTCAGTGTCACTGAAGGAATAAGCATACCTATCACAGGCAGTAAAGGCTGTGTTAGAAAATGTACGTTTTGTAATGTTGGAGCATTTTGGCCTAGTTTTAGACAACGCAATGGCACAATGATTGGCAAAGAAATAGTAGAGCTTTATCAAAAATACAATATTAACAACTTTAAATTTACAGACAGTCTCATCAACGGAAGTTTAAAACACTTTAGACTAATGAATGAATATATCACAGAACACATACCAAATACCATAACCTACAAAGGACAATTTATTTTTCGTCCTGCAAAACAAATGCCAGATAGAGACTACGATCTAATGCGTACTGCTGGTTGTAAACTAGTACAAATCGGTGTTGAAAGCGGAAGTGAACGTGTAAGAGAACACATGCGTAAAAAATTTACCAATGAAGACATTGAACGCACTGCGTATGCTTTGGCTGATCAAAAAATACGTCAACAATGGTTTATATTTGTAGGATATCCAACTGAAACTGAAAGCGACTTTGAACAAACACTAGCAATGATCGAAAAATATGCACATCTTGCTGATCGTAGATTAATAAACATCATACCAACTGGTGTGTACATAATGTTGGATAACACACCAAGTTCCTCGCCCGAAGGCATGAGCGACATGGGACTTTACATTGATGAAAGTCAAGCATGGCAAACCTATCATTGGCAAAGTACAAAATATACAGAAAATACTTTTCAAGTTAGAGCAGACAGATTGTTTAGATTGGTAGCACTGTGCCGCAAATTGAATTTAATAACAGAATTTGAAGACATGATTGAACATCATGTAACACTGGTACAACGTGAGTTAGCAAATGCCTGATGAAATACAGCTTACAATTGAGCCATTGGTAAAGAAAAACAAGTTTCCGCTTATCTCGATAAGTGTAAACAACAAAAGAGATGAGATGTATCTTAAAGAAAAAATGGTTTTCAATATCATACTAGACCAGCCAAGACTAAACGTTGTGTCTTTAGACTTTCTAAACAAAGTGCCAGAAGACACAGTTGTTAAAGATGGTGGCATTGTCGAAGACCTAGCAGTAATGTTGCAGAGCGTAAAGTACAAAACTTTTGACTTCCATCCTTATTTGCCATATGTAAGTGAGTACACAAAAGAATGTGGTGAGCTTGTAGAAAACACAAACGGGTTCATGGGCTTCAAAGGAAGACTCGATCTAAAACTAAAAACTCCGTTGTTTATTACTGCACGTGAACTTTCCATGATGTCAGACAAGAATTACAAAGGAGTTGGCATCAAAATCGACAGACACTTACAGTATGCGTTATGACAAAAATTATACACTATGAACCTACCAGCAGATGTAACGCCGCTTGTCCAATGTGTGCAAGAAACATCAATGGCGAAGGATGCATTGTACCTCTACAAGATCTAAGTTTAGAACTTTTCAAAACACAAGTCGGCGCCTGTATTGATAAACTAGAAAAAGTATTTTTTTGTGGTGCAGTTGGAGATCCTTGTGCAGACAAAACACTGCTGGATAAAATATCGTGGCTAAAACAACAACGCAAAGATATTGTCATAGGCATTAACACCAATGGCAGTATTCGAAATGCCGTCTGGTGGACCCAGTGTGGAGAACTGTTAGATGGTATCTATGATTATGTTGTGTTCAGCATCGATGGACTAGAAGATACAAATCACATCTACAGAGTAGGTGTGCAATACAAAAAAATCATAGAAAATGCACAGGCATACATTGATACAGGGGCCAGTGCCCATTGGGATATGCTGGTGTTTGATCATAACAAGCATCAAATTGAGGAGTGTAAACGCCTTGCTGATAGCATGGGATTTACATGGTTTCGCAGTAAAGAAACTGATCGTTGGGATCAATTTGATTTAGAGCAAATTAGACCTGCAAATCGTCCAAACAAGATTGACTACAAGGCTATAGAGGATATACAATGTGAACGCAACATTGAACAATCAACTTATATTGATTATCAAGGGCAGGAGTTTCCCTGTTGCCATATTGGAGAAATGTATTACAGTACTACGCAGGTAGAAAACAACCAGGATATACTTGCACATACACCAAAACAATTAATGACAGAATATCAAACTAGATTGAACAACGGCAACCCTTTCTACACATGCAAACGGAGTTGTGGTGTAACAGTTGGAAAACAGTCACAGTGGAAACAAGAAATACAACTTAGATGACGTGGTCTTACAAAAACAAAGCAGTAGAAGAAATACCAGAAGGCTATATTGGTTTTGTGTATATTATCACGAATACAACAAACAATCGACGCTATATAGGTAAGAAACTAACACAGTTTAAACGCAGTAAGAAGCCTCTCAAAGGTAGAACCAACAAACGTAGATACACAGTTGAATCTGATTGGCGAGACTACTATGGAAGCAGTGATGAACTTACTGCTGATATTGAACACCTAGGCAAGGATAAATTTACACGTGAGATACTGTTTTGGTGTAAAAACAAAAGCGAACTTAGTTATATAGAAGCACGTGAACAGTTTACACACAAAGTTTTAGAATCACGCGATTGGTACAACGGACACATAAGAGTCCGTGTGCATCAAAAAGGAATCCTAAAAGAATGAAGGTATTGCTAAGTGGTTGCAGTTTCAGTGCTGGTGTAGGCTTATCTAACACGCTTGTAAACAATGATACACTATATGCTGAGTGTAAAGACCATCCTGATCTTTGGATAAACTTGATGTACGATAACGTCGACAACATTGCACGTGGCGGAAACAGTAACCTACGTATTTTTCAAATGGCTACCACTGCACTGCTTGAGAACAGTTACGATATGGCACTAATACAGTGGACCAGTTTTATGCGGCACGAGTGGAGTGCAGGATTTGAAACTTGGGATACCACAGTTCGATCAATACTTGGTTCAACTAGCAAATTTGTCAATCTACATAATCAAACTCTATCTAGCAAATATATACAAGATCGAGTTGATAGTTTTTTTGTCTTGGAACATGCTCACTATAGGATTGTTCAAATACTAGAATACATGAATATACTTTCACGCATTGCCAAAATTACAAAAACGGAGATATTTTTTATCAATGGACTTTGTTGGTGGGACAACAATTTTTTTGATAAAATTGACTATAAATTGCCAAGTGAAACCACAAAATACACACAAGAATTGTTAGATTTGCCAAATCATAGCGATGAAGAATATGCAAAATTATATGCTCAAATGCACAGCGACTATACGGTTGCAGGTGGTATACAAAAATCACGTTGGCTAAACTTGTATGATAACATGCAAAGCAACTTAATTGACAGAGCATATGATGGTGCACACGCTGGCATTGAAACCAACAAACTATATGCAGAAAAATACTTGACAGAAATAAGGAATCGTACTAGTATAAGCACATAAATTTGATACATACAAAATACTCGCATAAACAATTATGCATAGGCACATACAGAGCAATGCTCACACTCTTTTAAATTATATCTAAAATTACATTTATATGACATCGATTGATCGGGACATGCTCGATCCACCTTGAGGTCTGCCAACGCGAGTTGTAGCCGACAGAACTGGTGCGTCAAAGGAAAAGGCTAACTTAAGGCTAGAATGATATGGGCTCTGTGAAACAGATACAACCCATGCGTTGATATACTTTGCTTGAAGGGGTATATTATACGTTCCGTTGTGAGACAAGGCTAGAGTAAGGGGTACAGCACAACCGCCCCTGTTGCACACGCAAATCTCTTTATTCATGTGACTGGACCAACTCAGATGATGACAGTTATCTTGCCCGTAGTAGGGCAAGTATGACTAAACTATCTAGATGATAACGGAGTAATATTTGCTGAACGATAGTGAAGCAAAAGATGTCTTTAGACATCTCAGATAAGTAAGCATATACTAAAAGGACATAATAAAAATGCATAACCCACATGGTTTCAAAACCATTGAAAAAGAAGAACGATCTTACGTAGACACAGACACTCGCATAAAAAATTTTAGAGAGTTTGTAATACCTCTTGGTGAAGAAAGAGTCAAGCAACAGAGCGAGAGATGCATGAGTTGTGGCATACCGTTTTGCCACAATGGTTGTCCAGTCAACAACATGATACCAGATTGGAACGATCTAGTCTACAACAACAGATGGCAAGAAGCACTTACTCTTTTACATAGCACGAACAACTTTCCAGAGTTTACTGGACGTATCTGTCCAGCACCGTGCGAAGCGGCCTGTGTGTTAAATCTCACTGACAAGCCGGTGAGTATCAAAAGCATTGAATGCACAATAGTGGACAAAGGTTGGGAAATGGGTTGGATTACTCCAGTACCAGCAAAAGTAAAAACAGGTAAAAAAGTTGCAGTGATTGGAAGTGGACCAGCAGGACTTGCTTGTGCTCAACAGTTAGGAAGAGCAGGACACAGTGTTACTGTGTATGAAAAGAGTGCTAGAGTAGGCGGACTGCTAAGAATAGGCATACCAGATTTCAAAATGGAAAAGCATCTTATTGATCGTCGTATGGATCAAATGACAGCAGAAGGTGTAGCATTTATTACAAATACTGAAATAGGCAAGGATATCAGTGCTGAAGAATTAGTTGAACACTATGATGCAGTAGCAATATGTATAGGTTCAGAAGTGCCGAGAAACTTGCCAGTTGAAGGTAGAGATAACGATGGTATCTACTATGCTATGCAATTTTTATCTCAACAGAATGATAGAATAGCAGGAAAAAGTATTGATCCTGAACGAGAAATACATGCCAAAGGCAAAAAAGTTTTGGTAATAGGCGGTGGAGATACTGGCAGTGATTGTGTAGGTACAAGTATTAGACAAGGTGCCGCCAGTGTAAGACAACTTGAAGTTATGCCAAAGCCTCCTGTGTTAGAAAACAAAAGTTTAGAATGGCCAAATTGGCCAATGAAACTGCGAACAAGTACCAGTCATGAAGAAATGGGCAGTAAAGGCAGAGCATGGAGTGTGCTTACCAAACGTTTTGAAGGTGGACCAAACGGGCAGGTTACAAAATTGCATTGTGTAAATGTAGATGAAAACATAAAAGAAATACCCAATAGTGAATTTGAAATAGAAGCAGACCTAGTGTTCTTGGCAATGGGTTTTGTGCATCCTGTACACGAAGGGCTACTAAAGGACTTAGGTGTAGCACTAGATGCCAGAGGCAATGTGCTTGCAGACGATTCTGCATACAAAACCGACAAAGACAAATTTTTTGTAGCAGGCGACAGTCGCAGAGGACAATCTCTTGTGGTATGGGCAATACGTGAAGGCAGACAGTGTGCCGAATCTATAGACAGTTTTTTACATGGGCTTAATTAAGTTTAAACATTACAACAAGAACATAGCCATAGTACGCAACCACAAGTGTGCAACTACAACCATGTTGAGTTACGTAGCCCAAGCACTATGGAATGCTGATCCAAAAGAAGAACAGTTCTACAGAAACTTTGAAAACAATCGTCCCGGCATATACAACAAAGCAAGACTATTTGAGGAGTTTAAAGACGAGCTACTATCAGCAGACATCCGAATAGCACTGTGGCGTGATCCAATTGACAAATTTGTAAGTGGTTTCTACCATACCATGACAAATCCAGCAAATCGAAGTTTATGGCGAGGGCCACCGGGTCTTACCAATTTTCTAAAGGACTTTGATTACTACAAAAACAATCCAAATGTACAGGATCATTGTGAAACCAACACTGCTAGATTGGGTCCTGACAGAAGCATTTATACACATATCTACAACTATAAAAGTGTGCATAAGATAGCAGAATTGTTAGGAGTGCCTGCACATGATACGCATCACAGACGAGATAACACCATGCGTGCTAAGCCAACTGAACTGCAAAAACTGCGTGTCAAACAGGTTATGTTGGAAGATTATGTAAATGGTTGGTGTTAGTCTGGATAGTCTCTGTACAAAAAGTGTTGTATGGTTTCTCCGTCTACCCACTGATTGAATCCTACGTGTTCAGTTTCGATATCATCAACATTTGATACCACATGTGTCATAGCATCATCTAGTGCCTGCATGGTTTCAAATTCCATATCTATTCTAAACTCTGGCAAGTCCATTGAACGAAATCCCAACTTCATTCTGGTGATTCTATAGGCATGCATTGTAGGTAATTTATCTAGGAAAAGGCGCATGTTTGCCACAAAAGTTCGTGCATCTATACCTTCTTTTACATCGGCGTAAACTGTGTAAACATTCATTATATTCTGCCTTTTAGTATCTCAAATCCGTCAATTTTTGTCTTGTAGTCATCTGCTTGTCCGAGATACAAATAATCAAAACCACGTTTTTTATATATTGCACACTCGTTTTTCAAACTTCGTATACCTAAACGCAATCCTGGATTTACATAGTCCCAAGCAAACTGTACTGCTTCAACGTTTTTCTTATTATAACATCTAAGTAAACTAAATGCAACCAATTTTTCATCTTTATCGTAATATCCATACACTTCGTTTTTGTCGTCATAGTATTCTTCTGGAAAGATAGGCATTACACTCTTAAACTTTTTATGTTTACAGTAAGCGTCGTAGATTGGTTCAAGTTGATTTGGAAACGGACAGGTGATTTTTTTACAGTTGTCCATCAGCGAATAGTTGGTTTCGCTTAGATTAATTCTTGCGTATATCATTTTCTTGGATCTTTTCTATGAGCAAATACTTCTTGTAGGTATTCTTCATCCCAGCCATCATAGTAACCTTTGTGGGCTAGGAATCGAGCATGTTCTTCTAGTTTCGCCTTATCTTGTATGAGTATGAGTGCGTATTTACCCATATTAAAACAGACTCCGTTATGCTCCTCGACTGTGTCTGGATGATCAGCGAGTGCTAGTAGATTGCGTTTGCGAAATCGTTTGCTCACGTTAGCAACATCCACTGCCCAGTTGAAGTATGCATCATCAAATTGTTTGGGTGGATAGGCAAAGATTACAACATCGTTTTTGCCAAGATACTGTTTTTTAGCAAATTTATAAAGATCGTCAATTGGATCCTTGCCTATTCTTACGTCATATTGATTTCTTAATCTTGCTTGTCGTGCATACGGACAAGGCGGAAAATTGCCCAGTGCTGGATGAGGAACTTCCACAAAGTTAATTAACCACTGTTCAATGTCTGCTTTTACTTGATCGATTACCAAAACGGTTGTCCAGTTTTTTTAGCAGTTTCTAGATTTTCTTTAATTAGACTGCCTATATATTCACGTTCTGAGGTACTCATATGAACTATTTCATTATAGGTTACACCACCTCGCATGTACCAAACCATTTTCAGCATGTCTTCTTTAAGGCTCTTAACTTCTTTGTCCATGTCACTAACGATCTGTTCGATACGTTCAGGAGAGGACGTTAAGAGCCTGATGCGAAAAAATTTGCAACATTTAGTGTGAATGGAGTTTCGTATTTGTGTTGACACTTATCACAAGTTATGGTTAATGGTTTTATTTCACTGACTTCTTTGATGTATTCAATTTTTTTACGTATTTTATCAAAGTGTTTGTTATCACAATTTTGTAGATATTCCTTAATATGATTTTTATCGACCACTATATCATCACCAGCTTTGATCATTGCTATGCTATCAGCAATGGCATTTAACGTAAGCACACTTATATTGGTGAAGGCATCTTGTATTTTTTGCAGTTTTTCTTCTTCCGGCAGATCACTTTGAGGTAATGCTTCTAGCATTTTTTGATCCTGAAACTGTGATAGATTATTATCGTTCTGTTCTTTGTAACTTAAAGGTTTAAAGTGAATGCTTACATCGCCATTTACAACTGGTGTACTATAATCTGGCATTGCAACGCTTTCTAGAATTGTTCTTAAGTCAATACCAAAGTCACTGATTTCTTCGCATTTTGGACACGTACTAGTAAAGTCCATCTCATGTCCATAGCTGGCCATACGAATTGATATCAACAATGTGTCTAAATCAGCAGTACTAATTTGCCAAGGATCTTTGAATGCTGGAATGCAACTTTTTACAACATTTGCAACTGCGGCACCGTTGAACAATGCATCAGCAGTTCTATATTGAATCTCATCTAGTGCAGTCATTGGATACACTGGTAGTTCTCCGTTTTCTGGCATATCTACAACTGTTTCATCATAGTATGCACCTTCACTTGGCAACTTAATATAGATCGCTGGTTGCCTGAAATGTTTTGCAAGTGGATTCTCTTGTTTTACTTCCATGTTTTTCCCTACATAAATACTGTTAACAATGTACTTATACGGCGAAAAAACGGGCTTTTAATAAATGGCAGACGACCAAACCATCGAAGAACTAACCAGAGCGGTACAAGCTCTGAATCAGACCATTGCCCAAGGTAAGACTGTTGATCCTAAAGAAGTAGAAAAAGTCAATAGAGCGTTGCAAAATGCATCCAAGTCGTCAAAGGCTCAGAGCGATGCATCAAAAATGCAAACTGCAGAGATTCAAAAAGGCAGTGTAGGTGTAGGTCGATTTGCAGGTAGTGTAAGCAATCTTGCAAGTAGGACTGCAAATTTAGCACGAGATTTTAGCGATGCCGCAACGGCAGTAAGAGAAAACCGAGAAGATTTTACCAGTCTAAATCCAGCAATCAAACTTACTGGTGATACTATAAGCAAAGCAGGGCAACTAACCGGTGGCGTAGTTGATGCACTAGGAGATGCACTAAAAGGCATTCCTGTTGTTGGTGGAGCAATTGGTGGCCTAGTAAGTGCCGCTGGTAAGATTACTGCGGCCTTAGCAGAAGCAGCCGGCAATATAATCAACACTGTTGGGCCTATGCTCACGGCAGAACTTGAACGTGCAAGTAAAGCATATAGACAAGCAGGACAAGTTGGAGCACTAGGAGCCGAAGGATTAACTGGTTTAGCAAATCAAGCCATTGATGCTGGATTAAGTTTTAGTACATTTGCAGGAGTTATTAATAAAACTGCACCTGACTTGGTTTTTGCATTAGGTAACAGTGCAGATGCAGCCAAAACACTAGCAAGTACCAGTAAAGAAATGATGCCTTTTAGAAGAGGCTTGCTTGCACTTGGTGTATCAGTCGAACAACAGAATGAACTTACTGCTAGTTATATTGGACTACAACAGAGATTAGGACGTAACGAACAAAGAGATGCACGTTCACTTGCACAAGGTTCTCAAAATTATATCAAGAACTTAACAGAACTTTCAAAACTCACAGGCAAAAGCGTCAGCGAGCAACAGAAAGAACTTGATGATCAAATGCGTAATGTTCGAGCATCGGCAGCCTTGCGTCAAGTGCAACAACGATTAGGTGGACAAGCTGGAAAAGATGCGGCTGATAATATTCAAGGCGTAACTTCTGTATTGAAACAGCGTGCTCCGGCTATTGCAGCAGGTTTTGCAGATGCACTAGGCGGAAACTTAGGTACTGATGCGGCCAGAAACTTTCAACAAGCAACTGGCGCCGCTGGTTTGCAGATCATTGAACAGTTAAAGAAAGGCCAGATTGATAGAGATACTGCACTTATGAAATTGCAAGAAGCAGGTACTAAAAGATATCAAGCAATGGGTGGCGATCAGTTTGCAATGGCTGCTGGTGGCATGGGTACTGCACTTGAACCAGTAATACTAGACTTACAAAACCTAACGTTTGGTGCTAAATTTGGTGAGCAGATAGGTAAAGTTGAACAGCAAGTTAATAAAACTGCTGCAACTACCGATTCAACTACTAAGTCAATGATCAATGCTAACGAAGCAATGATTCGATCAGCACAAGCCTTAGATAAACTTGCATTACAAACAACACTGCCACTGGCCGCTAAAGGTATTGAAACATTCACATCCGGCATGGTAAAGGCCACTGAAGCTCTTACAAAGTACGTAGGCAAAACACGAGAAGAAATAGCCGCTATGCTAAGAAATGAAGCTGGATTAGGTAAAGACACTGTAGAAAAAGGTGACGTTGCAGTTACTTCCGCTGGTGGAGCATTAGCAGGAGCCGCAACAGGTGCATTAATTGGATCAGTTGTTCCGGTTATAGGAACTGCACTTGGCGGAGTCGTTGGTGGAATTCTCGGACTAGTAGCCGGAAACAAGGCTGGTCAAGAAGGTGTTGGTCAGAGCATGTTTGACTTTGATGACGACTCATTTTTTGGACAACTGTTTCACAGTAAATCAAAAAAACCAAAGCCTAAAGCATTAGGTGGTCCAGTGAATCCAGACGAACTCTATCTGGTTGGCGAAGAAGGACCTGAACTTATGATACCAAATACTGCTGGTATGATTATGCCTAACAACCAATTACCAACTCTTAGCCCAGGTCTCGGTGCGATGGCAGGTCCTGCAGGAGGTATTGCAGGTGGTATGGACGATACGGCGGCATTTTTCAATTCTCTTGGTGAAGCAGCCACACCTGTTACAGAAACAGGAGCCGCTGGTGGCGGGGGCATGCAGAATGCTCTAGGCGAAGCCCAAATTGCAAGACTAGATATGCTAATTAGCGAAACATCTCGTGCAAACCAAATTAACACTAAAATCTTACAGGCCGCTAGATCATAGTGATAAATACTCCATAACAAAGAGTACATTGGAAATTATATGTCTTGGAAAAAATACTTTAAAGCAGTTGGTAGTACCGGCGGACAACTTAGTCCAATAAGTGGCAACAACTACAGAGGACCTAACTACGGACTTGGTGCTGGTAAAGGTGGTGATTTTGGTTATAAAAATTATCAGAGCCATTTACCAGAAGTATACACTGGACATCCTAACAGAATCGAACGCTACAATCAATATGAAAACATGGACACTGATAGCGAAATCAATGCATGTTTAGATATACTTGCTGAATTTTCAACACAAGAAAACGAAAGCAACCATACGCCTTTTGAATTACAATACACAGATACTCCAACAAATAATGAAATCGAAATAATACGTACACAGTTACAACAGTGGACAAAACTTAACAAGCTAGATCAGCGTATTTTCAAAATGTTTCGTAATGTGTTAAAATACGGAGATCAAGTGTTTGTGCGTGATCCAGAAACATTTGAAATGTACTGGGTCGATATGGCTAAAGTTGTGCGTGTAATTGTAAATGAAAACGAAGGCAAACGTCCTGAACAGTATGTTATACGTGATATAAATCCAAACTTTCAAAACATGAGTGTAACCAGTAAAAACACTGTAGACTATGGATCTGGAACCAACGCTGGACAGATAAATGGCACTGGCGGTAACGGTGCAATGGGTGGTGGAGCAAACTACAACATACCAAACACAGTCAACACTGGTAGTAGATTCGAACATACCATTAACGAAACAGTGATTGATGCAAAGAACGTTGTACACTTAGGACTAAGTGAAGGCTTAGACTTTTACTGGCCATTTAGTCAAAGTGTGCTTGAAATGATATTCAA
>Ga0163109_10000521_pt1 | contig 30879 bp, 38 predicted proteins | sample CRUFie1St13metaG_FD_108704 | JGI IMG/M metagenome (GOLD analysis project Ga0163109, IMG submission 108704) | Marine microbial communities from the Costa Rica Dome - CRUD Field 142mm St13 metaG | ecosystem: Environmental > Aquatic > Marine > Oceanic > Photic zone | place: Costa Rica: the Eastern...
CGCCCCAGTCAAAAAAGGCCTCGTGATAGGCTCGTATCTTAGCGATTGTTTGATAAGGCCGTGAAGCCATGCAGGTGTTGATCCTTGGCTGTGGTGATATTGGTACGCGTGTAGGCCTTTGCTTGCTCGAGCGAGGATGGTGCGTTGCGGCGGCGCGACGCAACCCAGATCGGCTGCCCGATCAATTTGACCGTCACAAGGTGAATCTGACCGAGCCGGCAAGTTGGGGACCGCTAGATGCCGTGGCGCCGGAATATGTCGTGGTGACCCCGACGCCCCAGTCCTATGACCCCACGGGTTATCAGGCGGGATTCGCTGGGGTCGCCAAGACGCTCGCTAGCCAGAAGTGGATCGCGCGGTGCCGCCGGGTGATTTGGGTGTCGTCTACCCGTGTTTACCGGGAATCAGGGGGTGGCTGGGTGGACGAGCATTCGCCGCTGAATCTCGATGAGGCGCAAGCCGGCTCGATGATTGCTGCGGAAGCGGCGATTCGTCGCGCGGTGACTGCGACCATCATCCGTCCGGCAGGGGTGTATGGTGACCCGGGAGGCATGTTGATGAGGCGGGTTCAAGCGGGCCAGGGCGGCGCGAAGGGTGCCCTATATGGCAACCGCATCCATCGCGAGGATTTAGCGCGGCTCATCGTTCATTGCATAGATCGTGACGCCGCCGGTCATTCTGTGCCGCCGACAGTGGTCGGTGCTGACCATGATCAGACCCCGACCCATGAGATTGAAGACTGGTTGGCGGATCAGATTGAGGTCACCCTTACCAGGCCGTCTGATTCGTCGCCTCTCCGCGCCCACCGGCGCTGCAGCAATGCACTACTTGAGAGAATCGGTTTCCAGTTGTCTTATCCCACATGGCGAGAGGGATACGAGGCGGCGCTGGGTGAGCGGTGAGGGCTGAGGCGGGTGGGCTACAGCGGTGGCATTCCTGCAAGGGTCATAACGAAAGAATCGCCTCGACCTCAATTCTCGCACCCTTGGGTAGCGCCGCAACTTGCACACAGGCTCTTGCGGGATACGGCTCCTCGAAGTGGCGCGACATGACCGCGTTGATCGCATCGAAGTCACCGAGATCGGTCAGCGAAATATTGATTTTAACGGCGTTGTCCAGCGTGCCACCCGCGGCTTCTGCCACCGCACTCAGGTTACTGAAGACTTGCTCAGCCTCCGCGCTGATATCTCCCTCAACCATCGTCATAGAACCGGGGTCGAGCGGTATCTGCCCTGATATCCAGACGGTATTCCCCACCTTAATGCCCTGCGAGTAGGGCCCGATCGCCTGAGGTGCTGCCTGGGTAGCAATAACGGCTCTATTCGACACAACGGTCTCCTCTGAATGGGCGCCTAACGGCCTATTGAATAACGGACTGATGAGGGCTGCAAGGGCGAGGATAAAGCCGCGGCGGCGGGTCTTCATATTCAGCGAATGTCGTTTAGCGGCGGGCGCTGCGCACCACTCTGAGCACGCCGTCGACGCTGCGCAGTCGCTTCATCACATGCGCTAAGTGGGTACGACTGGTTACCTGAAGCTCCAGATCGACAAAGGTGAATTCTACGTCCTTATTCTGTGTGGCAATACGCTCAATGTTGAGGCCAATGGCGCTGAGACGTGTCGCCAGAACGGCAATCATGCCGCGGCGATTTTCTACCTGTACTCTCAGTCCGACGGGATAATTTCGCTCCACTGCCTCGTCCCAGTGGAGTGAAATCAGTCGGTCAGGCTGTTCTCGCATTTCCAGCAGGTTGCGGCAGCTATCCCGATGCACCATCAGTCCCTTCTCTTGCCCAAGATAGCCCTGAATCGCGTCGCCGGGTAGCGGGCAACAGCATTTGGCATAGGTGACGCCCACGCCTTCGGTGCCCCGGATGCCCAGTGTGGCCGCCTCGCCGCCTACGGCAGAGTTATCACTGGTGCTGGTGAGGTGTGCGACGGCAATGTGCGGGAGCGTATTGCCCAGCGCGACATCAACCAGCAACGTCTCGATGTCAGCTTTACCCAGCGCCGATAGCGCAGACTGTAGGGTCTCTTCTTCGATGGCATTCAGCCGCGAACCATAGGCCATTAACGCGCGGTCCAATAGGTTGCGACCCAGCGCCAGCGAGTCTTCCCGGCGCTGATCTTTCAAAAAGTGCCGGATGTGAGTCCTCGCACGGGCGGTCACGACCCAATTCAACCAAGAGGGGCTTGGCCGGCCCGTTGGAGAAGTCACGATCTCGATGGTTGCGCCGCTCTCGAGGGGCTCTGAGAGTGGCACCAGCTGATTGCTGACCCTTGCGGCGACACAGTGATTGCCAATATCGCTGTGTACGGCGTAGGCAAAATCGAGCGCACAGGACCCCTTGGGTAGCTCAAGAATGTCTCCGCGCGGCGTAAAGACGTAAACCTCGTCCGGGAAAAGATCGATTTTGACGTTTTCGATGAACTCCAGCGAGTCGCCGGCGCGCTGCTGCATCTCCAGCAGGCCTTGAACCCACTCCCGTGCTCGGGTGTGGGAAATACTTGCTCCCGTTTCCTCGCTTTTATAAAGCCAATGAGCGGCGATGCCGTTGTTGGCCATATCTTCCATTTCGTGGGTTCGGATCTGGATTTCAATGGGCACACCGTGCATGCCTTTCAATACGGTGTGCAAAGACTGGTAACCGTTTGCCTTGGGAATGGCGATATAGTCCTTGAACTCCCCGGGCACCGGCTTATAGAGGCTGTGCACCATTCCCAGCGCGCGATAGCAATCATCGACAGAATCGACAATCAGGCGGAAGGCAAAGATATCCATTACCTGAGAGAAGGATTTCCGCTTGGCCTTCATCTTGTTGTAAATACTGTAGAGGTGTTTTTCTCGTCCCACGACGGTGGCATTGAGCCCTTCGCGGTTCAGGGTCTGGCTCAACTGGTCGCGAATTTGGTCTATGAGCTGCTTGCGGTTACCGCTTGCTGACTTTCGCGCAGCTTCGAGCCGTCTGGCACGCATGGGGTAGAGCGCCTTAAGACCTAAATCCTCGAATTCCATGCGCACTTCGTTCATACCCAGACGCATGGCGATGGGGGCGTAGATATCTAGCGTCTCGCTGGCGATGCGCTTGATTTTCTCTCGGTTTAATACGCCGAGCGTGCGCATGTTGTGCAGGCGATCCGCCAGCTTCACGAGGATGACGCGGATATCTTTCGCCATCGCCAGCGTCATTTTTTGGAAGTTCTCGGCTTGGCGGAGCTCCACCGAATCAAATTCGACATGGGTTAGCTTGCTGACACCATCGACCAGCTCCGCGACCTCTTCGCCGAATTGGGCACCAATGTCTTCTTTGTTGACCCCTGTGTCCTCAATCACATCGTGTAACAGGGCGGCCATCAGGCTTTGGGCATCCATGTGCATGCGAGCGAGAATGCTGGCTACAGCAAGTGGATGGGTAACGTAAGGCTCTCCGCTGCGCCGGGTTTGACCGTAGTGAGCTTGCTCAGAGTAGTAGTATGCGCGCCTAACCAGCTGCGCTTGTTCCAGAGGCAGGTAGTCGGCAATCAACTGCTCGAAAGCTGCGAGCGAGCTGTTGGCGAAACGCCCCTCTAGGGGAATGGTATGAGCAGAGGGCTTTTGCCCCAGCCGGGTGCCAATGCCGGGGAGAGATCCGCTGAGTGTTTGGAGTGTTGTTGCCACCACCGCCAGCGGCCCCTGTGATCAGAGGAGAGGCGTCTCGAAGCTGGCCGCCAGTTCTTCCTCTGCTTCGATTTCGCTCTCGCGGGCGAGGACTTCCGGGGTAATCAAACCCTCGGCGATCTCTCGGAGCGCGATGACTGTGGCCTTGTCTGAGTCGTCTTTGACGAGTGGGTCGCGACCACCGATCGCCATTTGCCGGGCGCGCTTAGCGGCCAACATGACTAACTCAAATCGGTTATCGACATTATCCAGACAGTCTTCAACAGTAATTCTCGCCATGACAGCGTGGTCTCCTTTTTACTCGCCGTGACTCAACGCGGCCGCGCAGTATAGCGTAGGGAAGGGGTTTGCACCTCCCCGACAACGTCAATAATGCCAGGGTGCCTTCCCATACGAATAAACTAGTTGAGCAGATCCTCGATGAGATCCTGAAGCGCCGACTGCTGTTGGCCGGTGCGAAGCCGCAAAGAGCGCACCAGCGCCTGCAGGGCCTCCAGCGCAGAGTCGAACTGGTCATTAATAATCAGATAGTCGGCCTCATCCCAATGCGACATTTCATCCCGTGCGGCACGCATCCTGATGTCGATAGTGTCTTCTGCGTCTTGACCGCGCGCTTGCAGTCGCGACTTGAGCGCTTCCAGCGAGGGCGGTAGGATGAAAAGCCAGGCGCTGTCGGGTAGCAACTGTCTCACTTGTTGGGCACCTTGCCAGTCAATTTCTAGGATCACGTCTGCGCCGTCTGATAGTCTGGCCTCCAGCTGGGTCAGGCTGGTGCCGTAGAAATGGCCGAAGACTTCTGCAGATTCGAAGAAGGCACCGGCCTCACGCATCTCCTGAAAGGTTTCAGTCGAGATAAAGAAATAATTGACCCCCTCCACCTCGCCGGGACGTTGTGGTCGGGTTGTGTGCGACACTGAAACTTCAACCCGCTGATCTTGTTCCATCAATGCTTTGATCAGGGAGGTTTTTCCCGCGCCGCTGGGCGCGGACACGATTAACAGCTGTCCTCTCGTCGCATTCACAGTCAAAGTCTACTCAATGTTCTGGATTTGCTCGCGCATTTGCTCGATCAATACTTTGAACTCGACCGAGACATTGGTGGTGCTGAGCGCGGTGGATTTTGAACCCAGCGTATTGGCTTCGCGATTGAGTTCCTGCATCAGGAAATCCAGTCGCCTGCCGACTGGCGAGTTGCTCTGCAAGGCTAAATCAATGGCATCAAGGTGCGCTTCCAGGCGATCCATTTCCTCGTCCACATCTGCCCGCTGCAGCACATACACGATCTCTTCTTCCAGCCGCATCGGTTCTGCTTCGATATCAAGCGATTGCAGCCGATCGAGCAGGCGTTGTCGATAAGCTGTCTGCAGATCCGGCAGCCGCTTCCTGAGCGTGGTGAGATGCTCCCGCATTGCATCTGATCTCTGTCGAATCAATGCGGCGAGCTTTTCGCCTTCCAGCGTTCGCTGCTCACGCAGACCCTCGAAGCATTGTCTCGCGGCATCCGTGGTAGCGCTGTGTAGCGCCTCCAAATCGGTTTCGGGCTCGCTGAGCACGCCGGGCGAGAGCAGTAGCGCGAGCTGGTCGGGCGCCGCGGCATCGGGGAACTCACCGGCAACCTCCAAGAGGGCGGCTTTGAGCGCAGAGAGTCGTTCAATATTCAGCGTGGCGGGGATGCCCGATCCGCCATCGGAGATGCGCACCAGCATCTCGAGTTTGCCGCGGGCAAAAAACGTCCCTGCCTGCTCGCGCAAACTGGCTTCCAAGCCTCTCAGTGTGTCCGGCATCCGACACTGCAGGTCCAAGTAGCGATTGTTGACGGAGCGGCACTCCACGGTGACCGTCAGGGCCCCCGTTGTTACACTTCCGCGGGCAAAGCCCGTCATGCTCTGAGTCACCGTTATTCCTCGACCAAGTGCGCTGCTAAGTGTAACAGCAGTGAATCTGGCCGAATGTTATACACAGTAGGAGAACCGTTATGGACACCTCACCCGACAGGCCCAGTGGCCGCGCCCCGGACGCCATGCGGGCCATTCAGTTCGAACGCGGGTACACCTGTCATGCTGAGGGCTCGGTCTTGGTGTCTTTTGGGCGGACAAAGGTGATTTGTACGGCGAGCGTGAGCGCCGGCGTGCCCGGTTTTCTGCGAGGCAGGGGGGAAGGATGGTTGACTGCTGAGTACGGCATGCTGCCGCGCTCCACCGGGTCGCGGATGGATCGAGAGGCGGCGCGCGGCAAGCAGGGTGGCAGAACGGTTGAAATTCAGCGACTTATTGGTCGCTCTTTGCGCGCCGCGCTGGATCTCAAGCTGTTGGGAGAGCGCACGATCACTGTGGACTGTGATGTCATTCAGGCAGATGGAGGCACCCGAACAGCGGCGATTTCGGGGGCTTGTGTGGCGGTGGTTGACGCGTTGAACCATCTTCAGCGCGCTGGTGAGCTGGACGCCGATCCTCTTAAGCATTTGATCTCAGCGGTCTCTGTTGGTGTCTGGCACGGCATGCCCGTAGCGGACCTTGATTATGCGGAGGACTCGACGGCGGACAGCGACATGAATGTCGTGATGACAGAACAGGGTGGTCTGATCGAGGTGCAGGGCGCTGCGGAGGGCGCCACCTTCAGTCAAGAGGAGCTAACGGGTCTTCTCGCGCTGGCTTTTTCCGCTGGTGAAGCGATTACGACCGCCCAGCGGGCCGCACTCAGCGCAGGCTAGAGGCTCAGGTCGTAGTCGATGATGACCGGAGCGTGATGTGAGAAGGCCTGCTCGTCGAAGATGGTGCCGCGCTCAACCTGGCCCACCAGAAGCTCGGAGATAATGTGGGTATCGGTGCGCAGACCGCCCGCATCGTCGCCATCAGGCCACCAGGTATAGGCGCCGGGCTCTCTATCAGTCAGGGCGTAAGCGTCGGCATAACCGCTGTCATAGAGGTCAAGCAACCAACCGCGTTCCGAGGGTGACAGCCCAGGCAGTGCCGGACTGTTCCCGGCGTCCTCCGCATCGGCATGATGCGCCATAAGCTCCCAGCCACCACAGAGAATGTAGCCACGGCGTTTGTGGCGCACTTTCTCAAGATGGCTACTCAGCTGAGAGAGAAAGTCCAGCTTGCTGGCCATAGCTTCAGGGCTGCCCTTGCCGCTGGGCACCAGCACTGAACCCACGCTGATCTCGTCAAAATCTGCCTGAATGTAGAGACCTTGAGCGTCAAACGCTTCGAAGCCCAGACCCCAGATGATGGCTTTGGGCAGTTGCTTGCAATAGATGGCGACGCCATTGAGGCGAGGATCGTCGTAATGATCCAGAAAGTACGGGTTGTAGTGATCCGGAAAGAAAATATTCCCGGCGAGCATGTGTTCGGCGCAACGGGTGTCCTGCAGGCAGATGATGTCCGCGTTCTGTGCAAACAGCCATTCCAGACAACCTGTTTTGGCTGCCTGCTCTAGCCCCTCGATGACGAGGCTGATGACCCTCATTGCTAGTCCTACCCACTTTGTTCTCATATGATACGGAGAAACCGAGGGGCCAGACTGCGCCCCAACGTGGATTCGGGGCTGTTAGTCGCAGTCTAAATGACAAAACGCCATGGAGTGGGGTGTGAATACGACCGCGCAGCGTTTCCAGCAGGACTTTATCGAATTGGCACTGGAATGTGATGTGCTGCAGTTCGGTGAGTTTGAGCTCAAATCCGGGCGTATCAGCCCCTATTTCTTCAACGCCGGAAAGTTTTCGACAGGCGGCGCATTGGCTCGCTTAGGGCGTTGCTATGCCGCCGCCTTGCACGCATCGGATGTTCACGTCGATATGCTCTTTGGCCCTGCTTATAAAGGTATTCCTCTGGTCTCCACCACTGCTATGGCTCTGTCAGAGCAACACGGTGTAGATCTGCCCTTTGCCTTCAACCGCAAGGAAGCCAAGACCCATGGCGAGGGCGGCAACATCGTCGGCGCGCCGCTCGCCGGCGATGTCGTGGTTATCGATGATGTGATGACTGCCGGGACAGCCATCCGCGAGTCCATGGCTATACTCAATGAATCGGGTGCCCGGGGCGCGGGCGTGGTGATTGGGCTAGATCGTTGTGAGCGCGGCGACGGCGAGCGCTCGGCAGTGCAGCAAGTGGAACAGGATTGGGGGCTCACAGTCGTGAGTGTGGTTTCGCTACATGACATCATCGCTTGGGTAGAGAGTAATCCCCAGATGGCTCGACACCGCGAGGCGTTGGAGCAGTATCGAGAGCGATATGGTGTAGCGTAAATACTGCCGAGCCGAGATATTACCTGCTCTACCGATTCCGAGTAGATCGCCCATTGCGGCGCCAGATAAGCTTATTGCCCTTTTCATCCCAGCGTGATCGTGATGGGCCTTAAGGGCTACCGGTGAATGTGGGCTTCATTAAACCTTCAGTCAGCTGTGCCCATTGATCGACCCACCCCTCCATTGGACTACGCCGAAAGTCGCTGCGGCAGAATTGCGACACCTTGCCTTCGGCCGTTGCCATCAGCAGGTTGGCTGCAGTCGCGACCGGTAGGCGGGTACGGAGCTGCTCTCGCATCTCTGCTTCTCGCAGATACTGCTTGAGCTGAGTCTCGAGCCGCTGATGCAGCTGCTCAACCCGTTGGTGAAGTCGCAGCGACTCACCTGTCAGTGCCTGCCCCGCGAGCAATCGTGTGATACCCGGGTTTTTTTCGCAAAATTCCAGATAGATGCACAGCAGTCTGTGGCACTGATCCAGCGCGTTTGCCTGCTCACCGGGGATGCGCCCAATCAGGCCAAACAGGGTGTCTTCAGCAAACTCCAGAAGTGCGGCATACATGGTGCGTTTGGAGGGAAAGTGGCGGTATAGCGCGGCTTCCGAGACCCCCACGGCCGCTGCGATTCGGGCGGTTGTAATGCGGGTGTCGGGAGCTTCCCCCAGCATCTCTGCGAGTGCCATGAGAATTTGCTGCTTACGGTCAACCTTAGCGGTAGGCGCACTGTTCGGCATGAGCCCTCGAACGTCCAGGGTATGGGGCGATGCTAATCAGAGCATGGGTTGGGTGCAAATCGTTCAGCGCCGAGAGCTAATTTGTGTCCCGATACCCTCGTCCGAGAAAATCTCCAACAGCGCTGCGTGGGCCACGCGGCCGTCGATGATGTGGGCGCTGGACACGCCGCCTTGTACAGCCTCTAACGCGCATTGAATCTTGGGCAACATGCCACCGTGAATGATGCCCTGCTCAATCAGCTCCTCAACCTCGTGGGTATTAAGCCCGGTTAGAATATTGTCCTCCGCGTCCAAGAGTCCTGCCACATTAGTCAAGAGCATCAGCTTTTCTGCCTGCAGCACCTCGGCCAATTTGCCGGCGACCAGGTCAGCATTGATATTGTAGGTTTTGCCGTCAGTGCTGCCCGCAACCGGCGCAATCACGGGGATGTAGTCGCTGCCGATCAGCATGGTCAGAATATCGGTATCGATGCTAGCCACCTCGCCAACCTGACCAATATCCTTTGCCCCTTCGCGACTCCAGTCGCCGGCCAGTTTGCGAGCCTGAATAAGCTGGCCATCCTTGCCCGTGATGCCAATGGCGCGGCCGCCATTTCGGTGAATGCTGTCAACGATCTCCTTGTTCACCGAGGCGCCAAGTACCATCTCGACGACGTCCATCGTGTGCTCGTCCGTGACCCGCATGCCGTCGACAAATTCGGACTCGATGTTGAGACGGTCCAGCAGTTCGCCAATCTGTGGCCCACCACCATGCACCACAATTGGATTCATGCCGACCAACTTCATCAACACCACGTCGCGGGCAAAACTCTCCTGAAGCTCCGCATCGATCATAGCGTTGCCGCCAAACTTGATGACAAAGGTTTTGCCCGTAAAGCGTTGGATGTAGGGCAGCGATTCGGTCAGGATCCGAGCAAAATTCCCAGCCTCACCCTGATTGAGCGACATGGTCTTTAATCCGGCGCAAATAAAGCGCAGAGAATGATCCGCTGCGCGCGCAAAGGCAATGTGAAGATGCCGCAGACCGAACTGAGCGCTGTCAGTGCCTCGGACCTATCGTGGGGCCCACTAAAAGCGAGAGCATTAGCGATCAAGCGTCGCGGCAACGGCGGCCACAATCTGTTCCGCGATGACCCGTTTGCTGGCCAGTGGCAGGCTTTGTTCCTGCGCCTCCGTGATGAGATGCACCGCATTTTGCTCAGAGCCAAAAGTCGTATCAGGGTCGCTGACGTTATTGGCGATAATCATATCGAGTCCCTTTCTGTGCCTTTTCTCACGTGCGTGATCCATCAGGGACTCGGTTTCGGCAGCGAAACCCACCACCATGGCAGGTCGGCTCGCTGCTCGTGCCACGCAGGCGATGATGTCGGGGTTCTCGACGAGTGTGAGCGTCAGGGGAGCGCCATCTGCCTTTTTGATCTTTTCGGCTGATGCGGATTCGACCCGGTAGTCAGCGACCGCAGCAGTGCCAATGAACACATCAGCACCTGCTGACAGTGCCAGTGCCTGCTCGCACATCTCGGTTGCCGAGGTAACCGGGTGCACTGTGACCCGATCGGGTGCGTCCAGATGTACTGGTCCAGAGATCAATTCAACCTGCGCACCGGCCTCGGCACAGGCCCCGGCCAGCGCAAAGCCCATTTTGCCGGAGCTGTGGTTGCTCAAATATCGAACCGGGTCGATGGCCTCTATGGTCGGGCCCGCGGTGATTACCACCCGGCGCCCTTCCAGTAGCCGGTTTTCAAAGCGCGCGTTGACGGCGGCCACGATGGCTTCAGGCTCCAGCAGTCGCCCCGGCCCTACATCACCACAGGCCTGTTCTCCTGCATCTGGGCCGATAATTTGAATGTCCCGCGAGGCGAGCATCTGAATGTTTTCCTGGGTCGCAGCGTGGGCCCACATTTGCTGGTTCATCGCCGGCGCCACGGCGACAGGCGCGGGTGTGGCCAGCGCTACCGTGGTCAAAAGGTCGTCGGCCCGGCCTTGTGCGAGCCGCGCGATCACGTCTGCGGTGGCGGGCGCAATAATCATCACGTCTGCCCAGCGCGCCAGTTCAATATGCCCCATGCCCGCCTCTGCCGCCTCGTCGAGGAGCTCGGTATGGGTGGGCTCTCCGGACAGGGCCTGCATAGTGAGGGGGGTGATGAATTCCGTTGCACCCCGGGACAGCACGACACGCACCGAAGCTCCCTGCTTTTTCAGCAGTCGTACCAGTTCCGCGCCCTTATAGGCTGCGATACCGCCAGAGATGGCCACCAGAATGTGGCGTTGGTTTAGCTGGCCCATAGGCCTTCAATCCCCAAGTTCGTGCGCACCCTAGCATTTGCGGGGGTTTTTGCACACTTGGGGTTGTAGCCGCCTGGCCTCGCTTGCGCCCCCTAAGCCCCTCTGGTATAAAACGCGCCCTTTGTAAATCTCGACGGGGACTTCCATGTCACGTGTCTGTCAGGTTACGGGTAAGCGGCCCGCAACCGGTAACAATGTTTCGCACGCCAAGAATCGCACCAAGCGTCGTTTCTTGCCGAACTTGCACAACCATCGTTTCTGGATTGAGTCCGAGAAGCGCTTCGTTTCTTTGCGCGTTTCTTCCAAGGGGATGCGTATTATCGATAAGCGCGGGATCGAGACGGTTTTGGAAGAGCTCCGTGCTCGCGGCGAGAAGGTCTGAGGAGTAAACCATGCGTGAAAAGATCAGAATGAACTCAACGGCCGGCACTGGCCACTTTTACACGACGGACAAGAACAAGCGCACCATGCCCGACAAGCTTGAGATGAAGAAGTACGATCCGGTCGCGCGCAAGCACGTCATGTATAAAGAAGCGAAGATCAAGTAATCGTCGCTTTGATCATCTAGAACCCCGGCCCCGAGCCGGGGTTTTTGTTTTTGAGATCTGCACAGCCGCTGACTGGCCTCTTGTCAGGGTGTGTGGTCAGATAGCCGCTGCGCTATCTCGAATCGCAGTAGCAGCCTACGCCCATGCCAGAGCTACCTGAAGTTGAAACTACCTGCCGCGGCATCGCGCCACATATTGTGGGGCGTACTGTGCGCGAGGCGATTGTGAGAGAGCCCCGTTTACGTTGGCCCGTGCCAGCCAAATTGAATCGGCTGATATCAGGCGCCCGATTTCTGTCGGTCAGCCGGCGGGCAAAATATTGTCTGCTGGTGACCGAGCGCGGTACACTCATGGTGCATCTTGGTATGTCGGGTAGTTTGAGAATCATGCCGGCTGATACCCCCCCGCTCTTCCACGACCACATCGATGTGGTGCTTGACGATGGTCGCTGCCTCCGATACCACGACCCGAGACGGTTCGGCAGTTTCCACTGGCTTGAGTCACAGCAACATCCGCTGCTTGATCATCTTGGACCTGAGCCGCTGTCAGATACCTTCAACGGGGCCTATCTCTATGAGCGATCGCGCGGACGCCGGATCCCCGTGAAGCAGTTCATCATGGACGGCAAAGTGGTGGTGGGCGTCGGCAACATCTACGCTAACGAAGCGCTGTTTATGGCGGGTATTCATCCTGCGCGACGCGCCGGGCGTGTCGCGGCGGCGCGTTACGAGCAGTTAGCAGACACCATCAAGCAGGTGCTGGGTGACGCGATCGAGCAGGGCGGCACGACGCTCAGGGATTTTGTCGGGGGGGACGGATCTCCCGGGTATTTTGCGCAACAGCTGAGGGTGTACGGCCGCGACGGTCAGCCGTGCCGGGTGTGTCAGACACAATTGAAGGAGATCAGGCAGGGAGGGAGGAGTACGGTGCTGTGCACTCAGTGTCAACGCTAAATATGAGTGCGGATCACGGAACAGTCCGCCAAGCTCGGCAAAACCCGCGCCGATTTACCCCAGTTTGTTCTGCAGCGCTTTCGCCACGTTTGCTGGCACGAAGCCGCTGACATCGCCGCCGAGACCGGCAATTTCTCTAACCAGTGACGAAGAGATGTAGGACAGCTCAGCACTGGGTGTCAAAAAAACGCTCTCGAATTCCGGGTCCATGGCGCGATTCATGTTCGCCAGTTGAAACTCATATTCAAAGTCAGCGACGGCACGCAGACCTCTGAGCACGCAGTGGGAGTTCTGTGCGGTGACGAAGTCAATGAGCAGTCCGTCAAAGGGCAGGACCTCGGCAGCGGGTACGTGTTGTAGGCAGGCCTTTGCCAGTTCCACCCGGGCATCTGTGGAAAAAAGCGGTGCTTTTTTCTCACTGGTAGCAACGGCCACCACGACACGCTCGAATAGCTTCGCGGCGCGCTCTACCAGATCAATATGGCCATTGGTGATGGGGTCGAAGGTCCCTGGGTACACCACGGTATGGGTCAACACGAGCTATGTCCTCCAGTGATGTGATTGAGCCTACACAAGTCTCGTTAGCTGAACAAACGCGCGGGCCGTGCGCCTTATCGCGGAGACAGTAGTCGGTAACAGACATCTCCCGCGGTTTTCTCGCGCAACACGTCATAGAGTCCTTCCGGGACAGCCTCGGGCTGTGAGCGTGATGTCTCGAAATAAACCCGGCTGGCTTCAGCCAGTCGCTCTTTATCTGCCAGCAGCGTCAGAATCGATTCGCCGAGGCGCGCATCGAACGGGGGGTCTATAAATACAATGTCCCATTTGTCCTGGGCCTGGCGCAGATAGCGCTCTGCTATGTCGCAGCTCACCGTGGAGTACTCGCTGGCGTCGAGGGTGTTGAGGTGGTTATCCAAGGCGGTGATGGCTTCCCGGTCTGCGTCCACAAAGTCACAGTGCGCGGCGCCGCGGGATAGCGCCTCGATCCCCAGCGCGCCCGAACCGGCGAACAGGTCGTGACACTTTGCAGTCTGAAGACGGGGTCCCAGCCAGTTGAAAAGGGTCTCTCTGATTCGGTCTCCCGTTGGTCGCAGTCCCGGCCGATCCGGAAACTGGAGTTTCCGCCCACGCCACTGCCCACCAATGACTCGGAGCTGAGAGGTAGCCTGTTTCGCGCCGCGCCGCATGCTGGCTCCTGTTTTTCTGGGTGCTAGACTGCCTGTGAATCAACGGTGCGTTGGTGTTCCGCCACGTCCAACTGAGTCAGAGTGATCATGAAGCTATTCAAACGCCGCGCCAAGCCTGACGAAATCAAAACTGAGACGCTCACTGGCAGCGATTCCGCGGATACCCAAACATCTGCTGACAATGCTGATGCGGGCGCCAAGCGGGTCGCCGACGGCTCATCTACACCGACGGGTGAAGCGGGGGGGGCTGCTCCGTCAGAGTTAAGCTCGAGTGTTTTTGAGCGGTTGAGAAGCGGGCTTAGCCGCAGCCGTGGTCAACTGGCTGAGGGGCTTGCCAGTCTCGTGCTGGGTAAAAAGCAATTGGACCCGGCACTCCTGGAGGCGCTTGAAGAACAGCTGATCATGGCCGACCTGGGGCTCGAGGCCACTGATCGGGTGCTGGAGTCACTCCGCCTGCGACTGGGCCGCAGTGAGCTGTCTACACAAGAGACGGTCATGTCTGCCTTGAAGGAGACGCTCACCGAGCTATTGGCCGATCAGGAATCTCCCCTCAACATCGAGGCGCATCACCCTTTCGTGATTCTGGTGGTGGGCGTGAATGGCGCCGGAAAGACTACGACCATTGGCAAGTTGGCGTACCGTTTGAAGCAACAGGGGCGCAGCGTCATGTTGGCTGCTGGTGACACCTTTCGGGCGGCAGCGGTAGAGCAGTTGCAGGCCTGGGGCGAGCGTAATGATGTGCCGGTGATTGCCCAGCACACTGGCGCCGATAGCGCTTCAGTGTTGTTTGACGCGTTGCAGGCGGCTAAGGCTCGCGATATGGATGTGCTAATCGCGGACACAGCGGGGCGGCTTCAGAACAAGTCCCACCTGATGGATGAGCTCAGTAAGGTCGTCCGGGTTATGCGCAAGCAGGACGAGGCCGTGCCCCACGAGACGCTCTTGGTGCTCGATGCCGGCACTGGCCAGAACGCGGTCTCCCAGGCAGTGGAGTTTGATCAGGCTGTCGGTGTCACGGGTGTTGCAGTGACCAAGCTCGACGGCACCGCTCGAGGCGGCGTGCTGTTCGCCATCGCACACAAGCTGAAGCGCCCGATACGGTTTATCGGCGTGGGCGAGCAAGCCGACGATCTGCGTGACTTCAGTGCCCGGGACTTTGTCGATGCGCTGTTGGATGACGGCTAGGGTTGTGCGGCAGTGATTGAGTTTGAGCGGGTGAGTCGCCGCTTTGGTGACCAGAACGCGCTGCGCAATCTCAACTTGACGATCGAGCAGGGAGAAATGGCCTTTCTGACCGGTCACTCGGGTGCGGGCAAAAGTACCTTGCTGCGCCTTCTATTATTGCTGGATCGACCCAACAGCGGTGACATCCGCGTGAATGGTGAGCGGACCAGCAAGATCCGGTCGCGCATGGTGCCGCGTTATCGCAGACGTTTCGGAGTTGTGTTTCAGGACCACAGGCTGCTTTTTGATCGCAGCGTGCATGACAATGTGGCGCTACCTTTGGTGATGGCGGGATTCTCCCCCACCGACATCGCTCGTCGGGTGAGAGCTGCGCTGGACAAGGTCGGTCTGTTGTCCCATGAGCAGTCCAATCCCGCCTTGTTGTCGGGGGGTGAGCAGCAACGGGTCGGCATCGCGAGGGCGGTTGTCGCCAGGCCTGAATTTCTTATCGCCGATGAGCCCACCGGTAATCTCGACCCTCAGTTGTCTTTCGAGATCATGTCGTTATTCGAGGCCTTCAATCAGGTGGGCGTGACGGTGCTGGTGGCGACCCACGATTTACCACTGATTTCCCGGCTACGGCATCGGATTATTACGCTGCATGAGGGGCGTCTTGCTGGCGCGACGGTTGAATGAGTTCGTCGGTGCGACAGACCAGAGAAGAATGGAGTCGAATAGCTGCTTGGCGCTCACAGCATCGGGCTGCTGCCACTATTAGTTGGCGAAAATTAGTGGCCAGGCCTCTCGCCACAGGCATGGTCTGGCTCGTTGTGGCGATCTCATTGGCACTGCCGGGCGCCATGTTGCTGACGCTGGATAACTTAAGACCACTGGTCCCCAATCTAGAGCAACCGGCACAGGTATCAGTCATGCTGGACGGGGAGCTCGACCTTGAGCCGGCTCAGGCGCTGCAGCGCGATTTAGCAACATGGGATAGCGTCGAAGGTGTGATCCTGGTGCGTCGAGACGAGGCATTGGCGGTATTTGGCGAGCAAACCGGGTTATCAAGGCTACTGGCGTCACTGGACCATAATCCGCTCCCGCACGCGCTACTGGTATCACCTAGCGCACCCCGAACTGACACGGCCCTCAGCCAATTGGTTGATGCGATCGACGCCCTGTCAGGCGTGGACAGGGTGATTGTCGATAGCCAGTGGATGAGCCGCCTCGATCAGGCGCTGCTCGCGGCAGAGCGGTGGGGCCTCGCTCTGGGTGCCGCGATGGTGCTCGGCGCTATTCTGGCGTTGGCCAACACGCTACATTTTGCGATCGATGCCCGTCGAGAAGAAATTTTGGTGGTGCGGGTGATCGGCGGCTCCCCAGGGTTCATCCGCAGGCCTTTTTTGTATACGGGCTTGTATTTTGGTGCAGGGGGCGGGGTACTCGCCGGGGTGATGTTGTGGGTGTTAAGCCTCTGGATTACTGGCCCAGTCAACGCATTATTTATTCTGTACGGCAGTCCTGGCGAGATTCAGGGTCCTGGCGTCGGGTACCTGTCAGCGCTGATCACGCTAGGCGCGGGCTTGGGGTGGTCGACCTCTTGGATCGCTTCAGCACGCTATTTCAGCCGCCTTCAGGCGCACTGAGTGCCGCTAAACCCCTGAAAATTGGTATTTTTCAGGGTTTAGCACTCTGCATGGGAGAGTGCTAAAATACGAGGCCATGAGCCTTTTGGAGGCGACTGACATGACCGACAGAACGCGTGCACTGGCACTGCCCAGTAGTGCGGTGCTCAATATGGCGCCCGGCGCCAACTTGCCCGCCTATGTTCAGGCGGTGAGCAGCATTGCTGTGCTTTCCGCTGAGCGGGAGCGCGAGCTGGCGGAGCGCCTGTTTTACGAGGAGTGCGTTGACTCCGCGAGAGAGCTGGTGCTCGCGCATCTTCGCTTCGTTGTGCACATTGCCCGCAGTTATTCCGGTTACGGGCTGGCTGAAGCTGATCTGATCCAAGAGGGCAACGTTGGCTTGATGAAGGCGGTAAAGCGTTTTGACCCCAATAAAGGCGTGCGGCTCGTGTCTTTTGCAGTGCATTGGATTAAGGCCGAGATGCATGAGTACATTCTCCGCAACTGGCGTATTGTCAAAGTGGCGACGACTAAGGCCCAGCGAAAACTGTTTTTTAATCTGCGCAGTCAGAAAAAAGCGCTGGGGTGGCTGTCAGCGGAAGAGACCCGAGTTATTGCCGCCGACCTCGGCGTCGATGAGGCAGAGGTCACCCGCATGGAGGGTCGTCTTGCCAGTCGAGATGTAGCCTTCGATGCGCCGACTGATAGTGACGAAGACGATGCCTGGCAGGCTCCGCAATATTTTCTGACGGACAGACAGGCGGACCCCGGTCAGCTGGTCGAGGCGGCAGACTTCGCAGAGGACAGCTCGGCGCGACTGCAGCTCGCGCTCAAAGAGTTGGATGGTCGAAGCCGCGATATTCTCGAACGCCGCTGGTTGGCAGAAGACAAGCCCACGCTCCACGAACTGGCTGCGGAGTATGAAGTGTCGGCGGAACGCATTCGGCAACTTGAAGCCAATGCGATGAAAAAACTGCGCGCCGCTATGGTCGCATAGCGACAACCTGAAAAATTCATCTGATTTCAACCATACGCCGTGGGATCCCCCGAGCCCCCACTGAACCACCGTATTCGCAGCTTTGTGATGCGCGCTGGCAGGATGACGCCTGCTCAGGAGCGTGGCTGGCAAGATGGATTTCCACGCTTTGGCCTCACCCTTCAAGCAGGGCAACTCGACTGGGATCAAGCCTTTGGCTTTGCGGGCCGACGCATTGTTGAGATTGGCTTTGGTATGGGTGACAGCTTGCTGCGGATGGCACAAGCCGATCCCGCGGCTCAGTTCATCGGCGTAGAAGTCCATCGGCCCGGTGTCGGCAGACTGTTATCTCAGCTGCTTGCGGCTGAAACCCGGAATCTGCGTGTTTTTGCCGAGGATGCCGTGGAGGTGATGGAGCAGTGTCTGGCACCTAATACCGTGGACGCCATCCATATTTTTTTCCCCGACCCCTGGCATAAGAAGCGCCATCACAAGCGACGGCTGATTCAGCCCAAGTTGGTTCACGATCTGGCGACGCTGTTACGGGCAGATGGCTATCTGCACCTTGCCACCGACTGGGTGCCCTACGCCGAGCACATGTTTGAAGTACTGGATGCGGAAGCGCTCCTTGTAAACGCAACAGGCGAGCCGGGTACTGCGGTACCTCGACCGGATTACCGGCCCCCCACCAAATTTGAAGCTCGTGGCGAAAGCTTGGGGCATGTCGTACAGGACCTTATTTACCGCAAGCGTCAGTGAAGTGCTGCTGCACGCCATGGTCATCCGCCCCACAGTCTCCTGGTGTTGCGTTGGTCTATTCCCCTCTTCAGGGTGCGCTAAACAAAGGTTTCGATGACGCTGTCCAAGAACTGGTATCCCAGTGGCGTGGTGACAAATTGGCCTGTGCCGGGCGTTTCAATCCAGCCTCGGGATATCGCGGTTTCGGCCGCAGCGGTGAGTTGGTCGAGGGCAGTGCCCGTCGTTTGCGTAAAGTGGCCAAGCGGCACGCCCGATTTGAGCCTTAGAGTATTCATGGCGAATTCGGTGATCCTCTCCGCAGGCGAAATCGCGACGCCCTGCGGCGGTGACGGGGGCGATGACCTCGATACCAAAAGATAGTCTGCGGGTGCTCGCGTGCGCTGCGTTCGAATAATGGTGCCGTCGGGTAGAGAGACCTTGCCGTGGGCACCCGCACCTAATCCAATGTAGTCGCCAAAGCGCCAGTAGTTCAGATTGTGCCGGCTCTCTTCTCCTTCGTGGCTAAACGCGGATACCTCGTATTGATGGAGCCCGGCGTTAGCAAGAATGGCATCGCCCGCCTGCTGGATCGATTCCAACTCGCTCTCATTGGGGAGAGCCGGTGGCACCGACCAGAAGCGCGTGTTGCGCTCGATCGTCAGTTGGTACCAGGAGATGTGGCCGGCGCTTCTGCCAACGGCCTCAGTGAGATCGGCTGCCCCCGATTGTGCGTCCTGTCCGGGTAAGCCATGCATCAGATCAATGTTCCATCGCTGGAAGCCGGCAGCGGCGACCATTTCCAGCGCGCGGCGCGCCTCGTCGCCAGAGTGGATTCGCCCCAAGGCATTGAGTGCGCGGTCATCAAAACTTTGCACCCCAATGCTGAGTCGGTTCACGCCAGCCGCACGGTACTCCACGAAGCGACTGCTCTCGGCGCTACCCGGGTTACTTTCCAGCGTGATCTCGACATGGCGGGATAGCCTTGCCCTGTTTGATACTCCCTCGAGGAGCGTGCCAAGCCAGCGACCCTCGAACAGGCTGGGTGTGCCGCCCCCGATAAAAATCGACTCGATGGTTCGGTCACGCCACCATGCCTGCTGGCTGTCCAGATCAGCTAACAGGGTCTCGATGTAGGGTTGTTGCAGAGACTCGTTGAAACCCTCGTGGCTATTGAAGTCGCAATAGGGGCACTTGCGCGTGCACCAGGGCAGATGAATGTAAAGCGACAGCGGCACTGCCTCTGGATCGATCATGTTGCCAGTTGTTGCAGTAGCTGTTGCACAGCCATACCGCGATGACTGACGCGATTTTTTTCCGCTGCTGACAACTCGGCAGCGTGCTGCTCATAGCCATCTGCAACAAACAGGGGGTCATAGCCAAAGCCATCTGTGCCGCGGGGTGCGGTGGCGATGCGCCCGTACCACCGCCCCTCAGCAATGAGGGGTGTGGGGTCGTCTGCATGCTCGAGTAACACCAACACCGCCACGTAAAAGGCGGCCCGATCCTCAGCCTCGAATGTTGCCATGTTCTTCAGAAGCAGCGCGTTGTTGGCCTCATCGTCGCCTCCGGAGTAACGTGCGGACAGCAAGCCGGGTGCGCCCCCCAGAGCGGGTACCACCAAGCCAGAGTCATCCGCCAGCGCGGTACAGCGGGTCCGTGCGCAGGCATGGCGAGCCTTGATCAACGCGTTTTCGACAAAGGTACTGCCAGTCTCTTCTACGTCGCCGACATTGAGATCCGCTTGAGGGCATACTTGCCATCGGTGACCAAGCACTGCCTGAAACTCGCGGATTTTGCCCGAGTTGTGGCTGGCGATGATTAAGCGCGGTCGTGGGTCGTCAGACATCGCCTAGCTCTGGCGCCATAGCTGCACTTTCATTTTGTGTTCAAAGACAGAGGATGCGCCCTCCGGTTGAAAGGTGAACTCAAAAAAACGATATTCGCGATCCAGAAACTCAAACGGCACGATGTAATACGTGGCGCGACCTTCGCGAATCTCCTTGACCTGCATATCACCACCCGTGATCAAGTCCCAGGTCCTTCCCTCGATTTTCATTGGTCGACCTGCGATGTCTCCAGAGTCGGCATCGCGAACCGACAGTGTTAGGATGGCCTTGTCTGCGCCTCGCGCAATGCGGTATTCAGCGGCGACCTCTGGCGACAAAAAAGTGGTGTAGACAATGCTGTGGTGCAGCTCGAACTGCTCGTATCGCGTTGACTGCTGTGCGGCGGCGGGCAGCACGCAGTATGCCAGCAGCAGTCCGGCAATCAGGTGCCAGCGCGGCGAATGCGAAAGATCGCGCTGGTGGCAAACAGGTTGGGGAGCCATCTGCCCAACAGGCGCTGAGCGGGCCCGGCAATGGTCGCTCGCTCGATAATGTCGATCTCTAATTCTGAACACAGCGACTCGAAGTCCTTGACGGTGCAAAAGTGAATGTTGGGGGTGTCGTACCAGTGCCGAGGCATGGCCCGAGACATGGGCATACGGCCTTTCAATCCCAGGTGGACGCGGCACAGCCAATGTCCGAAATTAGGGAAGGACACAATGGCCTCATCGCCAATATCGACCATACGCTCCAGTGCGATATGCGGATGTGTCAGCTCCTGCAAGGCGTGCGCCAGCACAACGACATCAAAACCGTTGGTCTTAAAGCAATGCAGGCCTTCGTTGATATCTTCCTGAATGACATCCAGCCCCTTGCTGACTGACGCAATGAGGTTGTCGGGGTCGATGTCCACGCCGACACCGCTTGCGTCACGTTCGCTGCGGAGGCGCGCCAGAAAGGCGCCATCCCCGCAGCCGAGATCAAGCACCCGACTACCCGGCGTGATCCAGCCAAGCACCGTATTCAAGTCCAGTCGATTCATGATGGGCCTACCCGATGCATCCACTCACTCAAAAGCTGCTCGTAGTCAGGGTTCGGGAGCAGGAAACCGTCGTGACCATTATCGGTTTCGATGTTGGCGTAGGTCACGGATTTGCCTGCCGCAATGAGCGCATCTCGAATCTCGATCGATCGCTGAGGTGGGAACCGCCAGTCCGAGCTGAATGAGGCTACTAGGAAATTGGCTTGAGCGTTCGACAGGGCAGCGGCGAGGTCACCGCTGTACTCGCCAGCTAGATCAAACAGGTCCAGTGCTCGCGTCATCAGGACGTAGGTGTTGGCATCGAACTGGGTGGAAAACCGGCTGCCCTGATGGCGCAGATAACTCTCTACTTGAAATACCCATTCGGCGTTGTCGTCTGGCGAAAAACTGCCCTCTCTCAACTCCCGGCCAAACCGGTCACTCATCCCGTCGGCAGACATATAGGTGAGATGGCCGACCATTCGCGCCAGTGCAACCCCCCGTGTCGGCAGCGCACCCGCAGCAAGATAGTCGCCCTCATGCCAGTCGGGGTCGGAGAGGATGGCGTGGCGTGCGATTTCGTTGAAGGCAATATTCTGAGCCGTGAGGCCGGGTGCTGCGGCCAGCGCGACACAGTGGTCGACCCAATCGGGAAAATCGATCGCCCACTGCAGGGCTTGCATACCGCCCAAGCTCCCGCCCATAACAGCGGCCCAGCGCGAAATACCCAAGTGTTCGGCCAGCCATTTCTGGCTGCGAACCCAATCCTGGACCTGAGGTTGCGGAAATTGACCGCCCCAGGGCTTCCCTGTGTCCGGGTTGATCGCATTGGGGCCTGAGGAGCCGTCACAACCTCCCAAATTGTTGGAGCAGACCACAAACAAACGCTGGGTATCGATCGGTTTACCCGGGCCGATTGCTAGATCCCACCAGCCGGGACGGCGGTCATCGCTCGTATGAAAACCGGCAGCATGATGCGAACCCGATAACGCATGGCAGATCAGCACGGCATTGTCGCCGGTGCTGTTCAGCTCGCCATAGGTCTCGAACACCAGTTCATGGCTACCGAGCACTGCTCCGTTGGCAAAAGTGAAGGGCGTGTCGCATTTGGCGATCTGTGGCGTGACCAGACCTACACTGTTTTCGGGGATCTTCTGGCTCATGTCAGAGCCCGACAACCAGGCCCGGAGGTAAGCCGACGGTGAGTGCGGCGTGTCGCAGACCAATTTGCACGACGTTAATGCCGATGAACACGAGGATTGGCGAGAAGTCGATGCCGCCCATATTGGGAAGCAGTGAGCGGAAGGGCGCCATGACGGGTTCGGAGATCTGCCAGATCAGCTCGATGGCGGGATGCCGGCTTCCGGGCGCTATCCAACTGACTACGATCATGGCGATCAGAATGAAAAAGTAGAGATTCACCAGCAATGCGATGACGCCGATCACACCCCAGAGTAAAATAGTTGCAAAGCCCGGTATCGCCCAGCGTTCCCCCGCTATCCAGGCAATACCCATCAGAATTAGTGACTGCAGGAGCACAGCCAGTACCCACACCGCCCAGTCAATTCGTCCGGTGGCAGGCAGCGCTCCGCGTAGGGGAGTTAGCAGCGGGTTGGTCAGTTTTACAATCATCTGTGACAGCGGGTTGTAGAAGTTCACCCGAGATGCGTGAAGGACTCCGCGCAGTATGACCACGAACAGCAACAATGCGCCCAGATTGCGAATCAGATATAGCGCTATTTCTGTGCCGGCACTCATCAGCCGAACTCCTCCCCCAAGGCTGTAGCCCGCGCGGCGCATTGCCGCACAGCCTCGGCCACCACTGCATCGAAATCATTGGCTTGAAGTGATTGCAGCGCCTTCTCGGTGGTGCCGCCAGGGCTCGTCACGTTTTCCCGCAGCGTGGCAACCGGGTCTTTGGCCTGAGCTGCCAATGATGCGGCGCCGAGAGCGGTTTGCACTGTCAGCGCCATTGCAACCTCCTCCTCAAGCCCCAGTTCGGTACCGGTGCGGGCAATGGCTTCAATCAGTGCAAAAAAGTAGGCGGGGCCGCTCCCCGATATGGCCGTCACGGCATCGAGCAGTTCTTCTCGATTTACCCAAACGGTGTTGCCTGCGGCGTTGGTAACTTTTTCCGCGAGCTCCCGATGGGCAGCGCTGACCGAGTCGGCTGCGTGCAGCGCACTCGCACCCAAGCCAATCATGGCTGGCGTATTGGGCATGCAGCGAATGATCGCGACGTCCTCGCCCAGCTGAGCTTGAAGCGAGCTGATCGGAATGCCCGCCGCAATAGAGAGTAGTGCAGTCCGGGGGCCGAGCTGGTCTTTGATAGCGGTCAGCGCGACGGGGATAACTTGCGGCTTCACCGCGGCCACCACCAAGTCTGCGTCCTCGAAGAGTTTGTCAGGTGAGGTGCTGACCTGTGACAGGCCCATGGCTTCCAGACGCGACAATGCGGCCTCGCTGGGGTCACTAGCCCGGAGCTGGCTTGGAGAGGTTCCCCCGGCGATCAGACCGCTTATCATGGCGCTGGCCATATTGCCCGCGCCCAGAAACGCGATAACAGGTGCCACTTCAGATGACATGGGATGGCGGGTATCCGTCACAAACGAGCTTAATTATACCGCGCCCCAAAAATATCTGTGCCGACACGAACGATGTTCGCACCCTCGCTGACAGCCGCCTCCAGATCCACCGACATACCCATCGACAGGGTGTCGAGTTGAGGCAGGGAATCAGACAAGCGTGCCATGAGTTCTCTTAACTGACGGAAGGGTTCGCGTTGCGCGGTCTGGTTGGTGGTCGCTGCGGGGATCGTCATTAATCCACGGAGCCTCAGCCTGGGCAGTTCGTTGATGGCCGCCATCAGCTCGAGTGCCGCATTAGGCCGGATACCGGATTTGGTGTCCTCGTTGGAGGTGTTGATCTGCACCAATACATTCAGCGGCGCTTTGCCGTCTGGACGCTGCTCACTGAGTCGCCGGGCCACTTTTAGCCGGTCGATGCTGTGTACCCAGTCACTTACCTCGGCGATCAAAGCGGTTTTATTGCTTTGGATTGGGCCAATGAAGTGCCAGCTCAGTGGCAGGTCGGCGAGCGCGGCCGCTTTTTCTGCCATTTCCTGTGCGTAATTTTCACCAAACGCCGATAAACCGAACCCATGGGCTTGTCGGACCAGCTCGGAGGGCTTGGTTTTACTGACTGCCAGCAGCGAAACCGCGCCTGTCGCGCGCCCCGACGCGTGCTCTGCCGCCCGAATCCGGCGGTCGACTTCTGATATATTGCGTTCGAGATCAGTCGGCATCATGGACGCATCATAAGGAAGTTGATTCGCCATGTGCTAGCCCGACGCAAGCGGAGACTGTGAAATGGATATCACTGAATTGCTCGCATTTAGCGCCCAGCAGGTTGCATCAGACCTTCACCTTTCGGCAGGCCTGCCACCGATGATATGTGTCGACGGAGACGTGCGGCGCATCGACGTGCCTGCTCAGGACCATGCCGGCGTTCAGGCGTTGGTCTACGACATCATGAACGACCGACAGCGGAAGGATTTTGAAGATCTCCTGGAGACGGACTTTTCCTTCGAGGTGCCGGGTGTCGCGCGCTTTCGCGTCAATGCCTTCAATCAGAATCGCGGTGCGGGCGCGGTCTTCAGAACGATTCCCTCGCAGGTACTGTCGGCGGGAGCCCGACAGCATTACGCTATAACGTTTACTGCTCGTTGAGCCAAGTGGTCAATATGATGGCCGCGGCCTCGTCATCGATTGGTTTGGCTGCGAAATCGCCTTCGTGGCCGGACGCCAGCGCGGCCGCCTTGGCTTCGCGACTGGAGAGCCGCTCGTCTACCAGCGTTACGATACGCTGATACCGGCCCTCAATTTGGCGAGCGAACTTCATCACTCTCTGGCTGATGTCGCTTTCTGAGCCGTCCATGTTGAGGGGGTGACCGACGACCACGCGGAGAGGTTGCCACTCCTCAATCAGTTTGGTCAATGCGTCCCAGTCTGGCACCCCGTCGCGTGCGTTGATAATTGCCAAAGGCTGTGCTGTTCTAGATAGCGTGTTGCCCACCGCTATCCCCATATTGCGCAAGCCATAATCAATTGCCAAAACCGTTTCGTGGGCGTTCACAGTCAGGCATGCCCCGCTTCAGCACTCAACAGATCAATATCGATACCCAGTTGTCGGCCCGCCGCAGTGAGTCGGTCCTCGGCGGCGCTCCGGAATAGAATATCGAGGTCTGCTTGAACCGTTAGCCAACTGTTTTCAGCCATTTCTGCCTCGAGTTGGCCTGCCGACCACCCGGCATAGCCCAGTGCCACCAAATAATCTTTGGGCCCCTCCCCGGCAGCTATGGCGCAAAGAATATCCCGCGATCCTGTCAGACTGATTTCATCCGTTACCGGCTGGCTTCCCTCCCAATGTGGTTCACCGCGATGCAAGACGAAACCGTGATCGGTAGCCACCGGTCCCCCGGCCAGAATCGACGTGTCCGGACACGCTGAAGAGATCTCAATATCAAGATGGTTCAACATATCGCTAAGCTCAACATCCAGACAGTGATTCACGACAATGCCCATTGCGCCTTGTTCACCATGGTGACAAAGGTAAGTGAGTGAGCGGTTGAAAAAGCCGCCACCGATCACGGGCGTGGCTATGAGGAAGTGATCCGTTAGCGATACCAGATGCTGATCGGGATTTGCGCGTTGGTCTGACATGGCGGGCCGCTCCGTCAGCGCCGAAACTGCCATGTGCGGACGATATCGAGCTGCTGTGTCTCGCGCGCCAAGGCTTCAGGAAAGGGCGCAAATGGCGCGAGCTTCTCGACGGTATCGACGGCTGCCCGGTCGAGCGCAGTGGATCCTGAGCTTTGCAACAAATCAATTTGCCGCAAACTGCCATCACTGCGTACGCTGACCTTCAGTCGCACATCGCCATCACCGTGGCGTAGTGCCAGGCCTTGGTAGTAGGCGTTCCCAAAACGCTCGATGTCGTCTTGCCACTGGAGAAGATAATTGGCGTCCGGCGACGCTTGCGCGGCCACGGCGGCTTCTGGCGGTGTGGTGTTGATGGTTGCCGACATGGTGAGACCAGATTGTGTCATCGAGGCACTAACGGGCTCGATGGTCCTCGGCGATGCGCTCTGAACAAGCGACGCCTCGGGCAGTGTATGAGTGAGGGTACCCTTTTGATCCTGTGCCGCTTTAGCTCCCGCGATCTCGGGCGCCTCAGCGCTGGGTGCCAGAAGTACGGTAACCGCATGATGGGCGACCTCCCGCGCGGAGTCTGCTACTGGAGAGAGCAGGAAGCCAAAAATCACAACCAGATGGATACCCAGCGATAACAGGAAAGCTGGTGGCAGTCCTGCGCGAGGCGCCAGGACCACCATGGGTGTTGTGCGGTTCAGGAGGCCGCTCCCGTCAGGGGTAAGCAGTCGAGCAGCTGGCCGGCAATATCCAGGTCGGTTTCCGCCTCGATTTCCCGGAGGCAGGTCGGGCTGGTGACGTTAATTTCGGTGAGGTATTCGCCGATCACATCGAGGCCAACAAAGTAGAGACCGCGTTCCCTGAGGGTAGGCCCAACCTGATTGGCAATCCATTGATCTCGCTCTGTGAGCGGTTGCACTCTCCCGGAACCACCGGCGGCGAGATTGCCACGGCTCTCGCCTGCCAGAGGGACTCGTGCCAAACACCAGGGTACCGCTTCACCGTTGATCATCAGAATTCGTTTGTCACCTTCTTGGATGGCAGGCAGATACTGCTGCGCCATGATCGTTTGACTGCCGGATTGGGTCAGCGTCTCCAAAATGACGCTGACATTCGGGTCACCCGGTTGCGCGCGGAAAATTGCACTGCCACCCATGCCATCCAATGGTTTAAATATCACGTCGCCGTATTGTGAGTGAAAGGCCCGCAAGCGGCCCATGTCGCGGCTGACTAACAGCGGTGGGCAGCACTCTGGAAATTCGGTGGCGAACAACTTTTCGTTGCAGTCTCTGAGACTTTGACAACGGTTAACCACCAGAGTGCCTTCCTGCTCGGCCCGCTCCAGAAGATAAGTGGCGTAGATGTACTCCATATCAAAGGGCGGGTCCTTGCGCATGAGCACCACGTCGAGATCGGTGAGCTGAAGCGCAGTTTCGTCACCCAGTTCAAACCAGTGTTTAGCATTGCGATGAACCGTTAGGGCTCGGGCAGACGCTATGGGCTGCCCTGCGTCGAGGAATAGACCATCGGGCTCGACATAAAACAGCGCCCAGCCACGGTCCTGCGCCGCCCACAGCAGCGCCAGAGTGGTATCTTTTTTGTAGTGAATGGAGCCAATAGGATCCATTACCACACCGAGCTTGAGGCTCATTTGCGATCCTCGCGGAGACGGGACTCGATATCTTGCGATCCACAGCAATTCCCCGCAAGCTCTCATCCCCCCAAAGGCGGGGTATTTTGTGGTCTCCCGAGAGGCGCTATGGAGCTATTGTTTGTCATTGTCGCGTGCGTGAGCCTGCTGTGTGCCGTCACGGCGGTGTTGCAGGTTCGCCAGATCGGCTGGGCTGTCTGGCTGTGGTTTTTTTCTGGATGGGTTACCGGCGAGCTAGCCGTCTGGTTGATCGGGTCGCAGATGGTTTTTGTTGCAATCTGCGTGCTCTGGATCGGCACCGAGGCGCCGGGCTTTGCGTTTGGATTGTCCTGCTTTCTGGCGGCCTGGGCTCTGCTGGCGTTGGCCCTCAGGGACGGCTTTGATGCCGGCACGGCCTTTCATCGGGCGGTGCGGGTTGCGCTGGGCGCAGATTTTTTGAATCACATCCCGGAGACCAGGCGCGCCAAGCTGACCGAGCAGATTCATAGCCAAGAGTGGTTATGGCCGTTTCGTTTTCGTCGTCCCGGCGTGCGGTATGTGCGCAATGTGAGTTATTCCGCGGCGGGAAAGCGGGGGCTACTGGACATCTACACCCCGGTGACTCAGGGCGAGCGACGACCGGTATTACTGCATGTGCACGGCGGCGCCTGGATGATGGGCCATAAGTCTCATCAAGGACAGCCACTGCTGCACCGCATGGTAGAGCTGGGATGGGTCGGGGTGTCTATCAATTACCGGCTGGCCCCCCGGGACGCCTATCCAGCGCAAATTATCGATGTCAAAAAGGCGATTGCTTGGGTCAAAACCCATATCGAGGAATATGGCGGTGATCCGGACTTCATCGTCGTCACGGGCGGATCGGCCGGGGGACATCTCTCTCTCCTTGCAGGCCTGACCTCCGAACATGCCGATTGGCAGGCAGGTTTTGAGGGTGCGGATACAGCGGTGCAAGGCGTGCTGGCAATGTACCCGGTTGTGGACCTCACCAACCGACACGGCATTCGACAGCAAGCGAGAATGGATGGATTTATCAGCAGAAAGATCATCCAGCAGACCCGAGAAGCGGCACCGGAGGTGTTCGAAGACGGCTCACCCATCTCCTGGATCCATCGTGAAGGCGTCGCCAAGTCAGCCCCCCCGTTTTTTATTGTTCAGGGTACCCACGATTCGCTGGTATGGGTTGAAGAAGTGCGGCGCTTCGTTGCTGAATTTGCACCCCAGACCAGCGTGCCCCTGGTGTATGCAGAATTGCCGCGCGGGCAGCATGCGTTTGAGATTTTCCATTCGCCCCGCACCAGCCATTTTTTAAACGCAGCGTCAGCTTGGTTGGAGTGGGTGCGCGCGCAGCATGCTGAAAAATCTGCGGCTTCAGGGGACGGACCTGAACCGCCGACCGCAGAGCCGCACAGAGGGAACCCACATGATTGATGCTTGGATACAGCACCCGACCGCCAGACACTCTGGCGACTCGATGTTCGACTCATTGCGTCGCTGGACGAAATCGGATCTTGACGCCGTGCCGACCGTTGCCGACACCGTCGCCGCTTTGGACGCTGCGGGTATTTCAATGGCGCTGACCTCCGCCTGGTACGGCCCTAACAACGTGATGATTTCCAACGATGAGGTGGCGAGTTTCGTTGCCGAGTCTGGCGGCCGTCTTGTGGGTGTAGGCTCGGCCGATATCAGTCAACCTATGGAAGCCGTGAGAGAGATCCGGCGCTGTGTGGAGGAGCTGGGCTTCAAGGCGATTCGCATCTTGCCGTGGCTGTGGTCTCTGCCGCCCACCGACAGGCGTTTTTACCCGGTTTATGTGGCTTGTTGCGAAATGGGTGTGCCGTTTTGCACCCAAATCGGTCATACCGGACCGCTGATGCCGTCGGAAGTTGGCAGGCCTATCTATCTCGATCAGGTGGCACTGGAGTTCCCGGAACTGACCATCGTCGGAGGGCACATTGGTTATCCGTGGACCGATGAGGCGATCGCGGTGGCGACCAAACATCTCAATGTTTATATCGATACTTCGGCCTACACCGTGGACCGCTATCCATCTCAATTGGTGGACTACCTCAAACATCATGGCAGTCAAAAGGTGCTGTTTGGTAGTAACTATCCGATGATCACGCCGGCTAAAGCACTGGCCAGCATTGACTCGCTAGGCCTTGATGAAACGACGCGGTCTCATTTTCTCGAGGATAACGCCCGACGGGTCTATGGGTTGTAGCCCTCCGTTCAGGACGGCATCTCTCCCCAGAAAACACCGAGAACGGAAAGCGCCGCTGCCGGCGCCGTTTCTGTGCGCAGCACGCGTGGCCCGAGCTGCAACAACTGAAAGCCCTCTGTGCTCGCGGTAGTAAACTCCTCGTCGGTGAATCCGCCCTCGGGACCGATGAGGAGCGCCGCATCCCGGGGAGTACCCTGGGTCACGCCTGAGGCAGGGGCGTCGGTATTGTCCGCGCAGTGAAGCACCCACTTTTGCTCTGCTGAGACGTTGGCTACCCAGGACACTAAAGATTGAGGTGGTGTTATCAGGGGCACTTTGACCCGCCCGCACTGTTCGCAGGCACTGATGGCAATCTGCTGCCAGTGAGCGATGCGCTTCTCCATACGGTCCGGGGGGATGCTGAAGTCAACGCGCTCGCTATGGAGTGGTGCGATGGCGCCCACGCCCAACTCGGTTGCTTTCTGAATCGCCCAATCAAATCGGTCGCCTTTGCTCAGGCAAAGGCCAAGCGTGGTGTAGACTGGCGATTCAGTTTGGGGGGTGGCGGCTGCGCCAACATCTACGCTGACCTCGCCTTTGCTGACAGTGAGCACCTGAGCTGCGAATTCCTGACCATCGCCATTAAACAACGCGATGTGGTCTCCGGAGCGGGCTCTTAGCACCCTGCCCAGATGTTGGGCGACGTTGCCCTTTAGGACCACTTGGTCACCGGGCGTCAGCGGTTGGACAGTGAATAGTCGGGGGTTACGCACACTTACATCTCAGTACAAGGTATCAGTGTACGCTGATTCAGTAGCGAGCTTGAGGCGCCTTGTTCTCAACGCCTCGTCGCAAAGAGCAGTCCATAGCAGCGAGTGATGTGCTCAGTACTTGTAGCTATCGGTCTTAAACGGACCGTCTACGCCCACGCCAATGTAGTCGGCCTGCTTGGAGGTCAGCTTGGTCATCACGCCGCCGAATCCTTGCACCATGAAGGTCGCTACCTGCTCGTCGAGTTGCTTAGGTAGCACTTCTACCGTGATGGCCTCTTGGCGTGCGTCGCTGGAGAGATCTGCAAAACGCTTTTCATACAAATGGATCTGCGCGAGCACCTGATTCGCAAAAGATCCATCCATGATGCGTGAGGGATGTCCCGTCGCGTTACCCAGATTCACCAGGCGACCCTCGGAGAGCAGTAGCAGGTGATTATTAGTTGCGGCGTCTCTCACAATCTTGTGCACCTGCGGTTTGATTTCTTCCCACTGCCACACGTCGCGCATGTAGGCGGTATCAATCTCGTTGTCGAAGTGCCCGATGTTGCAGACCACGGCGCCGGATTTCAGTGCGCGCAGCATGGCGGC
>Ga0163109_10000522_pt1 | contig 30838 bp, 30 predicted proteins | sample CRUFie1St13metaG_FD_108704 | JGI IMG/M metagenome (GOLD analysis project Ga0163109, IMG submission 108704) | Marine microbial communities from the Costa Rica Dome - CRUD Field 142mm St13 metaG | ecosystem: Environmental > Aquatic > Marine > Oceanic > Photic zone | place: Costa Rica: the Eastern...
AGTGTTGAGAATACTGTTACCGTCCTGTTGGTATACGACACACTTCTGAGTCTTAAGTGCTATCCGATCCCTCCTGATCGATTCGTAGTCACAGACACCAAGAGGGAATGCTACAAAGAATCGATTGGGCAAGAACCAAGAAGAGAGGGAGGCACCGACACGGAATGCTATGAGGCATCCGACAAGGATACTCCACGATAGACTGGTTCGTCCCTTGTTTCTGTCATAGGGTGGAATTGGAACATAGTAGATAGGAATTTCTTTTCGTAAGTCCTTCCTTCCACTTGTTCTGGCATAGTCGGAGGGATCGTGTACCCAGTCACCGACGAGTTTTCGTGCCACTCCTATGTCCTCGTATGTCGAGACAATCCAAATGGTATCACAACCGGCATGGGCACATTGATACACAGCATTCTGTATTGCTGATACATTCTTGGATACAGGTGCTATTGTGTCATGCCAGAGTTGACCGTGGTGTGACTTACTATCACTCAGCGGGATTATCCCAGCCATGTGATTCTCGTAATTCTTCTTCTTCAAATGGACTTCCTAGTAGTTTCTCAACTGAATCATTATATTTCTTTTCCCTTGCTTTGTTAAGGTAGTCATCAGTGGGGAAACTGATTTTGTCGGTGCTCTCATAAGTCTGGGATGTTAATTCGTGAGTTTGTCTCCCCATCCATTCGAGTTGGATTGCCCTTCGTTTTTGTAGATTCTTTTTATAGTCCATCCCGTTCTTTGAACCAAGTATGCCTGCTTCCTTAAGCATTCTCTTGGTTTTGAGACGGGCATATGCTTCGGAGAACTCGGTGTCGTATAACTGACTTTCTTTAAGTTTGGTAAAACAGCAGATGTCTTTGTTAGGTGAGTGCTGTCTCTTGCCTTTCATATTATTGTAGAAAAGTATCTTGTTTACCAAGTCATGCTCTTCATCAAGAATAACTTCGTGATTGTGTGGTTCGACAAATCGTAAATCGAAGTAATCAAGGACGAGCATTTCTTTATCCACTTTCCCAACTGGTGGTGGTAGTCCCGATACCTTATTGTCGTTGAAGACGTAGACATGCTCGTATGGTACTCTTACGACGGCATTGTCGGTGGTGACGACAGCAAGTTTGCCGTCTTCAATTCGTAGGGTATCTATGTTGCCAAGGCAGGGGAACAATCCACGGAAGGAGAGGTGAGTTGCTAACCTGTTCCATAAAGGCAAGTTCTCGTCGAATTCGTGGGGACGAATACCAGACGAGTATAAAGGAATGCCCTCTGAGTACGAGAAACAGAGGGCATTAAGTGAGTGTCCGAGGACAATCATTTACGTTTACTGCTTTTCTTTTTCTTTGCTGCCTTAAGTTTTGTTTTCTTATTCTTCTTATATTCCGGAGAGAATTTCTTTAAAACTGCTGTCGTCGGAACTTTACCTACATATCCAGATATGATCTCTGCCTCGACCGCTTGACGAAACATCTTCAACAAACCCCTGGCAGCAGAATAGTCAGCATGGTTGTGGATGTTGCCACCCTCATTTTTTGCCTCGGAAGCAAAACTCTTCAAGGAAGCAACACTAACTCGACTGGAAAACCATTTGCGAAATACGGTGTGGTATGCCAATGCTGGAACTGACACATAGATCTGAGTCAATCCTCCCAAGAGTTCATTGGGGAATTTAAAACCTATCTCCCGTTTGTGTGTCTTGGCAGCTGACATAATCGTATCTACTGCCTGGGCAGCAAAATCCAAATTGTGCTCGGAGAAGGATATAACTTTCTTCAAAGCAACTACACCAACCGAAGGACCGTCTATTTTCCCTACAATGCCTCCCGATTCATGAGAGCAATAAACCGAACATCCGATCTCTTCTATCTTTTTGCACAAATCTATTGCCTCTGGGTTTTTGCCATGAACCTCGTGGACAAAGATCTCTTCTTTCGTCAAAGGGGTGATGCAAGTGCTATTAACCTTGACGAACTCATTATGAATCTCTGCTTTTGATTCGAATTCCTTGACACGAACTGGCATTCTTTTTGCTTTTGGGAAAAACATCCTGTAAAGTGCTCTACTGTGATCTCCATCATATAGCAACATATCTCCATTCGGCAAACGTCCAACGAGAGGTGGATTCCACATGCTGAAATCGAAACCATTTCCGTTTTTGATGAGTTTTTTTATGACAGTATCGCAAGTGTCTCGGTTGATCAATGATGGGACATCAATCGAGATTAACTCTATGGAATTCAAGTATGCCTTCAGGGTACTTGATAATTTTTTATCAGGTGCATATTTTAAAGGAAGTTCCCCTCCGTATGCTTTGCTCACTTCTTTGGCCAAGTCTTTGACAGAAATTGGACTTCTTGTTATTTTTCTAACTACATTGTTGCTCATATGCAACTCCTTTCTTCTACGGTTAATACCGTTCTTTGGTTATGTATACCCTATTTGATCCTTAAGAGGATATTTTCGGATATGACTTATTATACAGGATCACTTTTATAATGTCAAGCCCATGTTTAAAGTTTTTTTCATTTTTTACAAATATTCTGTAAATGGTAAATTTATCATGGAGGAAGCAATGTCGATAAATCCCAGCACAAAATCTATACAGAGATTATAAACTCCGGTAACGAAATAGTAAACCAAATCGGATATATCTCTACTCAGAATTACAGAAAAAAACAATAACGCCAGTGGCAGACATACTGCCAACAGCTTCACTGTTTCGTTTGAATGGTCCCTTCCCTCAATCGAAATTTCTTTCTTACGATAGATTCCTATTTCTTGTTTCCTCAACAAGTTTAGAAACAGCCCATTTAGAGTTTTTGGAAAGTTTATCGTATGTTTCCAAATCTTCTTTAAAGGCAAATGGTCTGTTCTTAACTTTGGTCATAAACTCTTCCTCTTCACCCATCTTGAGATCTCCTACCTTGATGGTCTTGCCATAAGGGGGGAAATCATTACCCTCTCTAGTACCGATAAGGTAAGCACCTTTAGTACCCTGTGGGATGATAAGGACAGAATCTTGTCCGTATTCCTCACCAAACGTTTTAATTGTGTTGATGAAGTCCGGATCGTCTCCTCTGTTAGAAACGAACAAACTTGCCTCTGAAACCTCCATAGCAGTAGGTTGGGTAAAGTTTTCGATGTATGAACCCTTTACCTTCGTTACTCCATAACCCTTTTTAAGGAGCACTGCCTTGAGGACTCTGTTGTTCTCGTAATTTTCTTCTTTGCTTCTTTCACCACGAAAACTTGTGATGATAGCACTATCGTGTTCCATCATATGCTTGTAAAGTCTAGACAGAGATGACTCTGCTAAAAATTCTCTCCAGTTTTCGTAAATCTTTTTTGTCATTTCGTTACCTCGCAAAGAACGTAATTTGCTTGTAATAAATAGTGTTCTTCGCCTTCAATATCCACTTTGCGTAACATATTGGACTCTGCCACAATGTGATTGCCTACAGAAAATTCTTCTTCGACAGACTTGTGAACTGCCAATATCTTTGCAATTGTGAACTCTTTCATTGGCCTGTAGTCGTCAGGAAGAAGGACGGCAGGTTTATCATCCTGCTCGTCTTCTACCAATTCAACTAATAGGTGTCTGTTTTTGGGAGATACTTTCATCGTACACCTCTCTTCACAACATCATATAGGTCAGTCAGTTGTTCCCAATCTGTCTCATCCTTGAGCATGCGATATGCCTTCATAGCAAGTTTAATTTCCTGCTTATCCAGCCACCCATTCTCAACATAGTTTGTTTTAAGGTCTTTTTTCTGGTCCTTGAAAGGTTGAATACAATCATCAATTGAGGCAACTGATTTAATATAATTGATAATCCTCTCTTCTTTCGAGACATCATCTTCTTGCTTATGTTCTTCAAAGTTAGGTCTTACTACTTTAAATGTTTTTCCCATTACTTACTCCTACTTTACTTCACAGGCACCACCAGCACATGCTAGTTCACCTGATAGGTTGGTATTATCGTCATCTTCGACTACAAAACGTAAATCAATTGACGATAATGATTTTATCATACTTTTGTATGTATTTTTATCACAATCTTCAAAAGGTGCTTGAACATATGTTCCACCGTCGTACGGAAGGATAGATAGTCCATTAAAGTGTTCTCTATTTTTCCACATCCATTCTCCCACTGTTTCCCAATCACCCTCTTTTACGGATACCGTAGCAGAGATGTTGTGAGTGTTCTGCCCTTTTTTGTGACCTGGTTGTACCCAATTCTGGTTAAACCACTTCACCCTCTCCAGGAGGTCTAGAGCATCTTCGTGCCTCAGTATCGCACCTTCTGGTGCTTTTTGAGGAATACTGATTACTGCTGTGTCGTGAGGTCGGAAGTATTCATCTTCAATCAATTCCGGATGCCACTTGGCAAGATAAGAATAGATTGCTTCATTCTTTCCGACACGAATACGACGAATGTAATAATCATTGTGCCATGCATGTATACCAGAACTACAACCCAATGTCAAGGAAGAAGTTCCAGCAGGTTTAATTGTAGTAACACGGGCAGCAGGTTTGATACCAATGAGACTAGAAATTCTCTTATTCTCGTCAATGGCTGCTTGTGCTGCTGCTTGTAAGTCGTACTGCTGTGCTTTACCGGAACCAATTCCTGTGAGTCCAACTCCCAATAGAGCATCTTTCTCTGTGGTCTTTTTCCAAATGGATCGAAGATAGTGAAAGTCGGTGTATCCTGCTTGAAGGGTGCCGATAAATGCTGCTGCTGCGGTTCTCTCTTCCAAATCTTCTTGACTTTCGATATTGGAAACATTCACTTCACATAAATTACAGAACTGAAATGGTCTTAGTCCAATTTCACAACATGGGTTTGTACCCCACTCTTTGTCGTTAGAGAGATAAATTCCTGGTTCTCCACTGTTGGAGAGTTGAATTTTCTTCCACAAGTCCATAAAGAATGACTTTTTAACTTGGTGACGAAGGAGGACAGCACTGTTGTTTGCTCTTCCTCGTTGTGGATTTGTTTCCCACCAATTGCCAAACTTGCAAGAAATCATCTCCTCATCGTCAGCAGAAAATAAAGATATAAGAGCAGCACGACGAATACCGCCACCAAGAACCGCATCCGCAATATGACAGATAATATCATGTACCTCAATTGACGAAAGTTGTTCACCATCTTGTTTCTCGTTTAGAATAGACTTAATTTGTCGAATACAAATCTTTAAAGGTTCGGGTCCTGGTGCTTTACCACCAGAAGTAACTAGCTTTGCTCCCTTGGGACGGATATCTGAGAAATCAAAATTAATCTCTGCTCCACCAGTGAAGTAAGATTTCATGAGATATTTCACAGCATCTGCCCAACCTTCGATGGAGTCACTGACTAAAAACCTGCGAGTCCTATCTCTTCTTGGTTTTCTAATTTCTGGTAGTTTCTCGACGTGATGCTTCTGGACCGAATACCCAACACCTGTGCCTCCTAGAAGTAGAAATAGTGTTTCTCCAAATGCTCTCCAGTCGTCAATAGGGATGAAGGCACAATTATACACACGATTTGGAGAAATCTCAATTGGTTTGCCACCAAATTGTAATGACCGCATCGAAGGTAAAATCTTTTTGTCATAGACAAGTTTATAAACTCTCTCAATCTCCAGTTTTAATTCCGGATATTTCCTTTGGTGCATCTCTTTGTTACGAGTTACAATCTCGTCCCAGGTCTCTCTTCTGCCCAAAGTTTCGTTATATTTTGCGTATTTCATGAACACTGTGATGTCACTTAAGATACTTGCTGCTACCCCTGATTCTGTTTCGTCGGTCATACTGATTTCTCCTATATTTTGTCTTTTAAAGATTTCCATTTTTCGGCAAGTGCTTTTGCCTTTTTTCTGTCGGATTGCTCTTCAACCATAGCAATTGTTTCACCATTGTTTTTAAGAACTTCTAGATATACTTTTGAGGTGTCTATCTTCATAGGCAAGACGAATCCATCTGGTCCGTTTCTGTTTTTAGCAACGAACATCAGACCTGTGTCTGCCTGTTTATCTTCCGGTGTTCGAGAGATAGAAATTATGAAGTCTGCTGGAAAACACTTGTTAAATGCCTCACTTATAGACTCCATAGTGATTACTTCAGCATTTAAAGCACCTCGGTTTGTTTGCGATGCAGTCCAGACTGGACACTTGTATATCATCGCAGTACCTCGAAGTGTTTCATAAATTTCTTCCAACTCGTTTCTCTTTTCTTTCAGATATGAAGCAGGTTTGAGTAAATCTCCGTAATCTACTAATACCAAATCTACCTTAAAGTCTTCCCGATCTTTCAACGACTCCAGATGATTTCTTATCGTCTGGACTGTTGCCGTTTTTGTCGGGTATTCTTTAATTATGAGATTGCCGATAGAAGAGGAAGTTAATTTTTCATAAATATCATCTTTTAAGTGAAAAAGTGATTTGAGTGCAAACCCAGTGATGGCAGCATCGAAGCGAGAGGCAACAACTGTGTCGGCAAGCTCCAGTGTATAATATACTACATTTAAACCATTTAGCAGTGCTTGTGCTCCAAGGTGGACGAGTGCCATTGATTTTCCAGCACCTGTAGGTGCTACAACTACACCAAGTTCACCAGATCCGAGTCCACCACCGGTGATCCGATCTACTTCACCCCATCCGGTGGAAATTGGATTTCTTGCCTTGACCTCAAATCTTTTTTCGAAGTCTTTCATATAATCATATCCGGCATTATTGGTACTGCCCAATTTGAATGCTTCGTCTAATATCGTCTTTACATCGTCAAGTTCCTCGTCTCCTTTTAATTTCTGTGCTGCTTTTACAAAACCCTCTTTAATCTTCTGTCGTCGGCAAAAGGTGAGTGCTTCATCTTTAATGTATCCATCGTCGTTTGCTTTTTCATCTGCTAGGCATCGGGCAAAGAAGGTTCTAACTCTATTCTGAGTTACTTCCGACTCTTCGTCTAATTTGTTCATCACCTCTGTTTCCATAATGGTTTTTCCAGGATGGGAAGAGTACTTTTGCTTATAGTCAAATATAAGTTTGATAAAAACCTGCAAGTGTTTAGACTCAAAGTAATTTACGTCTAATACTTCCGTTATTTGATCGCAAAAGGATCTCTCACGGAACATAATGGAGGCAAGCTTTTCTTGAAACGATGGACTAAATTTAGAAAAATTCTTTATTTCTGTCATATTCAGCCCTCCTGTGTTAATTTTAATCTTTTGTAGAATGTGAATAAATCATTCCAGTTGCCTACATTTATACCATCTTCAATCATCATCTTTAACACAAAAGTTTTACTAAAATGCTTTGGATAATTATCTATTGAATATCTAACTCTTTGTTGCGTCTGATAAGAAATGTTTGGTGAGTACAGTTGCATAATTTTGTACCCTTTTGTGATCTGCTTTTTACCATCTGCGATCTTTTGCAGCATCTTATCTTCAGGATACTGATTGCAATAATCTATCAACTCCTCTATCGTATAGGATCTCTCTTCAGAGAGGAAAGGCAATTTTTTGAGTATCGTTCCCATTCCTATTCCCTGAACTCCTGGTAGATTATCTGATTTATCTCCAGCCATTGATCGAGCAAGGGCAAAGTTGTTAGGGTGAATTTTGTGATCTTCCAGTATGGTTTTCCGAGTAACAAACTTCTTCTTAATTGGTTGATAGATGATGGTCTTGTCGTCGCAACATTGTAAGAAATCCTTATCTGATGATAGAATTATCTTCTGGTCTTCGGCAAACTCCGGCATTTGAGTTAGATAAGCAATAATATCGTCTGCCTCTACTTGCTCTACAAGAATTTGGCACACGGGCATGAGATTGAGATACTCGATTAGTCTAGTTTGCTGCCAAATCTTATTCTCTAATTCTGCATTCTCGTCTAGAAGGCGTACATTGCGATTTAAACGGACTGGAGAACGACCCTCCTTGTACCCTCGGTCAATCTTTTTCTTCTTCGTAGAACCTCCTGGTCCGTCCCAGATGATGAATACATCGGTAGGGTTCATCTCTCTACAATTCTTTTGCAAAGAAGAGAGAAATCCCTTAACTCCACCGATGGGTTCTCCGTTGTCTGTTAGACTAGGGTTGACGACATAGTTCCGAAGATATGTGTTAAGGGCATCTATAATTAATATTCGTCTCATCCGCATTCCTTGAGCATTAGTTCCCATTCGCAACCAGACTGGTGATAGGTGCAATAATCGTATCTACAAATTCCTCCGTCGGGAGAGTCAACATCCCAAGAACAACAAGTGCCATAAGAATTACTCTCACAAGTGTCCGGCGGCGTTTCAAATGGATAATTTTCACCATCGCATACCTCCGGTTCCGGATCGGGTGCTGCGATGTATTCTGGCATTGGTTCTACACAACCCATACTGATAATTGCTAGTATTAAAATCATTCTCATTCTCACTCCTCTAGCATTAACTTTTCGTATCTGCCATCTTTCTTCATTTCTTCAATGTGCTTCTTCATCCCATCAATGTTGTCATCGCAGAGAGTTAGCCAACTCTTTTTGTAATAGATTCTTTCCCAACATTCTTCTAATAGTTTCCTATCTTTCGAGATTTTGTTACGAAGTTCGTTAATTGTCTTCCTTAGTCCGGCAGATTCGTAACTGAGTCTGTCGTACTCTGCTCTATAAAAGTGTTCATTGCTTTCCATACTCTTCTCCGTAAAATCTTTTTTCATACTTTCTGTTTGGTACTGTTTTCATATCCTCGTGTATCTGAGTTGTTAGTTGTGGCTCCTCCCTCTCTACAATGGAGGAACATTTTGATATCCTATTTTTTGCGAGTTTGAAGTATTCTAAATCCTTCTCCACTCCAATGAAATGTCTTCCTGTCATCTTGCATGAAACTCCGGTAGATCCAGAACCCATCGTAAAATCAAGAACTGTATCTCCTGGATCACTATATGTCATGATAATCCAATTTAGCAGATTGGTTGGTTTTTGAGTTGGGTGCACCGTTTGTTGAGCGGAAAAGTTCCTAGAAGCATGCAAGATGCTTTTTGGATATCTAGTTCCCGAATTCGACATGTGCATAGTCTTCTCATTTCCGAAACCGTATCCGTGACTGTTTTTCCCAGTACCGTACCCATCCTCTGATTTACAATTCCTAACGTATGGTTTTCCACTCTCCATAATAGGGTTGTATTTTGCTCTTTTTCCATTTTTTGTAAAAATTATAATATTTTCATGAACCTTGAGGGGTCGGTATTTAGCTAATCCAGGGGAACCACATTTGTTTTTGTTCCATACCAACTCGTATTTAAACCAATTTTCTTTTGAGCAAATCAATTTAGATGTGAAAGGTTGAGATCCAAAGAAAATAATATTAGAACCGTCTTTGACAACCCGATCCAGTTCTTCCCATATCCTATCAAACGGAAGAACACTGTCCCACTTAATCGAAGTTGTCCCATAGGGAGGGTCACATAAAACCATATCCACCGAGTTGGGTTCCAAGAGACTCAATTGTTCCAGTGCATCTGAATTATAGATCGATGTTTTTACTTTTTTCATTTCTTCTCCTCAAATTGGCACACTCGGTAGGACTCGAACCTACAACCTACGGATTAGAAGTCCGTTGCTCTATCCAGTTGAGCTACGAATGCTTAATCTTTTTTGTTTATTTTTTCTTTTATCTTATCGTAGAGATAAAGGCATGTCAAGGTAAAAGTAAAAACTACAACAAAATTTATAACAGTTATAACTGCTAAATCTTGTAAGAATGCGAAACTCATATTATCTCCTAGATGTAATGATAAATTGGAAGGGGTTGCCGGAGTTGCACCGGCTGTAACATATCGTCTATGCTTTAGATACCGTCGTATCTCTTGCTTTTACCCCCATGGAGCTGGTGAAGGGATTTGAACCCCCAACCCCCTGCTTACAAGGCAGATGCTCTACCGTTGAGCTACACCAGCAAAAATTTACACTTTCTTCATATACCAATGTTCCGCACCAAAACGCAGAACTTGGTTATTAAATAGTACTAAGAAATCTGTACCTTCTCTATCGACGAGAAGACCATATTTCCAAGCACTTTCGTCTGTGTCCCAGTCTTCATAATATCCAGCAAACTTAATTAAGTCACCAGGAGACATATCTGCGGTAGTGTCTTCGATGTTTCTGAATGGTAATTCCATTTGTGCCACCTATTGTTCTCCAAAGTGATGTTCTAAAGTTTCTAGTGCATCCTCTGCTTCTGCGATGGTACATAGTAACCCCTCCATCTCCTCAACAAGAGCAGAGTGATCAGCAACAGCAGACGGTCGAGTTAAGTAAAGTTCCAAAGTAGCAATACCAGACTCTCTTTTTGACTCTAGTTTTGCTTTTAACGCATTGTAAAATTTATTGTCTTTCATCTTTTTTCCTATTCATTAATAAAGTCTGGTGGAGTTATCTTTCCTCTCATATATTCCAGCACATCAAACACACCACCATATGTAACAACTATATCATACACCTCATCATTGTACTTGTCAAGCATTTCTTTTCGATATTTCTCAACATCCTGCTTTCCTCTTGCTGTGTGTCTTTCAACGATAGAAAGAGATCCTCTTTTGATGACGACGATAGAATTTACTGCCATTCATAGTTCCCCACTAACAACTCTTTCTTCATAGTCATCTCTCTCTGTCCTTCTTCGTTAGTTTTAAAGCTCATTCCATAACGGATATCCCAGACCTCTTGATTATAGTGAGCATATCTTTCTTTGAGAACATCTGAATTATTATAAGTCATATTCCAACTTACACTTGATTTATCTAAATCTTCAACGAGTTTTTCGTGAGGGAAACCGACATGCATATTGCCGTCTTGGCCATAGAGTGCATTTGTTGCCTCGTTTGGTTTAGACTTTTTCTTCTTGAGAATATCATACGGAGGGTCAAGGAATACATATACATCCTTATCTCCCGTCAGTAATTCAGAGTAATCTAAGTTTGTTATCTTGGTACCCTGGATGAGTTCTGAAACTTGGGGCAATTTGTTGATACTGGTATCTGTAAAGTTCTGGATAGATGCCTGCGGGGAGAAAGAACTGTCTAGTTTCTTCTTTGTATTCTTGGTGTTTCCACTTCTTCCTACTTCGGAGATGCCAGAGTAAGAACACTTGTTGATGATGTAGAAGTAGTGTGCTACCTCTAATTCTGTCTCAGCATCACCGATATTAGCAATTGCTTCCTTGAAGAGTTCTCTTGCCTTGACCGTACCCTCTTTGATAAGTTCGGAACGATTGGGATACTTTACCTTCTTCTTGTCCTTCATAGCTAAGAAAGCATCTTGTGATTCCCTGTACTCGTCTTTCGACTTTTGTATCATCTTCTGTAGGTCTGTCGGATTATCTCTCAAGACTTTCCAGAAGCAGTAAAGGTGATAGTATTTATCATTGATCCAGAACTTTGCTTCTGGATATTTTTGCTTCATCTCGATAAACATTGAACCTCCACCAAGGAATGGTTCACGAAACTCTGTGAATTTTTTTGGTGTCTTTGTGGTGAGGTACTTCAATGCTCTACTTTTACCACCTGGATATCTCAGGGGACTCTTGATTGGATGTAGTTTAACGTCTTTGTTACTCATTTGCTACCTTTGCTTTCTCATCGTCTCCGTCAATATCGTAAAATTTAGATGCGTCACCTTCTCGTTTCTCAAACTTGAGAATGACCTCTTCATCAATAATGTGTTGTGCTGCTTCTCTGACTTCTTCATCTTTTTTATAAAGAGCAGCAAACTCAGCGGCATAGAACTTCTTGGTGATACTACCGTCATTCTTTACGAGGGAATAGTAGGCACCACCCTTCTTGACCCTATCACTTTCCTTGATAGCAGCAAAGATGCTGTCTTCGTCCATAATCCTAATTTCTTCTCCACCCCAAAGGATTTTAAAGATACATTCACGACCTTCAGTACCGAAACGAGACTTCTTAAGTTTTGCCTTTACTTCAGATCCGGCACGAAAACCTTTATCGTCGTAAAAGTAGGATGCCTTAGACTTTCGACCTGTGAGGTAAATTCGAAGTGATGAAGCATAGTGCATTGCTTTGCCACCTGGTGTCACATAAGGATCAATCATCGCAGCAGCAACATCTCTCGTGATATTGGTCTTAAGTTGATTGAGGACCAAGAAAGTGCTGCTAGTTTCGTTAAGTGGAACGGTTAATTTAGTCATTGCTTTCGAAAGAATACGTGCCTTCATACCAATACTTTCTTGTGGATTGAAGGTACCTTCTACGTCGGTGACTGTTGGAGTGTTGGCAAGAGAATCCCAGATAAACAACACCTTCTTCTTCCCACTAGCTAAAATTGATTCGACTGCCTCCAGTACTTGCTCAACACTGATAGCAGTGATATACAAAAATTTACCCTCTTTACACCCCATTCTCATGAGAAAGTCTTCGTCGATAGCAGCTTCGGAATCAAAGTAGATAACCTCGATATCCATATCGTTGGCATTGCCAGCAATTTGTGCTGCCATATACGATTTACCCGAACCTTCGAGTCCTGCGATTTCTGTAATTTTACCGACTGGGATGCCTGCTCTTTTGCCTCGACAAATAATGCTGTCTAACCAAGTAGAACCAGTGGGAATCCACTCCCTCACATTAGTGGGGTTCTCTCCACTTTTGAGATGTCGAGCTACAGTCATGCCTGCTTTTTTGTTTAGCAGTTCTCTGATATTGTCAAGGGATAGTTTACCCGGTGTTTGATTCTTTTTCTTTGCCATTTAAATCTCCTAAAAATAAAGTGAGGCATCTGTAATCCCATGCCTCCCTGCGGATATATTGCTTTACGCAGACATTAAGTCATCAAACGCACCATCAACAGAGGACACTGCATTGGCAGCTGTACTTGCTGTGGTAGTGGACGATACACGAGTTTCCGAAGAGACCTCTTCAGCATCGGCACCATCCGTCATTGCTTGTTGTACAAGTTGACGAATTTCATCAGATGACTTCTTTTCAAACAAGGAATCAAATTCCGGAATCTTGTCCAAGAGATCTTGGCACTCGGCACCGGACAGATCTTGACACATTGCAGTTGTGCGTCGTGAAGGTTGAATATTTGTTTGCGGAAATGAAGCACCGGCTGGTTTGCCGTACTGCAAATTCAAATCAGTACCACTATCCGGATCAGTGATGTCACCGTACTCTGGGTTTAGTACTAATTGCAACAATGTTTCATACACCTTCTTGCCGTAACCCCAAACTTTAGGACCTTCTGCTTCCTCACCTCGGACGAGGACGGGAGAGAAGAATCTTTGACGAGCAGTGAAGTCTTTGGCAAGACGGACACTTCCCTCATCACCCTCTCGGAAAAGTTCTTTAGTGAGATTACATGCTGGGCAATCTTCTCCAAAGTTTTTATTGAGACACAAGAATCCTGAATTCTTCCCAATGTTGTAGTGAAAATGGTATGCCTTGAAAGGATCTCCATCTTCCGTTGGTAGAATACGAATTGTTTGCTTACCATCCTGGGGTCTCCAGAAGTTATTCTTTCCTCCACCCTTGCTGTTAAGTGTATCCAATTTTGCTTTCATTTTATCTAGATTAATTGCCATATTTTATTTTCTCCTTGTTAAGTACATCATAGCAAATGTCCTATGATGCCAGTTTTTCTTTTTTAATGTTGGAGTATTTAACGACTTCTCCAACAGTAGTCGCATAGTTGTAGATACGGAAATTTGAGTTATCGATATCCCAAACGAGTTCCTTATCTTCACCAAGATCGTTTTGCTTGCCGGTACCTTTTAGTTTAGCAGATAAAAACTCATTTGGCAAGTCTTTTGTTTTAATAAATTTCATAGTTCGTTGCGAACCATCTTTTTTGACGAATGTTCCTTGATATACAATCATTTTCTCTCCTGTATTGTACTGGTTTTTGCTACTACGATAACCTGTGGTTCCTCGTAAGTTGTTTCATGAACACTATAAGTTGCTACTACCTCACCTCCCTTAAGAGCATTTACTTGGTTTCTGATTTTCTTAATGAGTGACCCGTCGGTCTTCAACTCTTCGCTATTGATACCATAATAATAGTGCTTTCTGCGAATATTTTTAAGGGGGAAAAACAACTTTTCTTGCTGTTTCTCTATATCCACCAAACCATATGTGCCAATATTCTCTAGTGGATTACTATCACCCCTGGTTTCCGCAACAGGTTCTGTGTTGGAAAAATAATCTACCAACTGAACTGTGGTGGAAACAGTGTCTTTCAACACATTGTAATAGTTCATCAAAGATACTTCACCAATTGCTTTCTCCACTTCGTCTGACTTAAACACATAAAAGTTTCTCAATAGACCAGAACGAGCATACTCTTGTAAAACATGAAAAGCAACATTTTCGTTTTTTCCAACAACACCTTTAAGGTCTATCTCCTCTGGGTGGATGTAAAAAACATTCGTGTTCTTATGATCCATGCCCTGTAGAACTTTTAAAGAAGCTGCTGATGCAGGGTCTCTGCCTTCTACAAAGAAGTGACTATCACCTCGCACTTGCTTTAGGAAGTAATTCATAGAAGGACACTTATCTTCAATCTTTTCCGGATCTGAGTGTTTTACCAACCCCCTGGAATTCTTTGTTTTAGAGAGATCAAAGTCAATCTTGTATGAATTATATTGAGATTGATTTGAGAATCTGTCTGATATATCACAGGAGAACTTTCCTAATCCTACTACACTAACCAATTTTCAACTCCTTTAGTTTACCAAAGTTTTTACCTGCACTAATCTTACAGGGAAAGACACCCAATGGGGTTTTAGAAAAAGTGTCACGAATATCGTAAATGAGATCTCTGTCTTCGTCACAGAAGTCGATCACGATAGAATCGTGTAAACAAAATTTTACACTACTTTTACGATCTTTTAAGAGGTGGAAGATTTTTAGAGTGTTGCGAAGTGCAATCTCTGCGGCAGTGGACTGAATCGTGTAATTCACCGCATGGAACTCGTCCGACTTTATCTTCCTTCCGTACAGATTTACAATCTCTTCTCTTTCCGGATTGAAGTGCTTTCTTTTCACGTTTTTCACGTTGTACAATGCTTCTAATTCTCCAACGTCGTAATTCTTGCTTCCATACATATAAGCAATAACGGATCTCTTTGCTTGTTGCCTGTCCGTTTTTAAGAAAGTCGAGTTCCATTTATGTAGGTCTCCTTGCGGCTGGTCGTGTCCTGATAATCCAAGGAAAACACGCAGTTCCGCAGCATTGTAATCAATTTCCAAAATCCAGTCATTGGTGGGAAGCACAACGTCCCTCAACTCTTTATCTAGTGTCATAATTGGAAAAGAAGACGGAGTTACAGACAATCTCCCGGTGACACTAGAGAACTGCTTGTACTGAACTTTGTTTTTTGTTTTCATGTCTCTTATCTTCTTTTTATAGTAATACCTGCTTATGAATTCATGGTCTAGTTTTATGGGTGCTGTAGACATCTCTTGTAACATCTCATGTAATCTGCAATCATAATCATAGTTCTCTGTCTTGGGAGTGTTTTCATAAATGTGCTTCATAATCTGCTCACGAACAGAATAGTAATCCAGGAGAAATTGTTGAGGGACAAGATCAAAAAAGCAGTTCTCGTCTAGACTGACTTGTGAAGTGACAAAAGACTTATAGAAGGCTCTTAATTTAGAGTCTACCCTCTCGAAGTCCTCCTTGAGTTCTAAGGGGCAAACTTCCGCTATGCTATCTGCCCTAGCAAGGACAGAGATATACTCATACAGACCCGAGGAGAGAGTCTCAGAGTGCTTCCAAGTTACCTTCATCTCGTCAGGTTGATTATCATAATATAATTTACCGTTTTGGTAGAAACCGAAACAGTCTTTTTTGTTGTCAAGTACACTAAAGTACAATCTAGATCCTAAATTCTGGTTTTTTCGTGTTTTCTAAATCTGGGACGGATGTTTCTTTATCAATATACATTATCGATGTTCTTAAGTCAAGTGATTTTTGATAATTTAATGCAATCTGGACTTTTCCGTTGAATTCATCCTGGGTTGCGAAGATATTTGCCTCTCTCATGCGAACAGAACAATAAAGACGAAGTGTCTTCTCCATGCCCAGTCTGTCAAACAATGGATGACAGTTGTCCACTAATATTTTTTCTCTATCCTCCACAGTCAATGATGGATTATTGCCGACATAAGACAATTTAAGATACTGTGGTTGATCATACGTTAGTTTTCTGTAAATGTCAATTACCATTTTAGTAAAAAGTTCAAAATTGACAGCTGTAGGGTCGATATACACATTGTCTATGAAATTAGAAAAACTTTTGTATCCAGCGTCTTTCAAAGTTTGCAGCATTTCTGCGGAGTTGGGGTTGATCGCAAATCTCCACGGGACGTGCTTGTCCACTATCAGTCCATTAAAAGCAGCCTCAGTTAAAAGTTTGGGGTAGGCTGTATCAAGAATGTAATTTTTAAACTTACCCTCATCGTCGGAGGCATCGTCGGAAGCAAACTCGACGAACATACCAGAGATCATGGGATCACAGAATCGTGAAACAAGATAACTCTTCAAGGTGAAAACAGAATATGGGGTAGTTTCTGAAACAAAATCTTCAAAAACGTTAATATAATTTGAAAATGTTTTTATATCTTGCTCTCTATATCTTTGTTCAAAAAACTCTAAAAACCCTTGACGTAAATTTTCAACGTGTTGTTCATATTCGTCTTCCCAGAAAACCAACGACTTTCTGGGTTGTAGGGAGGCAAAAGTGCTGTCTTCCGATATCTGGTTACGGATGGAAAGATACCCGTCTTTAACAAATCTGTCTGTCATATCTTTTATAGCAGGTTCAAGAAAGGAAAATGTATAAACATCTGTTTTTGGAACCCTCTTGATTAATCCACTTGACAGAAGAAATTTCTTTCTTGGCAGAAGAATGGGATTGCCTCTGGTATCCACTTTTCCAAATAAGTGAAACATCCTAAAATCTATTTGCTCCTGGTATAAAGAATCCATAAAAGCGACTCCATCATACAGGTTTCTTTCTGTGTATGCACTCGCAGGACCAGACAAGTTGTTGCCGAACGTTATTGTCGTCACTTACTCACCTCCTCCAAAAACCATCATCGTTGGTTTCCTAATTGGCAACCCAAAACGATCTTTTGGGGTATTGCCATGTGTTTGGTTTGGTTTCTTGGGTCCAATATATCTAGCGACAATTTTTGTTTCATATGTTCCTGCTTGAATATAATTCTCTATTTTAGTGACGGCATAGTATCCTGAAATACCCAAGAGCTTGTCTATTCTCTTGCTGGTGGGACTTTTTTCATTACCCAGCCCTAATGCTAGGGGATTAACATATACATATGAATGCGGTGCCATAAACACATTGCCAAACATCGTTATATTGACTTGAAATGTGCCTCTAATTGGCAATCTTGGTCCCTCTGATGAGGCTGTGTTTAAGTACGCATCGTTTAGAAGTGCTTGGTTTTCCTGAAGAGAGAAATTTATACTCTTCACTAATCCTGAATCTGCTCCCACGAAGAAGTGTGGAATACCCTCTTTAGAATCTTTTTCATAATCCCCTTCTCTGTCAAGAACACTATGTCCCCTAGAAGATAAGATGAAGTAATTAATCACTTTTACTTTCTTGTCTTGGTCAAGGAGTTCTGTTTCGTGGAAAACCATATCACCTGACTGACGCAGGGATACAGGGTCTTCACTGCCATTTTTTTTAGTAATTTTATCTAATCTTCTTCTGCCACCATGGGCATGTGAAAAGTGGGGAACCTTTTTACCCTTTTTATTTGAAAATCCAAAGTAATCAGTGCCGGCCTCGTCGTTGCCTGTTTTCTTAGTTTTGACAACGGCATACTGATATTGCGGAGAGATGTTTTGTGTGGGTACAATGCTTAGTTGCGTCTTGTCTCTGGCAGTGGCAACTTTGTTGACAAGAGAAAAGGTTTGTCTCAAGAAGTTATCAAACGAAAAATTGAAAGCTCCCTTTTTGATATAAGTGCTGTTGAACCAATTGATGAAAGAGTCTAGTGAAATTGGAATATCTGCCATGTTTACAGCATGCTCTTTTCTTTCTATTTTTGTAGAAACCTCTTTAATCTTTCTTCTCTTCTCGTTCGTACTTATTTGATCACCGGAGGCAAGTTCCAATTGCATAAGAGAATTTCCTGATGTCTCCATTTTGCTCAAAAGATCAATCTCTTTAACAGCATAATTGTTGATTGCTACTGGTCCGACGATTGGTCGAAGGTTTGGTCCGTCACCGGACTCCTCGTACTTACTGTAAAAGAGTCTAAACACAACGTCGAGTAAGTCACCATAATAAAAATACTTAATCGAGTAAGTTCCATGTTCTTGTCCAGGTTTCTTATCAAACGTGGGGGCAGAAAACTTCTTGAAATAATCTGATATGATTGTTTTATCGTCGAGACTTGTGATAACATTTTTATTCATCATTTCGTTGAGTGCCTTCTGTGATTTTTCATCAAGAGTGTTTTCAAGAGTATCAACGTTGCATATAGAAGATTGTCCTCTTGCTTTTTGTACTTCTTTCTGTGCTTCGATTATTGTGCCTCCGCCGGTGTAAGAATCCAGAGTTTCAGGTAGATCTTCATGCATTATCATATTAACTCTTCTCCTGCCAATAGTGACGGGAGAGAAAGTGGTGGAACCGGGAGGATAAAAATAGTAAGCAAATTTACCTGTCTTCTTGTGCTTCATCATTTTTAGTTTGCCGCCTGCTTTTTCGGCGTCGTAAGATAATGCACTGTTCGCGGAGGGGCCATCGATTGAACTCTGCTGCGCCTGGGAAGAGGGATTCTCAGTGGGAGCAGGTGTTGCCAATATAGATGTCGGAGGCACGTCAAGGACACCAATTGCCTCATATCCATCTGCGACACCTTCAAGATTGAAGCACTCTGGATTTACAATTTGCATGCTGTCGTCTAAATAACTGCCCATGTCTGCTTCCGGATTGAGTGCTGCTAGAAGTCTCTTTTCCTTGAAACTAAAAACTCTAACTCTCTTTTCTTCTAGAAGATTTTTTATAATAATTGATAATCTTTGATTTACATCAATTTGCAGATTCTTTAAATCCCCATTCATCTGCGATATCTGCTCCTTGAAAACTGCGTTGTTTTTATCATAAATCTTCTTTTCCTCTGGTGGGAGGTCATCAAGTTTGCCACCTGCTATTTTTTTGAAGGTGTCTTTAACTGCACCCTGTGCTCTTTGAGTACCGTCTATTTTTTCTCTAATTTTTTTAATTTCTTCTTTTATCTTTTTTTGATCAAGCCCGTCGAAGATAGCATTTGTTTCCGGATGATCTAGTAACTTCTGCATATGCCCTACATAACTTATTGTCATGCCGACACTTCCGTTTTGTTGAATATCTAAATCCATCTTTGTTACATTTAGGTGAATCGTTGTTTTCTGCTCTCTGATGATGTCTAGTGCCGTGGTTGCGGCATCTGTGTTGAGAGACTGGTTTTCAACCATATTTTTTGGGACACTCCATCCTACTTCCATCTCAATGGTGTAGTATTGTTCGTTTAGATCTCTCTCGTTTTTATCATCTTTGTCCTCACTATTCATAGAAGGGAGGTACCTATCTGAATGGTTGAAAAGGTCTGAGTAGTTTGCCTCTTTGTCACCAGGTACATCAGAAAAGAAGTCAGACATCCTCTCCGCATACAATTGAAGAGTAACATCTAGTAAATTCTTTTCCCTATAGGCATTTCCTCCCATAAATCTCCACTCAACATTTCTCAAACCTATATTAGGCTTGTCTGAAGGTTCAAATATTAATCTATTTTTGTACCTTTTATCAACGTCCGAGGTCATAGAGGTTGGAAAAGTGATTTCTCTTCTTCCGGATGCTTTGTGCTTCTTGTTGTTAACATCGTAAGTTACCTTGTAGAACCTTATTGATGGCACCAGAGAAGAAAAGTGCGATGTTTTTAAATTGTCGATAGGTCGAAAGTCGAACCCCATGATTTTTGATGTGAATGTACCTGGATCGTCGTCCTCAACGCACAGGAAAGATTCATATCCATCAGGTGCAAACTTTGTCCTGTTTAGTTTGACAAGTTCCTCTATGTTCAACATCAGTAGAGATTGTGAAAGAAGTTTTAGCCTACGAGTTTTCTCTTCTACTTCTTTCTGGACTTCCGCATCAGTCTTGTCGGTCTTCTTCTGTTCTACCATTATACGTCTCTCTTCTAATATCCGTAGTAAGATAATACCGTTTGAATTGGACCTGGAATATAGACAACATCTCCTACTTTATAGTGAGCATCTGTCGGTTTTCTATTGAACCAGGCAATCACCCACCACAACTCTGGATTATTATAGTGCTTGTGGGCTAATTTGTAAAGCTTATCTCCAGTTTTCCATATAACGTTGTTTACTTCAAGATTTTTAATCTGTTCTACAGTTAATTGTTTTAGGTCTGGAGTACCAAAGTGTCTGATCCCTTTCAGGTCTCTTGCCTTGAACTGGGGGTCGTATATTTCCTTCGTGTTCATATATGTTATTCTGTTGTCATATCTTTTCATTAGTTGTTCCCCGTAATATTATCTTCCGCTGCTTGAGTTTGTGCTTGACCAACATCGTTATCTACCGAATTTGGTGCGGAGTTAACAGGATCGGGTATCGTCTGCGCGAGACCGAAAGGAAAATTTTTATTGATAGGTCCAGCATCCGTGAATCCCAGGTCGTGAGTGTGAACAACAGTGAACTGGCAAGCTAGTGAGATAGTTTGAGGTATTAACTGTACTTCGTCCACATCGGGATCACCTAAATCTCCGTTTTGATCGACAGGAACCTCTAAAAAACCAGAGGTCATATCTGGGGAATAAGAAAATCCACTAATTGTTCCAAAGAGACCGTCTGCTTGAGCAGAACCACCGGTTCCTGATGAATTACCCCCCGTATTTCTGATAAGGTTTGCAAACTTCATTTTAAAAACTGGTGGTGCGTTTAAAATATTTCCTTTGCTCGACGGACTTTTTTCATAAACTGGATATAGCATGTTCATTAGTCTGGCACACTTTTTCATATTCTCAACTGCTTCGTGCTCGGATGCTGATGGGACATCCCACCCTAATCCAATCTGCCTGGTGGTTCCCTTATAAACTTGAATACTATCCATTCTACCGAACACTTCTTCTGAACCGAATTCCGACTGAAACTGATCATCAAATTGAGTTACAAATGCTTTAAACTGAACACTGTCTCCACTGGGAACGTGAAATATGTCTATATAAAAACTATTCTTGTTTGCGTATAAATCATCCCTGGGATCGTAATTATATGTTCCGGGACCTTTAATCGGGTCGGTTGATCGAAAAAATGGTTTTGTCATATTATGCCCCCTCTATTACTTTCTCAACTGTGACGTTGAATAAGTCTCTTAGTTTTCTGTCATCGACGTTGATGGATACTGCCACCTTTGTTTCTGGGATCGATTGCGTATTCGCAGGTTGCGAATAGGGTGCGCCGCCAGTGCCGTAAAAGTCTGCTGGAATAATCTGTTCTCCCTTGTGGAGATACATCAGTCCATCTTCGAGCATGCCCATGTCGCCGAATCTTTTTGTCTTTGTTGCATTTGGTTTGACAAGATTTTGTAATTCAGTGAGTTCTGGTGCATCTTCCATCTTTTCGTTTAGATTGTACGTTGAAGTACTAAGAAGTGCCATAAGAAAACCACCGAGGCCTCCGACGAGAGCACCTGGTAATGCTCCTACTCCAGCACCAGCTGCACCAATGGTGCCGCCGTAGAGAGCACCTGATCCGGCGGCAGATGCGAGAGCTGCAAGTTGAAATCCGCCTTGATCGAAGACAACGTTGTCTTGAAATTCTTTTACTTGATCACCAAGTATTGCTTCTGCCTCACTCCTGCTGCGTTTAGCTGCTTCGTTGAGTCTATCTATCTCTTGCTTTCTTTTTTCGATTTCGTCATCTGAACCGGTCATGTTTTTTCCTAATTTTCTTGCCCTGCCTTCATTTACTGCTGCTGATGTCACTAACCTCTCTGCCCGTTCTCTCTCTAGTTCTTCCGGATCAATCCCCAGGGCGCTCTGTAGTATTTTGCTATTTATCAGTCCATTGAAGAATTGTTTCGCTGTGTCGATGATTCCCGGTAAATCAACCTTAAGAAACGGGACAAAATCATTCATGATAGTGCCGCTCAAGTCGTTCTTAATAAATTTCTGCATTTCATCAAGAAGTCCCGACAAACCTTTCCCGGCAAACTGATCGAAACCGAAAGCTATGGCAAACTGCTCTGCGACCTGCATGAGCATACTGCCAATGCGCTCTAATATAGTAAGAGTTGCGTTACCTTTTTCGATTAACTTGTCAACAGGTTGTGATGCGTTCTCTATATCGTCAACAAGTCCCAAGTCAACATTGGATTCCATCATGTTTCTTAACTCGTTCATCGGTATGCCGAGACTGTCGGCGATGCCTTCACGCATAGCAAAAGACAGTTCATCAAAACTCTTACCTGCCATGCCAATAGAATCTTTAAGTGCCATTGCTACTGCATCAGGACCTTCTTCCGCTCGTAATCGCATCATTTCTAACGGATCTAGAGAAGCACCAACCATGTGATTGAATTCTGCCACGAATCCAGCAGAGTCTTCAAACGTCTTAAACTTGTCACTCATGCTCAAGACGGTGCCTAACTCAACACCCATTTGACGAGCGACTGAAGAAGTGCGTAGGAAAACTTTTTGCATGTTTTGCCCAAAGGCGGCGAAAGTAGCACGATTAGACATAAATTCACCAGAAAGTTCGCTGAAGTTTCTGCCCATTAGTTCTGCTGCTTTGTTCAGGTTGGAAAATGCCGACTCTGCTTCTTCTGCCGACATTTGTCCGCCGGTCATGGAGTCTCTCATAAATAAACCGGTTTCCTCAACAGAAACTCCCATGCGTTCAGCAGATACTGCGACTGCCGCAAATGAAGCAGCGGTTTCATAACTGATGCCGTTTACGTTCCTTAATTGATTGCCTAAAGAAACAACAGCAGGAGTCATGGTTTCGATGGTAGCTGTGGCACCTCTCGTATTGTTCGCAAGATCAATCGTTTGCTCTGCGAATTCTCTTCCGTGTCCTGTTGTTTTTGCAATTGATGCCCCAAGGGCGTCGAACTTTAGAACGAAATAAATAATTGCTTCGACGGCAGCTTGTAGAATTCTTGTGAATCCACCAATGCCCATAGAAACAAGCGAAACAGGATTCATTAAAGATTTAAATCCTTTTGCTAATCCACCAAATGCTGCTTTTCTGCCGTCTTTACCACCGGCAATTATGTTGGAAAGAAGTCCCGTCATTCCACCTGGCTTGTCTCTAAGTCCCACCAGTGAACCAATCGACTTTGCGATGTCTTCTCCGAGTGCCGCTTGGTCCTCAGCAAGTTCTTTTTTTTGCTGCTCTATCTTAAGAAGTTCTTCTTGTTTCTTTTTTTGCTTGTCCAGACCTTCATTGTTTTTAGCAATTGCTTTATTAGCATCTTCTTGAAGTTTTAGATTATCTTCCAGAACCGTATTGCCAACGAGTTGGAGTTCTCTAAGTCTTTGCCTCAGTTCCTCCTCTTCTTCGGAAAGTCCCACAGCTGTCCTTTTTTTTTCATTTAATTCTTCGAACAAATCGTTTTGTTGCTGTTCACCTAAGACGGCAGCATCGTTAACCATTTGGATTATTTTTAATTGTTTTTCATATTCTTTGTTCTGTTTCTCTACGTAACTGAGAGCATCGAGTTGTCCCGGAGTGCTTGTTGGGGTGGGTCCTGTAGACGGGGAAATAGTGGGACCGGAGGTTCCTCCTGATCCTAATTTATTCACCAGAGCATTAATAGCATCAGTTAATTTTCTTGCATCTGTTGGATTCATCTATTCAAGTAACTCCTATTTGAAAGGCCACTTGATTTTAGTGCTTCTCTCAAAGTTTTTTACCGCAGAGTTCAAGCTTGCTCGGTTGCGGTGAGTTAGGGGGTTGTCTAAACCGTATCTTTGATATGCCTGGAGGTATCTCTTTTCTCTTCCGAGTACCTTTGCAAAATCTCCGATTTGCCTCTTGGTTCCCTTAACATTGACAGGGATGGCAACATCGTCACCGAAGACATACCTCATTGCTGTTTTAACGAAACTGCCGAACATCTTCAAGAAAGACTCGTTGAGTTGTCCATCTGCGTGAGCATTAAGATTTATAGTTGTTTGTTGTTCTTTGTCCATAAGGTAGTCCTCCACCTAATAAATAGTAAATAGCATAGAAAGCATCTATCTTCTTTTCATTGCTTTTTCCTGTGCTTCTTTCTCGTCTTCGAATTGCTTCACGAGTCTTCTAAGAAACCATCTTCGGATTTGTATGGGTAAATTGTATGCCTCAACGAAACTCCAACCTCCATGATGTTTGAGGGCGAAGAACTCTTCGTAGATAGATTCAATGTATTTATCTGTCAGGCCAAAAAAACGTAGGATTGATGGGAACCTCCACGGTCCCATCGTGGCCACAGTGATCACAACTATAGTTGTGTTCTAGTTGTGCTGTGGGATTTAAAATCTTGTATGTACCTCGAATAAACTTGGAGTCCATCGCAGGTAAGTGCTCTACAAACTGGTGGATGATGCTGGGGTCTGTATTGTCATTCACAGACAAGATCATTCTCTTTAGAATGTTCGTGTAGATACTGTCACCCAATTTATGCTTCTTTGCCTTCTCTTGAATTTCTTCTAAATCTTTCTCGTCTTTAGCAGTCATAAATCGCATCTCAATCGTGTATCCCGACTTGGGTAGGGTAAGTTGGGGATAACCTCTAGAACTCATTGTAACTTGTTCTACGTCCTCTATGGTGTCTTTTACTGCACCTGTCATGACAAGTGCTTCTTCTAGGTTGACTTCCTCTTCGTTAGACTTTCGGCACGCAGGACAAGTAACCATCGCATTGTAATCTGAACCATATCCTGAGATTCTAGCAGCAACCACTAACGCATTCTTGTCTCCAATAAGCAAGTCATTAGTTTTTACACCCGGTTCTAAGATAAGGTTATCAAGCATTCTATCGATTGCGATGCCTTTTTTTAGGAGAGAGGGGGAGTTCAAGATATCCTCCTCTTTTGCTGTCATATATTTTATTTCTAATGTGTCCTTGCCGTGGAGGGGATGATCTTCTGGATAGTATCTACCACCGGATGGCAAGTCTACGAACTCTGTGGGGATTGCAAAATTAAATCCTCCACCAGAAAAAGAACTCGGTGAAGAAGCATCAACCTCTCCACCGATTCTGTCGGAATTATTTCTTTTTGTCATTCAATACCAATCTTTCTGGGCTTATTAACCTTGACTTTCGTCTTCGATTGCAGCTGCGGTGGCATCACTCGATCTTTGACCGAAGAATCTGTCCTGTCCTGCTGCTCTATCTACACCTGCGAAGTCTGTGCGACACTCTGCCCAATCATATCTTATCGTAAGTGTAACATTTGTTAAGTCATCTGATTCATAATTTAACTCACCCCAATCAACATTAGTGATAAAAGCATTCTTAAGAGTCCACTCTTCTACCTTGTCACTAATATCTGTACCAAACTGGGTGATGACTACATTACCAAGAGCATTTACTGCCTTCTCTTTTGTAATCGATGTGGTTAAGTTGCCGTTTTGAGGTAAGTGATAACCGGAACCTTCAAGGATCTTGGACATCAATCCAGCAGCATTTGGTTGTACAGGATCAACAAGAGTAATGTTAACTGTATCCCACTCAATACGACCAGGGTAATAAAACGTGTGGTTTAAGTACTTGTGACTTACCTCACCTACGGTTGCGGCAGGTTTTTTTACCTGAGTTACCAACCAAGTGTTGTCTGTTCCGATACCCCCGACGGAAAGCATAAATCTATAACTTCTCTTAGGGGAGGTAGAAGATTGTGTCCAAAAGTTGTTTGCCATTTTTTAATGTCTCCTTGTATAGTAATAATTATACACTTGTTTATTTTTTAGTCATCAAAAGATGCTCCACTGCGGAGGATTGTGAAATCAATCGCAATAAACTCAGCAGTTCTGGTTGGTTTTAACAAGATTTTAGCATACATAATATTTCTATCTACTAAATCTGGTGTTGTGGTTGTTTCGTCGAGAACAACACGGAAGTCTTCCAGACCGAACTGGTTTCTGATTTCTTCCAAGAATGGATTTGCTTGGTTCAAGAATCGTTGCCATGTTGCGTTCACGTTTGGTGTGAAGAGCAACGTAGAAGCAATTCTGGAAATTCCTTTTTTGACGTGAATCATCAAACGACGAACGTTGATTCTGTCAAGTGCGGAAGGGGTAGTTTGAAGTGTCTTTTGACCGAACACTACAATACCTTCTGCTGGGAACTTAGCAATTGGATTTACGTTTCTTTCATAGAGTTTATCTCTATCTTTTCTAGAAAGGTGCTCACGGACACCGACAACAGGGATACCTGCTGAACCGTCTGTTAATCCACCTCTAGTAAATCCTGCTGGTGCGAACCAAGGTGCGTTCTTTCTATCGTTACTTGAGAAAGTGCCCAGTGCTGCGACAGAAGGTGGCATCCAAAGTAGATTTCCTGTACCAAGAGTATCTCTCACCTGTACCCAGGGATGGAAAGCACAAGCATAACTTGTGTTTAATCCACGAGTCTTTAAGTTGTCGATGACACTCTTGGTGGAACCTAGTCTGCTTTGCTCAGAAGCAGTGGACTCATACAATGATTCGTAACCACCTTTTAGGTCAACAATTGCTAATGCATCTGCTCGGGACTCACAAGTATTGATCAGGTGGTCTGTAATGGTAGATTCTGTAATACCAGGAATAGAAGCTAAGTTCATCTCTACAACTTCTGGATCTGATATTGAATCAACTGCTCTTTTTACCGAATAGCAAGCATAACTGTTCTGATCTGTCTTTCCTTCCAACAAGCTGTTGCGGAAAGGATCTCTTTCTGTGATATTCAATCCATCGGAACCACCGAAGATTGGCATAGTGAAAGAGTCAAAACCTGCGTCAAGCACTGATGTAAATGACCCCGAGAAGGTAAGTCCGGGACTAGGTTTTCTTCCGGTCGCGCCGGCAGTAATTGCTGTACCGTTCTTGCGAGCATTAGCATCATACTCTCCGTGAAGAGTCACTCCACCAGAAGCAGAGTGATACTGAACATTATCGAGAGAGAAAACGTGATGATAATTATCGACGCTTGTTCCCGATAAATGAGTGTTGTAGGCAACTGGGTTTGGACGGAGTAAGTCGAGAACACTCTTTTCGAATTTGTTGTTAAGTTTCTGTGTGGTGTCCATACCAAAATAAGCAACGGATGGGTCAGTTAGACCTCCTTCCGTAGTATTGCTTCTTAAAGCAATCTTTGGGAATACCATTCTTGCAGATGTAAGTCCGCCACCGTTGGTGTTCATATCTACTGCTGTACTAAGAACGTCTCCGGGGGGAACATCCGCACCTGTAGAAATTGGTGCTCCAACGTTTACTACATTAGAAGTGTATATGCTGTCTTCCAACCTAACTGGTCCGAAGAATCCGAAAGGCAAAGAGAGCGGGTTTTGTGAACCGTTCTCTACTGCTTCTGTCAATTCTACTCGAACATACTTGGACATGTTGTTATAACTTCCTAATTCGAGATATCTTTTCTTGTCGTTATCCCACACCATTCTCTTATCACCAATCTTTTGAGCAATAAAACTAGGGGAGTTAGGATCAAGGTTACAACCTGTGAAAGATTCAAGAACTTTTCTAGAACCGTCGTGATCTCTAATATCACGAACTTCAACAGTAAAAGTTCCATATGGTTGTTCTGTTGGATTCAAAGATGCTTTGATGTCGGAAATTGAAATTTTAATTTTTCGTTGCACTTCCTCACCGGCATCGACAGCAACTAATCTGAATAACTGGTCCATTGCGGCAGGATTATAGTTTGAATTGTCGGCAGAAAGGTCCTGCGCAATGACATATCCTGTCTTTGCTTCTGTGAATTCTCTTTTATGATTGTGACCATTTACAATTGGGGCAACAAACGCAAAAGAATTGGAAGTACTTACTGTATCTGCAAGATTTCTTTCAAAAGTCTCTCCGAGAAAGTATGTTTTCGCAGAAGAGTTGATTTCTCCTAAAGCAGTCGGGTCTGTGTTAAAGACGTTTCTGATGTAGAGATCAGAATTTGGATCGAAATTAAATGATGCGGTAAGAACAGCTGAAGTGTCGTTAACGATGACTGCTTTATACTGATTGTTCCCACCTTGACTTCTAACAACATCCATGAGACCGTTGGTAGTTGCAGCACCAGCTGCTGAATTATCTGCGTAGTTGCCTTCTAATTTAACATATCCGCCATTAACATACCAGACGGCAGCAAGAGTTCCTGTAAGATTGTTCGAACCAGATGGCATGACCCAAAGACCGTAAGCACCGCCAGCGTTTGCAGCACTGGTGCCTACACTATCTACGTCCCAACCTGCTTGACCTGTGCCAGTCTCTGCTTCGGGATGTTCGGCACCAAGTAGTCTCACAATGGTAAGAGCACTTGTGTTCTTTAACCATGCCTGAGCAGCATAGGTTGCATACATGGGAGATGTTCTGTTGCCATTTCTCCATACGTCTCCAGTCTCACCACCTGAAACTGGTTCTCCGAAAAGTTCAATAAACTCTGCCATGGACTCAACACGAACTGGTTTTAATCCTGGTCCTCTGAGAGTACGACCAATTATAACTGGTCCTACCTGGTCTGGGGTTCTTGGGAGTTGGGAGTTGTCAATTTCGTCTAAGAAAACTCCGGGGGAAACAAATCTAAATTTACGAGTATCTGCCATTACTATGATCTCCTTGATGCCTTATTAGCAAAAAACATTTTGCTCTCTATCTAAATAGTAGGTTTCTTTTCCAAAATCAAGGTTTCTTACATTTTCTTGGTGGTTGATTCACCCAGAATGGTTTTTTCTCCACCAATCTTCACCTTTGCCGTACCCTCTTGTTTAAAAACCTTGGGACTATTATCGTTAGTACCCTCTCCATACAGGTATGCTAGTACATTAATGGTAACTTGAGTTTGATATATTCTCTCTTCGTTGTTTAGTGATGCCACGTTATTTTGCGGAGCATAATCTGGCTGAATAAAAGCTTCGTATCGATGTCCGTCTTTTTCAATCATGAAACTGTTAATGTTTCCCGTCTTGACCACAAAGGGTTGAAGCACTTCGTTCATCTGTTGTTGATACTCTGTTCTTAGGGTAATGAGGTAGGACATATCAACATAAGTTGGAGTCTTGATGTAGTAGTTTTCATGTACCACGTTGGGGTTATCGAATGGAAAGTTTTCTTGTCCAAAACGTTCTTTAGAATTAGCATTAGCAAAATTAGAACTTTTAGTTTGTTTTACCATCTTGTGGACATGGTAATTAAAATTGTTGTACTTGTTGATTGGGGGAAGATATGCCTGTAAAGAACCTCGACGTGATGGGTTCTTGTTGATTGCTGTTCTTTCAACAGAGATGACTGGAAATATCAATGAACCTTCCGCATCCCGCAACTCTTTTCTATTCTTTATTTGGAAGGATCTTTCTCCACTTACCCACACAACAGGGACTTTGCCGAAACCTTTATTGGTGGTAGCATGGATATCCATAGTTTTGTCTACCCACTCATAGAGGGCAAAGTCAACTGTCTCTATCTTTGAGGGTTCCAGTGCTAGTACTTCTTCTTTTGCCATATATTAATTAGTTCCCTCATTCAGATGCGAACGGACTATCGTACCATTCACCGTTTTCATTAAAATAGTATTTATTTGCCATATCAAATGGTCCAATCGCACCCGTAGATCCTGTGTTGGACAAGTAAACCACTCGTCCCGAGTAGGAACCAGAATTAGAATTAAATCCAGTAAGAATTGCTCTATCTTCTTCGTTGTTGCCATCGAGAGTGAGTACATCATGTAGATCTGGTAATGATATGCTGCCAGTAGAAACATTAGACGGAGGGTTTGCTGTAAAAAACGGACTTGGGTGCCAAACTCCATTTTCGTTAAAATAGAATTTGCGAGGAATTTGAAAAGACTGAACTGGTGAGGATCCAGTGTTTGCAAGATACAAAATCTTACTAGAGTAAGAACTAGCACTGACATGGTATTTCTCAAGTAATGCTCTGTGAGTTCCTCCAGGTCCGTCGTCTGATATAGTAAGAATACCATTACCAACTGTGATGATGGTGTCTCCTCCTCCACCTCCGCCTCCGGAGCCTAGAAGTGCCCAGGCACCGTTTTGATAAAACTGAAATGCATTATCTGTAGTGTTATATATAATCGTGCCGTTAACAGCAGAGAGAGAATTTCTCTGCGTTGTTGTCATACGGGGAAATATAACTCCTCCTGTGGTAGAGTTTACTTCTAGTGTGCTCCCATCAAAAGTTAAATTTGCTTCTCCGTTTATCGTATTACTATTGACAGAAGTCAATATTCGATTATCTGCGATGTTATTGATTGTTAGACTTCCACTTAGTCCACCGCCGGAACCTGTCATATCAACGGTCATCTTACCGACGTAAAGAAATCCTCTTGCGTGTGTTGGGACTCTATCTGATCTAAAGTCTTGCAAAAAGACGATACCACTGTAGTAATCTATTTGCCAATCAGTTTCATCTAGAGATGTAATTTCATTCGTGGCATCAGTAGGATCACCTTTGTACAATTTTAGAAAATAAGGATTTGCCCCTTCATTAGAAAAGTTTGGTGGTACTAACTGAACTTTGCCCAAAGTTTCATAAACAACTCTGTCGTTGTCATAGTTTCCGTTGCCCTTAAAAGAGTTGCTTGATAGTGATTCGTAATTACCAGTCATCACGAGTTG
>Ga0163109_10000523_pt1 | contig 30808 bp, 41 predicted proteins | sample CRUFie1St13metaG_FD_108704 | JGI IMG/M metagenome (GOLD analysis project Ga0163109, IMG submission 108704) | Marine microbial communities from the Costa Rica Dome - CRUD Field 142mm St13 metaG | ecosystem: Environmental > Aquatic > Marine > Oceanic > Photic zone | place: Costa Rica: the Eastern...
AACTGCATCCTCTACCATTTTTTCAATTGATTTTACTGGAGAATGCACAACAACACTTGGACTCATTATTACTCCATTATATGATGGGTAATGTCTACTTCTATAATTATCTAAATGATCATCTCGGTGTCTAGGATAAACCTTCTTATCATAACCTGGATTAAATATACTAAATTCATTATCTTCTTCATCAAAAATTGAAACACTATAGTCATTTGATTTTTTTTTATTTGCATTTTTTCTAGATCTTCTTCTTGAATTTTTTCTTGAATTTTTTCTTGATTTTTTAGACTTTTTTCTTGATTTTTTATTTTTTTTTCCTCCTAGCTGAAAATTATCAAAGTCGGATCTAATGAAAATATTATCACTATTAATACTCATATATAATATACTATATATTTATTATAGCAAAATACTTAAAAATTGAAAATTTTTTATTATCCGATTGATTTAGAATATTGTGTTTTTGATGTAATTTGTATTATATTATATCTTAAGCACACCTGTTAAGTACCATTTAATATGGTATTTACTTTTTTTTTAAAAATTGAAAAATTTACTCTTTCGAAACAAACACTACTAAGCACTATGAGTCAAAACTTTAAACGCTCTGGATCTGGTAATTCTGGATCTCAAAATCGATCTGGAAAGAACAATTCTAGATCAAAAAAATTTACTGGTTTTGCTAGTAAAAAAAAATCTACTGGTTTTGCCAGTAAAAAAAAATCTACTGGTTTTGCCAGTAAAAAAAAATCTACTGGTTTTGCCAGTAAAAAATCTGGATCTGGCAAGAATGTCGGACCAAAAAAAACCGAGTCAAAATCTGTTAATTTTGACTCTGAAACCAAGAATGAACTGATATGTTTATTATTCATTGCTTTGTGTCCAAACAAACACCCATCGAAATACAATTTAAATGTGGTGTCAAAGTTTCTTGAAAAAAAAAGCTTTGGATGGGAAAACGATGGTCTTTTTTCTTGGCTTTCCAGAAGAAACTTACAAAGTAACTTTTTTGATTCTTTCAAAAAACTTGCTAAGTTTCTTAACAAAGTTGATCAAGAAAAATACAAAAATGTATTTGATCATCTTGAAAAAACAACCGATTTTAATGATATCGTAGTAAAATACAAATCGTTAATGACTGAATTAACCACTCATGAAATTAATTTTTATGATGCTATCAGCGGTTACAATAGCTATGTCCATGGGCTTAAAGAATTATCTGCAGATTGCCTGAGTATTTTTCACAATGGCGAACTTGCAGTAAGAAATGCACGCGGATATATTGATTTCAGAAATCCTGATTTGCTTGCAAGTCAAGAAAAAAGAATCAGCTATACGTTCAAGCTCTCTCGTGAACAAAGAGAAAACTTTGAAACTTTCTTCAAAGAAAAAGGTATACCATTTGAACCAACTCATATTTCATGTCTTATGTTTATTTTGAATCTATCTGACGACATAATTTATGATAAGATTATGAATGGAGAATTTGATTTTATTGAAATGAAAGACGAACTGAAAAGTTTTCTATCAACTAACTTTTTATCAAATGACATGTCAAAAGTTATTCAAAAGAAAGCATTGGAAAAACTGCGCAAAGATAATATTTTCAATCGTGAAATTTCTTTTCAAAAGAAAGATTTCCCTGCCATTGGGACATCTAAAAATCATGTCAATGAATGGCAACCCGAAGAAGTTGATAACTTTGTTCAAGACTTATCTACAAGTTCTAGACCTTTTTCAAATTCATTCGATCTGGCACAAAGGACAAAAAATCCTGTACGCATAGAGTCAGACAATGAACAAAATGAACCTGAAGATAAAGATCAAGTTAAACCGATTGAAGCACATGTTATTGATGGGAGAAAATTGAATCGACTTAAGAAAGATACAAGAGTTTCAAGCAGTGAAGTCGCTGGAAGTGATTGGCCTAGAGGAAGACCTAGATTTTTCAGTAATAATGATAAACAACTCTTGACTGAACTTCTCGACAAACTTTCAAACAAAGAAGATGTTACTAAAGAAATTAATGATCTTCTAAATATCTATGCCATCAGCACAGATATCTTGTCTATTGAAGAATCTGCACAAAGCTCTCAAACAGTTACGGAAAAAAATAAACGTCGTATAACTGAGATTACTCAAGAAAGATTAAAAATTTTTCAAACTATTGAGGAGCTAACAAAAGAATCTGGAGTTGAAATCAAAAAAGGCTTTGAAAGATTTTTTAAGGAAAATAGTAAAGTGGAAGACGAGAATGACCATTTCTATCTTTTCTTAAAAAAATGTATAACTGGTGATCAAAAACTTATAAGCACTTTAAAAGGTGTTGATATAAATTCCTACTCGGAAGAATCAACAACTTTGAAATGTAAAGAAAAGTTTCCAAAAGAATTGGACCAGCATGATCCGAAGCTAAACGAAAAAATGGTTAAGAATATTAAAAAACGAATCAAAAAAATGAACAATAAAATAAGAAACGTTTTTAAAGTTTATAAACTAATTATTCAAAACATGAAATTTTTTGATGGTTCTGCGACAAAAGAGCAATTGAAAATAGGCGCTCAGAATGATAGTATTGAAAAAAATCATTCTGATTCAACTTATTTCCTCATGCTCACAACAAAGAAAAATCGCAATAACATTCCATTTGCTGATTATGATTTCACTAAACTAAAAGGTGAGACTATTTTCTGGGAATACCCTTTTGAAAAAGAAGTTATTCAGCGAAAATTGGAAAGTTATGTTAGAGATCTAGCAAGTAAGAAAACATCTTTCCATGAGTTCGCTTTTCGAAACAATTTAGGGATTGATGTTGTTCGAGCGCTCAATAATTTCTTTGAAGATGAAAGAACAACAGCTGTAACAAATATGCAAGATTTGTATAAACATCATCATGATGGTATTTTGATTTGGAAGAATTGTTTGAGTACTTATGGAGTATTTACGAATAATTTCTTAAAAATTCCAAAGCATGATATCAAAAGTGAATGGAGAGTTGTTATTGGAGGTAAAACTTTTTACATAAAAGATATTAAACCTTTCAAAGAAAAACCTCAAATCACAACAAAAGATGGAGACTCCGAAGATGAAGATTATGAACAAAATAATCAAAAGAAAAGTATTGATTATCTAAAACTTTATCTTAAAGATTCGCAAATTAACAATAATATCAAGCTTAAAGAAGGATCAAAATATAATATTGAATTCTTTAAAGTTCAATTTGCTGGTCAAAAAATTAAAGAATTGTTAATTAAAGAAGAAACAAAAGCGAGTCTTCTTGAAGAACAAAGGAAAATTACTTCTATTCCATACTATGATAATGATGGAGGAAAAACTGAATGGAATAAATTTGTTTCAGACCAAGGGAGACTTAATAAACAAATTAAGGCTCTAGAAAGAAAAATTAATTCTTGCAATGAAAAACTTTATAAAGGACAAAAAGATATCAGAATGGATAAACAAAAGGAATTTCAAGATGAGCTTGATTCTTTGAAGAAAAAATCTGCTTCTTACTTCCAAATGAAAGTTAATGGTTATATCAAGAATCTAGACCAAGATCTGTCACATGAACAATTGGAAGAACTCACTTCTCAAATTCGAGCAAACGAAGATTTCCAAAAGTTTGAAGATAAACTTTTTGGTAATAAACTTGAATTACTTGATAAAAAAATTATCGAACTTAAAGAAATGGAACAAGAAGAAGTTCAAGACGAAATAACACTTCCTCTTGAAGATTAATCTTCCAGTTTACTTTATTATTATTGAAATGTTGATTTTCAACAATTATTTATTATTGCTTTAATAATCTAAAAAATTGAAATTTTTTTTTTTATTTATTCTATTGATTATTTACCGAAAATGTCTTATAATACAAATAAATATTCAATATTATTTGATAATGAACTTAATACTAAAAAACAAAAAACTATTGAAGATGAAAATCAAAATAAATTAAAAGATATAATTGATTTTCAAAATAAAATAATAAGACAAATCTCAAACAATAACCTTCCAATTATAGTTAAGGATACAAAAACTTATGATGTGTTTCAACATGAACTTGAAAAAGAAAAAAAAGAGTATGTTATCAAAATAAAAGATTCCGTATATGAATTAAAAAAATTATATACAGAATCTCATATTAATTTTAATTTTATTAATATGTTCGATAATGATGAACTAAATTGTATTCTAAAAAATGTTCTTCAAGAAATACTGAAAAATACTAATTACACATTTATAGTAGAAGATAATATTAATTCTTATGAATTTGTTGATGGGTATGTGCTACTTATTAAAAATAATAATTGCATTGATTCTAATAAAATCCAATTTATAAAATGGTTGATTAGACAATGTATAATATGTATTGGTGGTACAACATTAGGTAGTAGTAAACCATTATTTAATATAAATAAAAAAAATGGTTCTGTTATCATGTATTTTGATATTTATTTGATTAAAAATAATTTGAAAGAAATAAAAGCACTGGAAATTATTGTTAATGAATTTAATAAAATTATCAGTTGTGTTGGTGATACTGAATATGAAATAGATGACAAATATACAATTACTAATGAAATATCTATTTTAGAAAAAAAAAGAAATGAAGCTTTCAATGATAGAGAAAAATTTAAAAGTATAAATTCTAAAATTAAAGAATTAATAGAACAACTTAATGATGATGTTGAATCTACTTTTAAAAAGAAAGGAAAAGGATCAAAAATTAGAGCTGAAATATTTGATAACAGAATTAATCTTATCATACCTTATAAGTATGATAATCAATTTACAGGGTTTGAAAAAATACTTTACAATATTATTGAAATGATGTATCTGTTACTTAAAAAATTCTGTGAAACAAACCAAAGTCTGACAGAAGCAAAGCTCGAAAATTTTTTAAATTTATATTTTAAAGGTACTCATGAAAAAAGACCATTACTATTTTTAAATATAATTGATAAATTAGTTGGTTTTGATAAAAATTATTTTGTTTTTAAGAGTGATAAGCTGATTCAAGTTAAAAGAAAATGTGGAGAAAAATTTCAAAAATCTATCCAAAATATGTATCTTACAAGTAAAAATAGTAATTATATTAGTAAATACAAAAAATATATAAATGATTTGGAAAAGATAAATACTCAAGATATAAAAACAAAAAGCAAAAGAGACTTATTAAATATTTTAAGAAAATTTGATATGATTGATTCAGAAGAATTTGAAAAATTTGAAAGTAAAGAACAAATATGTAGTGTCGCTGAATTTCTTGTACAGAATGTTGATAAATTAAGAATATATAGCCAAAACTAATATCTATCTTACTAAATAAATTTATTTAGTAATATATATAAATGAATTTTACTAAAAATAATAAATCACATATTGCTATCATTATCGGCTTGATTATTATAATTATCAATTTATTTATGAATGGAGCACCTACTAAAATTGATGACCATTTCTTAGAATTCTTAAAGAAAAAAGATATTTATTCTGTACTTGTTGGAACATTAATCAGTAATGCAATCTCTAAAAATTTAGATGCATTCTGTAATAATTTTATTGTACCATATCTTAGTGTCATGTTTAATACTGATTTTTCAAAACAAATCATATACAATGGTGTTAAATTTAATACAAAGAAAATTATTTCATCATTATCATGCTTTATTGTTTATGGATTATTTATTGTTATTTCTTTTAGGAATATTCCAGCTCAATAATTTTAATTCAAATGTTTTGCGTTTTTTCGTTTTTGAATCAATTGGTAATAACCATTTCATATCCTCTTTTACATTTTTTCCATTTAAAAGATCTAATTTAAATTTTATCATTTTTACATTACCATCTTTTATTATATCTACTATAAACTCTTCTAACTTGTTCTCATGCTCTACTATATAATAAATACCTAATATATTGTACGAATTTGAAGTTTTTTTAAATGAATCTACTAATTGATTGTAAATTTCCCTAAAACTACTTTTACTCCATATTTTTATAAATATCTTTAAACAATTAAATATACAATCTTTTGTATTAGTCATCGGGTTAAAATATAAATTCTTATTTTTTAATGCTAATTTTCTTGAATTGTAATTTCTCTGTAAAAAACCCTGCAAAAACATCGCATATAAACAATTGTCTGTAAATAATTTATCATCTATCAATTTACATGTATCATCTAAATTTATTACTAATTGCTTATTGTATAGTATATGACCATCAAATAAAGGATTTAATATACCCTTTATTGTACCGTTATTTTCAGGAAACTGATTGTTACTTATCACACTTTTTATCTTTTCAATATTATCTATTGATAATATACCAAAATTATTTTTTATATCCTCAAAAAAATCTGGTAAATCTTTTACTAAATTCCTATGAAAATGATATATAGACCATATTTTCTTTATAAATAATACATCATTAGATTTATTTATTACATTGTTAAATAACATAAACATTTCTTTGTTTATTAAATCATCACATATCTCTTCATTATTTAAACTTAATTTATTTAAGTAATTTGTGAATTTTGTAAAATTTATTGAAACAAAATTTGTATAATCCTTCTTTATGTCTGAATAATACTTACTACATTTTATTCTTATCATCTCTTCAACTAACTTCAATACTAATCTGTCTAAATCTAATTCGTAATTATCAAATAATCCTATTAATACTGAAATTCCTATCGTAAAGTTTAAATTGAATTTTACCTTATTCAAATGTTCCTCGTATAAATTAATTAAATCCTGATTTGTATAATAATTTGATACTATCTCTTTAACAAATAATAAATAATTTATTAATAATGGTTGCCATGTACTATTATTATATAATTTGTTTGAAAAAGTTGTTGCAATAAATTCTGAGATATATGATACATAAATTAATATATTCTTCTTCACAAATTTTATTGGATTATTATGTAAATTAATACCTGTAATACTTGCTATGTTCATTTTTACTATATTAAAATGCTCTTCACAAATGTAAATCGGTAAAAAAATATTTCCCTTTCCTATACCGTCATATGATATTAAATTACTGCAATTTTTTCCATTGTCAAATGTTTTATATTTGTCAAAATAAAATTTATGACTCTCTATAAAATCATCGTTTGATAATATACATTGATTCAAATTTTTTACAAATATCATTGGCTCATTTGCTGATAAACAATTCCTTTTGTAATTACCATTAGCTAATAGCCCAAAATAATCTCCATCTTCAAAACTCTCTAACCATGTACTATATGATATCTTTGATGTAAAATAATCTTCTGATTTCTCTGTTACTTTATCGCATAATTTTTTATAAATTCCTTTATGATCTGATAGTAAATATGACTTAAAATTCTTACATTCTATCTTAAAGTTATATAAATCTATTAAATATGAATTGTAAAGTTCATTGTTCTTTATGAAAAATAAATTTCTATTGTAATTCCTGTTTGAAGATTTCCTATCTAATGCATGATTTACAACCCTCTTTGTTATTAATTCTAACCTTTTTTTATTATAACCACTTCTAAAAACACCTTTTAATAAACTTATATATTTTGAATAAAACCAAGAGTCTAAAAAATATTCTGTTCTTAATTTTAAAATTGTTTCAATATATGATAAAAAATATGAAGGAGTATTTTTTACTTTTTTACATTTAATATTAAAAGTTTTATCCTTAAAAACTATCTTTAATGTATTGTCTGTATTTTTACTTATTAAGTAATTAAATGTCATACCTAAATTTAATATTACTCTGTTTTTATATCCACATGGTAATAATATTCTACCTGATTGCTGATTTATAGTTATGTCAAATTTTAAATAAAATAATATTGATGATAATATCTCAGTTTTATTTTTATAGTCAAAGCTGTAATAACTATTATTTATTGAATCGTAAATCTCTAAAATATTGTCATGCACTATTAATTTTAAATAGTTTTTACCAAGTTTATTGTAATCTAATACTTCCTTTTTATTACCATTTTTTATTAAAATATTAATTGTTTTATCTGTATTTATTATTGTATCAAATGATAATTTATAATTTAAATTTTTTTTTGTAAAAAAATTTTTATAAGTTTTACTATTTATTGGTAATATTTTGTCTACATCTACAACATTAACCGTAAATATATTTAATATATTTAAATATAATAATTCCATTATAACTATTCTTAATAGTTATATTTCTTTAACTAAGATTTTTTAAAAAAAAAATTTTTATTTGTTTTTCTCAAGAAATTTTGATTAGATCTATATTTTCCATAAGTTACTGTTTTTGATTCATTTTTTAATATTTTCTTACTATCATTACGTATAGTATAATATGTTAATTTTGAACAGCGATTAACTACGTCATTATTTATATATCCTATGTCATAATCTGTTATTAGCATATTTTTTTTTCTAATTAATTGAATTATAAATTATATTTCTATAATTCAATTTTTTATTCCTCTAATGAACTTGAAACTTTTCCAGCTACACTAATTGTATCTAACTCATTCTTACTAATAAAATCATCTATCGAAGAATATTTATTCCCTATTCTTATTATCTCAGTTATCACTTTATTTAATTCGTTATCTACAGTCTCTAATTTCTCTGAATACTCTATATGTAACGTTGATAATCTTATATGCTCTAATTTTAATTTTTCTAAAACTTTCTTAGTATCTTCAGGCTCTTCCTCATTTATTGATAATTTCTTATTTAATTGTATTTCTATATTCAATGATTCATCTTTCTTTTTTTTTACACGCCCTTTCTTTTTTGGTTTTGCTTTGGCTTTTGTTTTAGATTTCGTATTCTTTACCATATAATCTAATAAATAAATATTTTTTTAAATAATAAAATATTTAATTAATATTATATATAGATGGAATATGCTCTAATGTACTCAAATACAGAAAATTATATTAGATCATATATCGTAAATTTAATTACACATAAAATAAATAAAAGTAATATTACAGACAATACTATTAATACATTAACAAAAATACTTAATAATTTCTGTAATTATAACTTTTTTAAAAATGAATTTATATTTATGATTTTATCAAATAATAAAACAAATAAAGAATTATTAAAACTAAAAAATAATTTTATTAAATCATTATCTACTTTTATTATTAATAAAAAAATAGGTTTATATCTACTTCAATATTATTATTATCTATATTTTATTAATTTTTGTTACAATCAATCTTTGCAGTTTATCTGTAAAAAAATATACGAAAAATCTAAACAAAGAGCCAATCATCTTAATAAAATTAAACCATATAAATTATTATATTATAATAATATTAAAAGTATTAACAATGAAATTAAACAATTTTATAATTCTAATGAATTTTCACTTAATGATGATAAAAATTTTACACTTATTAATAATCTCCTAAATCAATTAAATTGTGATCTCAAAAATATGTATTATATTAAATTTAATGATTTTAAAATTTATTATGATAATAATATTTTCTTAACTTTATTTAAGAACATTAATAATCTTTATAAAAATTATATTTAAATAATTTCTTGATATTATATATATCAAGAAATTATAGTTTCTTTATTTTATTATCAAGTTGATAATAATAATTATAAAATTGAATTTAATTTTACTAATAAATGTATAATTAAATTATATGAATGATATTACACCTGATCATAACGATATTAAAAATATACTTATGAAAAAAAATAAAAAATTACTTGAAATACATGAAAATGGTATTGTTACTTCAAAATTAAAAAAAGTAATTGTTAATTCAAAAAATCATAATACTATTAAAAAAGAAATAGATTATTATAAATTTCTCTTAAATAAATCAAAAAATAATGATAAAAAAAAAGATTATTTAATAAAATACATTATTTTAACTATGTTACTTAATCCAATACAAAAACAATCTAATGTATATATAATATTAATCATTATTAATAAATTTAGAATTATTAAACATGTTAATTATAATAAAAGAAATATTACTAATATTATAAATTTTTTATGTTGTAATTCTGATATTTATGATGTTATTAATTTTGCATATAATACTGAAGAATTATTAAGTATTAATTAATCTTTTTTATATAACAATTAATACAATAACAAAAATAATTAGTTATTATATAACTGTTATTTATTTTCTTATTCCATACACATACTTGTTTACATAGTAAACATTGTCTATGCGCTTTTTTCCTTAAAAATGATAAAATCGTTTTCCTTAAACCATCTATTTCAAATACTTTTTGATATACATTTTCTTTATATCTGTCCATTTAATATTATAACTAAAATATTAAATATAAACTAATTTATCACTTTCATTTACAATATAAAATGGATCGTCTTCATCCATTTTATTTTTTTCTATTTTCACTTTTATTAACTTTCTACAATAAGGACAATTATTTTTTGAAGTCAAGTGATTACTGTTTGACATTTGAACTATGCATTTTTTACAATATTTATGATTACAATCTAATGTAATTATATTCTGAGAATCAGTATTTTTATAATTACTTTCATAACAGATTGCACACTCCCAAGTCTTTTCAACTTCAGGAAATTTAAATTCATTTAATACATTCCATCCTTGTATTAAATATTTCTCCTGTCTTGATTTTAACAATAATATCTGATTCACATTCGCTATACCTTGAACATTGTCAGGAAAAAATAATTTTGCTATCTTATGTCTATTATCTATTAATGTACCTATTAAATTATTTTGAGGTTTTATTAATTTTAATGTCTCGTTATAAGGATTGTAACTATAATTTGATATTGTACAATCTACACCAACTAAATTTGGTGGAGAACTTAAAATATCTATATCAATTAATCCTAAATTTAAAAAATTTCTTTTTCCTTTAATATGTTCTATTCCATCTAATCCAGGTCTGTTATAAATTCTTTGATAATGACTTTCGACTAAGGTATAATTCTTAATATGTGATACATTTAATAAAATCCTACTATTTCTTAAAGAGTTTAGAAAATTATTAAATAAATTTCCAGATAGTTGTGTACTATTACCAAATACAAGATATATATCTATATCATGCTCTGTTATATTAAACGTTGCATTTATAATTTTGTTTATTATACCACCAAATATTCTAAACTGTAATCGTGGATGTACAGCCCTACATAAATTTTTTAGATCGTAAATAAATCTTGATAATTCTTTCTTCCAAATTCTTTCTTTAACAAAATTTTGAATTTTTAAACCAGTTCTTTTTAAAGAACTGTACTTCTGCCTGTATTTTAAATATTTCGCATTATTGATATATTCTAAAATGCTCTTGTTTAAAAGTATCTTTTGCATCCTTCTATTTTTAAATCTATGATATGCTAATTTAATCTCATAATTTAACTTTAATTTAAAAAAATTTAATTTAAAACTTTTTAAATTTTGCATATACTTGTGCTGAAACCAAAACGGTTGCGAAGTATACTTTAATTGTTTTCTATCTTTACTTGAAGAAAAATATGATTGATCTCTCATATTGGAAGTAACCTCGTTATTTCCATATTTATTTTTCGATTTAGACTTAATATTATCCATATAATATAAATTTTCTAAATTATTTGTTTATAATTCAATTTTTTATCATACACAATTAAATGTGTCTAGACAACATAAACTTCTATTATTATTACTTCTTTCTTTATCCACCCTATAATTTAAACATATTTCCTTTAACACTCTCTCTACATCACAAAAATTTATTGATATCACTTCATAAAAAAGATAATTATATTTATCTATGATTTTTTTTATATACTCTTTACTTTCATTATTACAAGTATTTTTTACATCTAACCAACTACCAATTATAAATATTTTGAAATTTTTATCTAATCTCTCCTTCAAGATATTTACCCATATTCTTAAATTTGTTATTGATTGTATATCATTATATGAAAAAAATAATAAAACTATATTTGCTATTTTTAGATATGTTTTTGCTATAGGAATAAAACGTTTTGATCCTGATAATTCCCATAGACTTAATTTATAATTAAATCCATTCACTGATATTTTACCACACGCATAATTTACTCCTATTGTTTGTAAAGGTGGTTTTACTATATTCTTACGATTTTGTAATGCTTGACTAAAACAAGTTTTACCAGTACAATTATCTCCTAATAGTAAACAATTCAGACTTAATTCCATATAGTATTAACCAGATTTTAACTTCTATTACAAAAGAATAAATTTATTATATAAATTATAATATAAATGAGTAATAAATATTCTAATATGGAACACTTTATGAATTTAACTGAAATATCTGAACAATTTAAAGCTCCTGATATTTCTTTAACCAAAGAATATAAAGAACAAATTAAAAAAGATAAAAAAGCAAAAAAAAGTAAATCTAAAAAAAGTAAATCTATAACTCCAAAAAATAAATCAGTTACAGACCTTTCCAAAAAAATAAAAAAAGCTATTAGAAAAGTAGCTAAATCAAAAAAAGTAAAACAATTTATGGGAGTTGCTTCTAAAACTACTAATATAAATTCTAAACCACATAAAATTACAAAATCAAAAAAAATCAAGAAAAAGAGAAAATCAATAGAAGAAACTGTTAAAAAGCAAATATTAAAAAAGAAACAGAAAAAGAAAAAAAAAATGTTAATTACAGTTAGTCAAAAGAAAAAAATTAAAAAAACTCCAAAAAAAGTAAAAAAAATAATTAATAAAGTTAAAAAACCTACTATTACTAAATCTACTAATACATCAACTTCAAAAGTTAATATTGTTTATAGTAATAAAGTTATTGAATATGATCCAGAATTTAGAGGACCATCAATTTCATTCAAAAAGAAAAAAAAATCCGTTTTAAAAAATGCGAACAATGCTATAGCAAAATTATTTTCTACAAAAAAGAAGAAGAAAAATAAAAAAGGAAAAGATGGTAGTGTAAAGAAACAAATAAAAAAAATTATTAAAAAAGCAAAGAAAATGTCAAAAAAGAAAAATTCTATTGCTGAAAAATCTAAAAAAAAAATCTTAAATAAAAAAGTTAAAAAAATTAAAGCACTTAATTCTGGAGGAGGTGGTGGTGCACCATTAAGTGCAGTTTCATCATCTATTATTAAACCAAAAAAACCTGTTAAAACTGTATCATCAGCTACTAAAGTTGTAGAAAAACAACCTATCTATAAGTTATCTCCTAAATATCTTCAGTTATTAAAAAATTTAACAAATTTTGATAAAATTAAAAAGTTAATTTCTAAAAATAAGCAAAAAATTATCACTTTCATAATTATTGTACCATTACTATATCATATGGTTGTCGGTAAACCATTATTTGATTTATTACCTACTGCTAAAAAAGAAGTTACAGAACAAGTAGTCAAAGATGAATCAATATTTAATCAAATACTAAATTTTTTCCCTGGTAGTAAAAATAAATCAAAATAACTTAATATTTTATCTATTAAATCTAATGGTAAATCCATTATATCTAATAATTTTTCTCTTCTTTTTATTAATCTCTTATAATATCTCTTTTGCTTATACACGTAAAAAATTAATTTATTTGTTAATAACCTTGATCGTAAATTCTCTATAGTTACTATAGGATGCAATAATAAACCATCTATCGTCTTTATTTTATAATATATGGCTAATTTTGATGCAGTTACCCATAAATATTTTATATTATTATTTAGTAAATCTTCTTCAATTAATGGATCTACATATTTATAACCAATTATATTAAAATATTTTTGTAGCAAATGCAATTTTTCAATTAACAAACTCATATATATTAATCTATTTATTTTTGATCATCTACTTATATTAATTAAATATCTTCCATAAATTTCTCTATTTAAAATATTTTTTAAACTTCCCAATGCTTTTCTTTTTTTTAACCATTTTCTGTATTTTTTTTGAAATATTTTTAAGTAAAAAGTATAATTTATAGCAAATGTATATTCATTTATATAATATCTTTTCACAATATTTATTAAATTGTAATTATTTTTAATAAAATTTTTGTTTGATAAATCCCAAAATTTATTTATATCATCTGTGTTAGTTATACTATCTAACAATAATATGTGTCCATTTGGATTCGTTTCTTGTTCATCAGAATACCCATGATCTGATTTATTCCAAATTTTTGTATATGCTATTTCCATTTAAATATTAATATTTAGAATTTAATTAATTAAAATCAATTTTTTTATAAAGTATAATATATAATATGCAAAACGTTGATTATAAACAAAAGTATGAAAAATACAAATTAAGATATTTAGAAGCAAAAAAATTCTTACAGAGTGCTGGACAAAAACCTGTTGAACAAAAACCTGTTGAACAAAAACCTGTTGAACAACTTAATGTCCAACAACCAAATATTGAGTCTGTTATGAAACAAGCAGAAGAAATGAAAAATCAATATCAAATATCACAAATCGAAGATGCTATGAAAAATAAAATTATGGAAATGTTTGGAAATATTTCTAATCAAATTTTAAAAAATGATATTGTTAATAAGCTAAAAAGTCAGGTACAAGGTATGCAATCTGGTGGTGCATATTCTGAAGAAAAAAGAGGCTTTAACAGTGATAAAGTTGAAGATAAAGAATACCCACCTTGCTTCAGAATTTGCGGTGCTTCAAGAGCTATGCATGATGATCTGAAAGAATTAGGATTACTTGAAAAATATAAAGATCTAATGAATCTTCATTCTATGACACTTTGTACTGAAATTGATGTCAGAGATAATGGTAAAGATTGTATTCTTAGTATTAAACCAAGACTTGAAGAAATTAAAGCTAAACCAACTACTACCGCTAACAAACATGTTAAAAAAATATTCGAAGACATGGGAAGAAGTAGAATGCTAGAAAATATGGCTAAAAATAATCATCCTGTTGATCAGCATACACTTGCAATTATGAATCATGTCGCTGAAAATGCAAATGCACATGTTGCTAAACTTATGAAAGAATCTAAAGTTACTAAAGAAGCTGCTAAAAATTTTGAAAACCTAAATAATGTTTTCTATAAAGTTCATTTTAGACAAATTGCTAAAGCTTGCAACCCAATGAAAGATCAATACACTATGAATACTCCAGCTGATAAAAAAGATGCTGCTAAAAAACCAGCTGCCAAAAAACCTGCAGCTAAAAAAACTGCAGCTAAAAAACCAGCTGCCAAAAAACCAGCTGCTAAAAAAACAGCCGCTAAAAAACCAGCAAAAAAAGCTTCCGCTAAAAAGAAAAAATAAATTAAATTATATATAACTATTAATAGTTATATATATATTAAAAATTAGTATTGCCAAGATCTTTCTTAAAATCTATCTTTTTACCTAAATTTAATGTATTTGAAAATGGAAATAATGGTATAGTTGGATTTAATGGAACGGATGGATTTAGTAATCTGCCGCTTTCTAGTCTTCTTACACGTTCTGATAAAGAATTAACAGTCTGTTGTAAAAATGTTATCTGACTTTGAAGTGACTTAATTAATTCTAAGTCTTTACTATCAGACATATATATTTAATAACTATTTTTTTTTATTTTACTTTCTAAATGTTTTAAATAGTTGCAATCGTTTTTTAATCTCTCTTCAACTGATCTTAATTTATCTTTTGATAATACTATTCTCTTATATTTTGGATATTTAATTAATACAACATCATAATTATCATTTTCATCTTTTAAATTTTCTTTCCATACTAATTCTCCATCTGTATTCTTTACTTTTAATTTTAATAGTTGTTTTTTTACTCTATTACATTGTAATGTATATAATTCATGCTCATTTGTTAAATATTTTACTCTATTTTGTCTTTTTAAATGTTCTGATAATTGATTTTGACTCTTTTTTAGAACTAAATTGCTCATTATATAAACAATATATCTTGTATACTTTAAATAATTTATCAACCTATTTAACAATAATTTATAAATATATATAAGAAATGAATAACCTTAAAATCATCTATTATTTTAAGGGCGACGATAATAGTGTTTTTTTAGAATTAAAAAGATTAGATTATAAAAATTCACTAGATAAAAGTCAATATGTTAGTTGGTTTAGAATCAAAAATAATATACCTCAAAAACTAACATTTGTTAAAATGAATGATAAAGTACGCTTTTTTAATGAAGGACAACTTATTATTGATCAAAATGATATACAATTTATCGAAAATAAAAATACTATCAAACTCAAATATTGTTATATTAATCTTGATAATATTAAATTATGTGCAGAAAATTGGAATCAACAATAAAATTGAAAAAAAATAAATATGCTCTTTAATAATCATTTATATATGGAATTAAATAAATCAAAAAAAAGAATGGATTTATCCAAATTAGATTTATCCAAATTAGAAGAAAAAGATATTAGAGATTTGTTAAATCATATAAATAAATTTGCATATGGTAAGAATTGTTTTTACAATCCTATTAGAGCAAGGGGACTATTACATGTTACTATTCCAATAACTAGCTTAATTGGCTATATTGATTCAGATAATGAGTATCATTGTAAAATAGAAATAAAATATAAAAAAAAATGTAAGGATAAAATAAAAAATCAATATCTTATTATTACTATTGGTAATAAAAATGATAAAAATACTGATGTATTGATTCATGAAATAAAACTAACCGCTATTTCTGATATACATTTAGCTAATTTTAAACAAACTAGAATTTATTCAAAATTTCAAATTGAATCTATTATTTATTCTGATATGTTCGATTCATTGCAATTTAAAATTGAGTTTAAATTAAGAAATATATTATTTTCAAGTACTTACGTTCCTATGGAACATTTATATAAAACAAAATTAATTAAAGAATTAGAAGACTTTAGAAAGTCTTTATTAGCAAAAGAAAATTGTTTTTTAATGGAAAAAAATAAATATTATAAATTGAAAATAATTATTAAAAAATCTTTACTAGAATTAATCAAAAATGTATATCCTGATTACGATTATTCATTATCATTCATTGGAAGAAGTTGTGAATTGAATAGTGGAGCTTACTTTGCTTTTTGTAAATTAAAAGAAATTGAACTGATGAATCATGAATTTAATTTAGATAGCGATTATATAGATTGTCCAATTGGTGAAAAATATCTTACTACATTAGTAATTTATAACGCTGATATTTTAATTGTTAACAGTAATCGAAAATATCATATTACAAAAGAATATAATTTTAAAAATGATATAAATGATAAAGATGTGTTTGAAATTGAATTAGATTTCTTTTCTAGATCATATTGTAATTATTATGCACACAACGTTATTAAAAAAGAAGCTAAAATATTACAAAATGATATAGATATTATTTTGAAAGCTAAGGAAAAAGAACAAAAAGAAATAGAAATTGAGAAGAAAAGAAAAGAAATCGAAAGAAATGTTTCTAAAGCAAAAAAATTAATGCTAAAAGAAGAAGCTAAACGAGCTGAACAAAAAGCTTTAAAAGAAGCTCAAGTTAAGGAAAAAAAACATAGAGAAAAATCTAAAGAAAAAAGAAGAAAAAGAAAACAAAAGTTAAAAGAAATCAAAAAACAAAAACAAATTAAAAAAGAGAAAGAAGAAAAAGCTATCGCTAAAAAACAAGCTCTAGAAAAAGCTGCCAAAGAAGAACAAAAAATTCTAGAAAAAATTAAAAAACAAAAACAAATTGAAAAAGATGAAGAAGAAAGGAAAAATAAGATTGCAATAAAAATGGCTAAAAAAGCCGCTAAAAAAGCCGCTAAAAAAAATGCCATCAAGATACAATCTATATTTAGAAGCTTTAAATCTAAAAAATTATTTACTAAATTGAAAAATAATAAAATTTTAGAAGACAAAAAGAATAATAATATTATAAAACAAACTATAGATTTTATAATATTGTGTATTGAACACCAAGAAATTATCAATAATAATCAAAAAATTATTGAACAAAAGCTTGAAGATTCAAATAAATTTGTTATCGAAGAGAAACTATTAGAAAGTGAAGAAGAGACAAAAGAATTTATACAGGAAGAAGTAGAAGAAGAACAAATTAACAATGATATAATTAAATATGATTGTGGTTGCTGGGGGCCTGAAAATGGCTATTGTAATGATTGTGATATACAGAATCAACAAATTCCTCATTACAATTGTTATCCAAATACTCAACATCTAATTTATATGCATCCATACGAACAACAATTTATACAAGGAATGTACTATGATAATAGATTTATGCACGGACAAAATGTCTGTCCTTATCAACCATATCCACCATATCCTCCTTATATACCACCTCCTCCGCATTCTTCACCACCTCCTATTTATTTTTAATAATATAAAATATAAATTTATATTATATATTATGGCTCATATTGTGCAAGGAAGATATGCTTCTGTTTTAACTACTGATTATGTTAGAAAATCAAATAGATGGATGCAAGGTATTAAAACTGCCAATAGAGAAAAAAAATCTATTATTTCTGAAAGATGCTGGTTTAATTGTGGCTCACAAGTATGGATATATATTGTTAAATATAATACTGGTTGCAGAACTTACTTTTCAGAAAAATGGTACTCTTTGTGTAAAAAATATAATTTAAAACGTACTAGTAAAATTATTGAAAAACTTAGTAAACCTAGATTTATTTGCTATACTTTTCTTATTAATAATAACTTATTTGATATTCCTGATAGTCAACTATTAAATCATATATTAACTAACTATAAAAATTCTATAAAAGAAGTCTCATATTTTCATGAATTTGATTTATAAAAGTGAATTAGGTATCAAAAAATTATATGTACATGCTAAACATCTTAATATCAATGAAATAAAAATTAAAAAAGATAATAAAATTATTATGATACTAAATAATCCAAATATACTTGTAAAAAAAAAGCAAATAAAATTACAAAAAAACTTACCATTTACTGGGTTACTTATTAGTAAAAATGCAAATCTACCCAATGTTAATATTGCTAAAATTATTATTAATAGTATTAATAAATTTAAAATAATATTAATTGTTAAACAATTCTCAACGTATAAATAAGGATCTACTTTAAATTTTATATTTTTACATTTATAATTTTCACATTTAAAATATATCTTGAAACATGAAAATTTATAAAAGCATGATTGACGTGAACAATAATAACGACATAGTCTTGTACATGAAATATTAAAGGTTAAAGTATTACATATTATTTCAATAAGATTGAAAATTAAGCAAAAGATACTACATTCAATATCCCTTTGTACTTCTTCAGGAATAATTATGCTTTCTTCTTTTTTCTTAAATTCATACCTACATAGTGGACATTTATTGTCAGAAAAATTTTTATCACAATTTTTACACCAATAATGTTTACACTTTATAAAAACTAATGATTCATCACTGGAAAAATTTTCTAGACACATACAACAGAAATACATTTTCGGATTTCCAGTTTCTATATCACCTGTAATAGGTATTACTTTATTCATAGATTAAATAATATAAATTATTTTATTTAAATTATTTTTCAATTTTTATCTTTTAAAACCAGAGTTCTATTATTAAATAATATTAATTTTATTTCTTGTTTTATTTTATTTATTATCTCATCACTTTCCTTCTTCTCAATATATCTATTAAATTTCTCCATTATCTCTGGATACTTTTTACCATTTTTTATCCAATCCTCTATCTTTTCTTCTAAGATAAATGTATTATTATCTAACATATTATCAATTACATCTTTTTGATCTTGTAAAGTCCATTTTTTTCCATCGTATATCATTACATAATTATTTTTTATATTCGATATATAAATGTTGTGATTTTCTGGTTTATGTGGGTCAAAATGTAACTTCTTTATCATATGTGGTACACAAAAGTTTGAATGACTTAAAAATTTTAAGTAATCTTTATCCTTCAAATGAGACATATCTGTCTTGTTAAATGCTAAGATTTTTATATTGTTCTGAATATTATTTTGCTGCCCTATTGTTACACCAGTCTTTTTCTGTAATTCTATTAATTGTTTATCCCTTTTCTTTAATTCTTTCTTAATCGTTTTCATTTCTTTACATTGTTTATCTAATTTATCATTTAATAATTTTACTAATTTTAACAAATCCTCCTTATGCTCTTCTTCTTTTTTCTTTTCTTCTTCATATTTTATTTTCTCTTTACAAATTTTATAATGTCTAGTTCTACTAGATTTTCTACTAAATTCTGAAAAACAAAAATTACACACAAATTTTTCAATTGTTTTCTCTTTCACTTTTTTTTTTACTTTTGGTGCATTTTGGTGCAAAATTGTGCTGTCAAGGTGCAAAATTGTGTCATTTGGGTGCAAAACGGACATATTTTTATCTTTTTTTTTGTTTTTATTTTCTTGGGTTTCAATTTTCATTTTATCTTTTTTAAAATAAAAATCGTAAATTTCTTGTCTGCTTATATCTTTCAATTTTGGCTTACAAATAAATTTTCTATTTAAATGTTTTGTAAATTTTAATTTATTATTATTCGAATAGCCACAGCGTAAACATTTGTAATTTACCATATTAATATATAATATATAAATTATTATTCTTATATCATTTTTCCGTCATTTTTCCGTCATTTTTCCGTCATTTTTTCGTTATTTTTCTGTCATTTTTCTGTCATGATTTTTTTTATAAGACTGGGTGATGACAAAAAAAACGTCATTTTTGTAACTTTTTTAGGAAATGTGCAACTGAATTTTTTGTATGGAGGGGGGGGGAGACAAGGAAAAAAATAATTTTTCTTACATAGGTCCGGGGAAACTTTCTGTGTTTTTTCACGTTTTGTATTTTCTGTAAAACCCCTATTTTCAGAATCTTACTTGGATAAAAATCATATTTCTATAAATATTCTTTGAATATTAATTGATATCTACGATATCTATATGTTTTTTTGTTTATAAATAAATTAATTATTTGATTATATAAAGTAAAATTTTTATTTTATATTTATTGATTTAATTTCAATATTAATTTCTAAATTATTCCATTTTTCCTTAAAATCATTAATTAAATTTAATAATTCTGTCTCACATGTCTTTACCAAATTTGTAGTTTCTTGTGGAAGTTGTTGTGATACAGATTCTTGTACAGATTCTGGTACAGTTTCTTGTACAGTTTTTTGTGTAGGTTGTTGTACAGGTTGTTGTACAGGTTGTTGTACAGGTTGTTGTACAAGTTCTTGTGGTACTGATTCTTGTACAGATTCTGGTACAGTTTCTTGTGGAAGTTCTTGTGGTACTGATTCTTGTACAGATTCTTTAGCAGCAGCTATAGCAGTTTTTTTAGCAGCAATTTTTTTAGCAGACATTTTTTTAGCAGACATTTTTTTAGCTGCTATTTCTTTAGCTTTACGTGCTTCTTCTATATTTTGCTGATATGTTTTATCTCTATCCCATGGAACTATGAATTTTTGGTACCATTCAGTATGAAATTTTGATTCACTCTTAATTAACTTTTTTAATAGTCTAGTACAATTTTTTAATACACGATTTAATGGAGTTTCATTCATACTAAGATTTCCTTTAATAATTTTTTGATAAGTATCACTAAAATTATCATTAATACTTTTAAGTTTATATTTTAAATGATAATAATGATAATTATATTCACCATTTGTATTTCTTGGTAGAAACCCTATATAATTACCATCACAACGAATATCTTGAGTCATAACACGATTATATCTTTCTATAACTAATGATCCCATGGGGAATTTACTTCCAGAACGACACCATTCTGTTCCTGAAACACGTGTTCCTTTAAAATATAGTGTATCTAGTAATTCAGAATATTCTCTAATTAAATTTTGATGCGATTTCTTATCCAATGCTTTAAATTCATTAGGATCATCTTTTTTTTCTTGGAACCATTTAGTATTATTTTTTGATGTTTCTTTATAGATATAAATATCTGAATTATTTTCATTTTTTCGAAATTCAATTTTAAATTGATGAATATTATGTGGATGATTTTCGTTTTCAGTTGGTGGTATCTCTGGAATAATACTTTTAGTTTCAACATATTCACCAAGAGCATTTAATTTTCTATATTTAACTCTATTAATTTCACTATTATTTTTTAAAACTTTATAATATTTTCTAGAAATCATAGTAACTAATTGTTCTATATTTTTTTCAAAGCTACCGGAAAAAATATTATTAAAACATCCTTTATATTTTAATACAGAACCTTGTTTAAAAGGTGTTTGATTTTCATATTCTTCTTTTGTTAATTCTTTTGTTTTAGGAAAAAAATTATTATTTTCAGCCATTTCTTCCCATGAGAATTTTAATTTTACATATTTAAATATATTATTTTTGGTCTTATATCTTGTAATTATTTCCCAATTCGAAGAACAACACATTGATGCTGCTGTAAGTCCAATACCCCATTGTGACCATTCTTCATCATTTTTGTGTCTATTACAATTATAATGTATTAGATTTAATGGATTTTTTTCTCCTTCATGATCAAGCCCCTTAAAACCATCTTTTATATCATCATAAATAATAATAGAATGTAATTTTGTGTCATCGTGTGATGGTTTAAAATCAATTTTTAAATTTCCTTTATTTTTTAAACAATTTAAAACTGATTCATCAATTATATCAGATAAAATTGTGTACTTTGTATATCCACTAGCTCGCTCTTTTCTTAAATGTCCTCTCATGGTAGGTCTTCCTGGATTACCAATTGGTCCTGAATCTTGAGTAATTGTTGTGTTCATTTATAAATTTTTTATTAAAATTATAATTTATTTTATCAATTTTTTTTAAGAAGATATATTATTATATCTAATAGTCCTATATTTATCATATAATTTTTTACATTTATCTTCAGCAACAACTAATGATATACCAAGAAAGTGATAATTTAACATACATCTTCTCCAATCAGAATATGAATTTTTCAGTTCTAAATCTTTTTTAGATAATTTCTTATTATCTAACATTTAAATTAATATGTAATATTATTTTAAATTTAATCCTCACGATCATTTAATTTTTCTACTTGATTAGTACACCATTTTTCATTTTCAATATCATATTTTCCCTTTACTTTTTTTTTATTAATTTGCTTCATATAATAAGGTATAGGATCATTTTTATTTTCTTTATTGCATTTATTTTTATGATGTTCTACGTCAAAATCTGATGGTACTACAGGTCTTTTAAATGTTCTAATTTGAAATAAATTATTAACAATTTTTTGTTTATTTAAACTAACTATTAATATTTTGAACATATATTATAATTATAGATTATTTACTTTGTTTTAAACTAATTATTTCTTTTTCCAATTTTTTAATATATTCTTTTTGTTCAATAATTTTATAGATCAGAAGTTTTCTTTGTTCAAATAAGGCCTGTAATAATATAGATAATGATGGCATATAATATACAAATAATTTATTTTAAAGAATAATGCATATTTAAAATAAATGTCAAAGGATATAGAAAATACAATAAAAAAATGGGATAAAAGGCTATCATGGGATGAATATTTTATTTCAAGTGCATTATTGATTGCATCTAGATCATCATGTGAAAGATTACATGTAGGATGTTTATTAGTGAAAGATAATAGGATAATATCCGCTGGATATAATGGATTTTTATCCGGCTTACCGCATGAGTCTTGTGTAGTAGATAATCATGAACAAAATACAGTTCATGCTGAACAAAATGCAATAAGCGACTGTGCAAAGAGAGGTGTAAATACTGATGGCTCTACAGCATATATTACTCATTATCCTTGTATAAATTGTATTAAAATTCTTTTAGCAGCTGGTATAAAAGAAATCAAATATTATCATGATTATAAAAATAGCGATCTTGTTAAAAATATTTTAACAAAAGCGAATATAAAAGCAATTAAATTAAGTTAATGTTAAATTTTCTATAAAAATACTTAAAAATAAATTTAGTATGTAACAAATAATGGAATCATTTGAAGAAAACTTAAACAGTAAAGTTACTGAATTATTAGGTAATTTTAAAAAATTTAATGAAAAAAATAATAACGCTGCAGGAACTCGTACACGAAAGAATGCACAAGAACTAAAGAAAATGTTACAAGAACTAAGGGGACTTGTTTTAGAAAAACAAAAAGAAAATAAAAGTTCAAAAAAATCAAAAAAAGAACAATTGTCTGAAGAAGAATAAATTAAGCTTTTGTAGATATTGCACCAATAAAAGATATATATACGGCAACTGGAATATTATATTTTATATAATCCATTGTGTCAGTATTTGTTATATTCTCAATTGGTTGTGATCTCCAATCTCCCCAATCATGTGATTCTGGAGTAACAGTAGATGAAAAAGTTGTTTCTATTTTGTAAAATAAATTATTTTCACCAAGTACTATTAAAGAATCTTCTTTACTAGTAAAAACATTTTTAGAGCCTAAGCATGTTATTTTTAAATCACAATATTGATCACGTAAATGTGACCATAAATCTATTATAAGTTTATTACCTATTTCTAAGGAACCAGTAATATTATAAACTTCTGCTATTTTAGTTGTAGACATATAAATAATAAGATAAATTTATTTTATTATTTTTCAATTTTAATCATATAAAATATCATAAGGGGAAATTGACTCAATTTTTTTTAAAGTAAGTTGTATACCTACTCTACTATATTTTTTATGATGTAAAGTAAAAGACAATTTATAATCTCTTTTTGAATCCAATGCATGTTTTTTCAATGCATCAAAACATTCTCTTCTTTTTTTGTGGTTTTCAACATAAACCCATTTTATTGATCTTCTAAAAAGAGTTGATTTTGTAAAATTCTCTATTGCCCATTTAGGTAATGGAACAATTTTACTTTTTTTTGGTATTTCTGTATTAGAATTTTGCAATACAGAATCAAACTGAACACCAGAGTTTAAATAATCTGGATTATTATCAATTATAAATTTAGACATAATAATTTTGATAATTGTATAAAAAAAAAATTTCAATTTTTTCAATTAAGAATGTATAAAAGGTTTTAAGATAGAAAAAATCCAATATACAGTATTAACAATTTCAACATTCTCTGAAAATGAATTATGTGGGCCAATTACACCCCATACTGGAGTTGGTTGTTCTCTACAAGCCATAACACAAGGTGCTATCAATACTCCACAATTTATAGCTCTTCTTGCAGCTGCAACACGATCTGACATGATTTCTTCATTATTATTACTCATAATGGTAAAAACTATAAATCTTAATATCAAAAAAATTTTCAATTTTTTAATTTTAGTAAATAATTTAAATAATTATGATATTTAGTAAGAATTTTATCAATGATCTCATCTTTTTCTCCCGTTAAATATTTTGCATCAAGAATATTTTGAGTTACTGCAAGTGTTAGTGTATTAGTATAATAGATAGGACATAATTCTGTATTAGTATATTGATATGAATCTTGTTTAAATGAACTAATTTCAAATAATTTATAATTTATTGATTTAATACTATTTTTTTGATTTTGTGAGTTTTTATTCAATTCTTTTGTTAAATTTAATAGAATAACAAATGAAGAAGGAATATAATCATAATTTTTGTAATTTAGATACATTTCACAAATATGAGGTACATAAGAATCAGTGTAATAACCATATTTTTCATTTAATAAATTAATTTTTTTTATCATAGAGTTATTATATTTAATATTCAAATTAGAAATATACTTATTTTCCAAAGATGCTTTTATTATTATAGCAGTTTGATGATCATTATTTTTCATTGCTTTAATAGCTAAAGTTAAATAAAAACTAATATTATATTTTACTTTTTGTGGAGTAATAATATGTTCTCCATTTGTTAAAATTAAAAATATAATATTATAGACAGCAGTTCTATTTAAATATTTAATTTTTGTTAATTGTTTTATATATTGATATATTTTTAATGATGCACCATGCATATTTTTTGATAATTCTTCAATTTCTAAATCAAATTTAGATGTAAATATTTTGTGTATAATTGATTTTATACAATTTTTAGGTACTTCTGTTTTATATGCTTGATTAAATAAAAAATGCCCAGTTTTTGATAAACAGAATTTAGAAGACATTATATTAGTAATATAAAATTATTTTACTAATATAAACAAATGAATTTTACCACTGTCTGTTATCTGAAGCAGATCTAGAAATAATTCCAAATTCAATTTCACGATTAGATGCTTCTCTGTAATTAACAGGCTTTCTTTTTCTTGGAGGTAAAATTGATACTTTTTCAAGTCGTCTTTTCTTTTGTTTAAGTTTTTTTAAAGATCTTATATTTTTTTCAAGATCCTCATTTATAGTATCATACTCTTCCTTAATTTCATTTACTCTCTTATGAAATTTCTTTCTTTCTTCTGATAACGTAAAAGAAAAACTATCTTGAAGAAAGTGCATTTCAAGAGCTTTTTTTTTACGCTCTTTTACTTGTTCCATAACAATATCTAAGATTAATTTGATATTGTGTTCAATTTTGGATTTGATGTCTTGTGTATGTGTATCCATATACAAAAAATATTTTCGTGAAAATAATATTTATTCAATTTTTATGTAAAATATTATATAATGTTTTACACAGTAGCAGCATGTCTTGCTTCATATTATTTTGGATTTTATACATACATGTTTGTACAATTAGTACCAAAAGCTATAAAAGATATTGACGATAATGATAAAATAAAATACAAACAACTTTAGTTTTCTTTTAAAGTAAAATAAACGAAAAGAGCTATCATAATGTATGATGTATATTCTTTAATTACAGGTGTTTTTTTAAGAATTCCATACAATTGAATTGCTATTAAACTAGAAATAACTCTAATAGATAATTTTCTTAAAATTGCCATGTGTTTTTTCTCTTTTTTTTTGAATTTTTTGCCAATAAATCTTTCTAAAGTATTCCTAATAAGACTTCTAAATTCTCCATCAATTAATATTGCTAAATCCATATATATAAATACTATATTTATTTTTTATAAAATTGAAAAATAAAAAAATAATAAAATTACAAATAAATAACATGAATTTAGTAAGATTTATAAAAAATCAAAAATTAATTTTTAATAAAACAAGATTATTTTCAAATACACCATTAGGAAGATGGACTATAAATAAAGATCAAGATGAAACAAATAATACAATTGATTGGGCAAATCATGATCATTGCGGTTCTGAAAGTTGTAAATTACAAGACAAAGAATTAGAAGAAAATTCAAAAATAAATGTTAAAGAAGAAAAAAATAATTAAACTATTTTAATTCCAGTTCTTTTATTCTTTTATCTTGTTTTTGAAGAATTCCAACTAGAGTTGAAAATATTTCTTCATATGCTAATTCTTTGTTAAGAGTTGGACAAGGATTATTAATGGCAAAATTAGGATCTTGTAGAATTCTAGTATTATAATCTAAAGTTTGTTTTATATATTGTTTATGTAATTGTTCTCTTTTTGAACTATTATAAATTGGCATTGTTCCATGAAAGCCACTCGGAATTTTGTAATCAAAATATTCAGTAAATGGTTTAACCATAGCATCTAATTTTTCAATTGAAGCCTCTTTTTTTAATTTTTCTTTATTTTCTTTTTCTTTTTTAATTCTTTCTTCTAATTCATGTTGTTGTATTTTTAGAAATTCTAATTGTTGTTCTAATGTAGACATTTAATTATTTTGATGTTTTATTTTTAAATATTAGTTTTTAATATATTTATATTAAATTTAGTATTCTGGATTATTTATATTTGATATAGAATTATTTATTGTATCTAAATTTAATGTATTTGATTTATAGAAATATGTTTTATTTGGTTTATTTCTATTTTTTTCAATATGCTCTTTTAAAACATATTGCCAATTTTTATCAGCATAATTAGTTGTTATTTTTTCTAACATATAAAAATTTTAATATTAAAATTTTTAAATTTTTACGAATAATTGCAATAATTTTATAACTTAATTTTATATATAAATGTTTTTTAAACATCCAACTGAAGTTTGTATGACATATTTGCAACACTGTAAATTTTCATTACATTTAGGATTTTTATTTGCTCAAGCATCTTTTAAAGCAGTAGTTCATGCATTTTTACCTGATTGGTATATTACATCTACCTCGGATACTGTTTTAATAATAAATGAGAAATTAAAAAAAGCAGGATGTAGATAAATTACTTTGTAATTTATTAATTAATATTCAAAGAATATTTGTAGATAAATTACTTTGTAATTTATTAATTAATATTCAAAGAATATTTATAGATAATCATATTTTTTGTTCCATACTATTTCTTTCTTGATCATGATTTTGATCATGATTTTGATCATTATTTTCATAATTGTTTTCATTAGTTATTTTATCTTTTTTTCCATAACAACTAAAGCAAAGATTTAAACATTTACATTTACAATTAATTAGTGGTTTTGTAGCTTTTTCTATAAGTGTTTTTTCATCACTATAATTCAATTTTGTTATAATATATAATGAAAATATGTTTATTAAAAAGCAGATCATACTTGATATAGATATTAACATAATTGTAGGTGAATATGTATTAAATGATAGTTTATAAATTATAATTATTGAGATAATCAAATTATTTAAATATTTTGATATAAAATTCATACTTACAATATTCCACCATTTATTATAGTTTGGTAAATTAATATCAAAATTACATTCACTCAAAAATTTTTTTAATTCATTTGCATTTTTTTGTTTTATTAATTGTTCTGATAAAGGTTTGTAATATACTCCTAAAGATCTAATATTATTTATAATATGTTTAATACCAACAAGTTCCAATCCTGTTTTACTTTTATAAATATTATTTTTTTTTTCTTTTATAATTTTTAATTCAGCTTCATAAAATGTTTTTCTTTTCCAATAAGGTAATCTTAAGCGATTAATAATAAGCTTTAATCTAAATATATTCTTCACAGAATCTTTTTTATATATTCTCCAGTGTAATAAAATTTTTTGAGCTAAAAAATGGATTAATATACCATTATTTATATTAAGGTTTTTATATCTTTGGATATATTCTGATTTTTTAATTAGTTTTAATGCTTCAAAAGAAAACTCACAATTTTCATATTTATATCTTAAATATCTTTTCATTACATTAAAAATATTAATAAATAAATAATCCAGAAAAATAAATAAAAATAAATAGTAACCATCATATATTTGGCTAATACAAGCAAGTAAACCAACTCTTGAAAAAACCTCAGTTATTCTAAAATTAAAGGAGTATAAGCTAAATATACTAAAATTTGATGGCAATTTAAATGAGCCAATGCTATAAAAATATTCTGTTAAATAAAAATGATCCATAGATATCAAAGTATATGATAAACTTAATAATGATATTTTTACTGATAAATAATAAGGAGCTAGATCATTAAATGTCTTAGTTGATGATTGATTTAAAATAATAAATAGTTGAAATAGAGCTTGTGGTCCACTTTCTAGTAAACTTTCTATCATTCTTTTATTTACTAGTTGTATCTGATAGTGTTTTTTAATTTTAGCTTTTTCTTTTTCTTTTTCTTTAATATATATGGAATATCTATCTAGTTTATCATCATCTTTATCATTATTTTTATCATAATTTTTATCATTATAGTAAAAAGCTATTAAACTTGTCATTAAATAATTAATTTGTATTATATCTAATATCATCCATAATATAGCTTTTAAAATATAACAGATTAAATCACCAATCATATATTTAGTAAATGTAGGTGCTCTAGCTATTTTTTCTCTTTCATTATATGCAAATTTTGCAAATAAAGTATTCTCTAATGATAATATTGCTGAACCAATAAATGAGAATATTAAAATTCCAATACTTGTTGGAAAATAAGGAGAATTTTCATGATATAATTCAGTAGTTACTATTATGTCCGTTATTAAATCAAATGTATGTAAACATATGGCAAATAATATTGAAAATCTATAACGTTGAGAATATAAACAATTCGCAATTTTTTTAAGTGAACAACGATTATATCGAAAAATTATATAATCTTTTGCTCCTTTTAAAGATTTACACATTATTTTAAATAATATTTTATTTAAAATATTCAAACTAATTATTTAAAACCATAATAGTAATTTGTATATTATGATTTGTATCGAAAATGATAGTTTTAATATAATAAGTGATATTGGATTTTCATGTTTGTTAATATCTTACTTTATAAATGATCCATTTTATTTAAGAATATGTTTATCAATATCATGTTTGATTATTTTAATTTGGGGATTTTTAGCATTACCAGAAAGAGCTTGTTATTCTACAGTTATATGGAATTTCTTATTTTTACTTATTAATTTATATTATGCAAGAAAAGAATATATCTTAAAACATAAAAATGAAAATACATCGATACAATAATATTTTTAAAAAATATATAAAAAGTAATTCTGTTTTATATTAAATGTCAATAAAAAAAAATGAATGGGAAACCTATTTTACAGATTATGTATTAAATGAAGACATAATAAATTTTAAAAGAGAAATTGAAAATGATGACATGTTATATGACAATAATTTATTCATAATGTCGAAAGAACCAACATCAACAATATATAAAAAATTATCAAGAGAACAATCTGAAAGTTATTATTATCAGTATGTGAATAAGGTTACACATAATAAATACAAGAATAACGGTTGGTTTCGTTATGGTGGAAAAAAAAATAAAAAAAAATCTGAACAAATGTTAAAAAAATATCA
>Ga0163109_10000524_pt1 | contig 30794 bp, 29 predicted proteins | sample CRUFie1St13metaG_FD_108704 | JGI IMG/M metagenome (GOLD analysis project Ga0163109, IMG submission 108704) | Marine microbial communities from the Costa Rica Dome - CRUD Field 142mm St13 metaG | ecosystem: Environmental > Aquatic > Marine > Oceanic > Photic zone | place: Costa Rica: the Eastern...
CCAACAATACCCAAGGTTTTACCCGTTACCTGAGTCGACAACATATGCGTGGGGTGCCAACCCTGCCAATCACCATTGCGGACTAGGCGTTCGCCCTCCCCAGTACGACGCGCGCACATGAGCAACAACGTCATAGCTATTTCCGCAGTAGCGGCTGTTAGCACGCCTGGCGTATTAGTAATCGACAGACCGTGCGCCTGTGCGGAGGCTAAATCTATGTGGTTATAACCAACACCAAAATTAGCTAACAACTTGGCCCGAATACCTTTTTGCGCCGCCGCAGCAAAGACATCCGCTGTTAACCCATCGGTTACCGTTGGGCACACCGCGTCGGCCTGAGTCAACGCCTCAGCCAATTCGTCTGCGGTAAATGCCTCGTCGGTTGCATTGCGAATTAGCGTATATTGCTCTGCAAGCTCGGCCTCAACTGACTCCGGCCAGCGCCGCGTCAGCACCACCACCGGCTTTTCGTTTTTCAACACCGTTCCTTAATTTGCTTTGATCTGCCCTGCATACTGATACTAATCTTTCTCCGAGCAGAATAAACTGTCCTATTACCAGCAGCATCTGGGGAATCGCAATGCGGGCAACAGAAAAAAACTATCACCACTTTATCAACGGCAGCCAAGTCACCGGCACTTCCGGTAGAACCCAGCCAATTTATAACCCCTCCCAAGGCAGCGTCAGCGGCGCGGTCACTCTAGCCACTCCTGCAGAGGTCAACTCTGCGGTAGCCAGCGCCGCACATGCGCTCGAAGAGTGGAGCACTATGAACCCCCAACGTCGCGCCCGAGTGCTCTTCAACTTCAAAGCCTTAGTAGAGGCTAATGCCGATGAGTTGGCGCTGCTGATCGCTGAAGAACACGGTAAGGTAATAGCAGATGCCCACGGCGACATCCAACGCGGCCTAGACGTAATTGAATTCGCCTGCGGCGTGCCACACCTTAGCAAGGGCGAATATACCCAAGGCGCGGGCCCCGGCATCGATGTTTATAGTATGCGCCAGCCAGTTGGTGTGGTGGCAGGTATTACCCCGTTTAACTTCCCTGCGATGATTCCCATGTGGATGTTCGGTGTCGCTATTGCTACTGGCTGCACCTTTGTTCTGAAACCTTCGGAGAAGGATCCGGGTGTGCCATTGCGCCTCGCTGAACTGATGATGGAAGCCGGTGCCCCAGCCGGTGTGCTGAATGTAATCAACGGCGACAAGGTGGCTGTCGATGCCATACTTGACCACCCGACAATTCAAGCGGTCAGTTTTGTCGGTTCATCGGATATTGCTCACTATGTCTACCAACGCTGTGCCGAGAGCGGCAAACGCGTACAGGCCATGGGCGGCGCTAAGAATCATGGCATCATTTTACCCGACGCCGATATGGACCAAGCCGTCAAAGACATCAGTGGTGCCGCCTACGGATCAGCCGGGGAGCGCTGCATGGCCCTTTCCACGGTGGTTACCGTTGGCGCGGAGACCGGGGATCGCTTCATCGACGCAATGCGTACTGAGATAGACCGACTCAATGTCGGCATCTCAACGGATCCGAATGCCGATTATGGCCCAGTCGTAACCGCGGCACATAAGCAACGAGTCAGCGATTACATAAAAATGGGTGTAGACGAGGGTGCAGAGTTGGTCGTGGACGGCCGCGGTTTTCAACTGCAGGGGTACGAGGACGGGTTCTTCCTTGGACCAACCTTATTTGATCGAGTATCGCCAGACGCTCAAAGCTACCGTGACGAAATTTTCGGCCCGGTATTACAGGTGCTGCGTACCGAGGATTTTGAGAGCGCTATGGAACTGCCATCTAAGCATCAATACGGTAATGGTGTGGCCATATTTACCCGCAATGGTGGCGCAGCTAGAGAGTTTGCCCAGCGCGTCAACGTTGGCATGGTTGGCATCAATGTGCCGATACCGGTGCCTGTGGCCTACCACTCTTTCGGCGGCTGGAAACGCTCGGCTTTCGGCGATATGAACCAGCATGGTATGGAAGGTGTGCGCTTTTATACGCGCACAAAAACGGTGACTCAGCGATGGCCTGAGCAAGCCCAAGAAGCATCCTCTTTTGTCATACCAACAATGGACTGAGAACTGCGGAAACTAGAACCGCCGTGGGTAACAAGCCAAACTAATGGCTTGTTACTGGGAGCACTAACATAAGCCCTTAACGGGCACCAAGGCGCCGTGTACTGCCCTCGCAGCATCGGATCCAAGAAAGCAAATCACTTCACCAAGATCTGTTGGCGTGACCCAAGTAGCAAAGTCGGCATCAGGCATTGCAGCACGATTACCACTGGTATCAATTACGCTGGGCAATACCGCATTGACGTTAACTCCAGCGCTCTTAACTTCTTCGCTCAAAGATTCGGTAAGCCGCATAACCGTAGCCTTGGAGGCCTGATAGGCACCCATATCCGCACTACCCTGTAAAGCACCAAGGGCACCTACATTGACTATGCTGCCACGACCACGACTGACCAATATGGGTACTGCTGCCTTTAATACCCGCCGCAAGGTAGTGACATTAATATCAAACATGCGCTGCCAAAACTCATCCGCAGTAGCATCCACGGTTGGCCCCATATCAAAACCACCCGCAATGTTGGCCAGCACATCGAAATCGCCGATGTCGTCAAATACCGCCTGAACAGCCGCAGCGTCTAACAAGTCGACGCTGTATGCTTGGCCAAGCTCTGAAGTAAAATTATCAACCACATCTAATAGTACGGGTTCTGCACCCTGATCAAATGCCACCTTTGCCACCCCCGCACCCAAACCGCCAGCGGCACCGGTAATGACAATTTTCTTTCCTGCTAGCGACATACTGGCTTTCCTCGTTATTTTGTCGGCCCCCATCGTACCTAGTCCGCGACAGAATTCACCCTGCCCTTAACACCCTCGCTAGGCCTATACTTGTGCCACATTTACATTGTGGGAGATGCGATATGTTGCCAAGAATTTTATCGGGATTGGTGGGGCTATTGATGCTTATGACTGGATTAGGTTGGATAACCGATCCCGCCAGCGCTGCGGCGAATCTTGGAATGCCTCTATTGGATGACTTAGGCCGCAGCACCCAGATTGGCGACTTCACAGCCTTCTTTATCGCGGTCGCTGGTTTTAGCTTATATGGTGCTTGGAAGGAGAGCGCGCACTGGGTACGTAGTGCCGCCATCGTGCTCTTGCTGGCAGCTATTTTCCGCACCTTATCGTGGCTCGTGCATGGCGCCGCGTTTGCGACTCCGCAAATTATTGCAGAGGTAGTTCTCGCTGGAGTGCTGCTATTTGCCGCATCACGCTGGTCTGGTGCGACCAGCGAGTAGCCGGCGTTTTACGCACATCACGCCTATCGGAGGTTCTGACGGTAGGCGTGATTACCCCTGTTGAGCCGGCACCTCGACCACTAATCCGTCCATAGCTTCTGTGAGACGAATCTGACAGGCCAATCGACTGCGATCGCTGCGCCCCAGGGCGTAGTCGAGTAACTCGGCTTCATCACCGGTAGCCGGCCCTAGTCGATCTGTCCACGGTTCGCGCAGCCAGGTGTGGCAGGTACAACACGAACAACCACCACCACACTGGGCAATAATTCCGTCCACTGCATTGTCCACTGCTACGTCCATCAGGGTATCGCCGACTTCCGCATCGTAGGTATATTCATCGCCATTCGGCTGCACAAAAGTTACTGTAATCATCCCCCTATAATAGCCCGAGGCGCTGCTTCAACCCAATGCGCAAGTCGCTTTCCGCGATTCACAACGCTAGAATCAGGGGTTGTCGTCCATTTGGGGAGATTAGTTTGATTATTGGACTGACCGGCGGCATTGCTTCCGGTAAATCTACTGTGGCTCAGGCATTAAAAACACGCGGCGCCTTTGTAATCGACGCTGACAAACTCGGACATCAGGCCTATGCCAAGGGTTCCGACGCATTCCACAAGGTCGTAGCGCAGTTTGGCGAGGACATTGTCAGTGACGATGGTGAGATCGACCGCCGAGCGTTAGGCGCAAAGGTATTCGCCGATGGCGGCGGCTTAAAACAGCTTACAGATATCGTATGGCCAGCCATTCACGACATGGCCGCCAAACAAATACAGCAGAGCTTAACGGCTGCCCCTGAGACTGTGGTCGTCCTTGAAGCCGCAGTGCTGATCGAAGCAGGCTGGCAACAGTTGGTGGACGAGATCTGGGTAACCACAGTGGAACCGGCAGTAGCCATCGAGCGAGCCAGCGCCCGGGACGGAGTTGACGCCGCCAGTATCCAAGCGCGCATTGACGCGCAAATCAGCAATGCTGAACGGACTGCGGCAGCGACTGTTATCATCGACAATTCGGCGGATGCATCCCAGTTAATGCAACAGCTAGAAACCCATTGGCAAAATTTACAGGAGCGATGTTCGTGATTATTGATCTACATGCCCATTCCATAAAATCTGACGACGGTCGAGCCAAAGTTCAAAACTATTGCCAATGGATCAAAGCTAAAGAAATCGCCATTGACGGCTTCGTACTGACCGAACACCGCCAGTTCGATGATGACTCTGACTATTCGGAGCTCGGTGAAAAATATGGCTTAACCATATTGAAGGGCGCTGAAGTTGAGACTGAGTACGGTCATGTACTGGTCTTCGGGGTAACCCCAGAACTGCAGCAGGCTTTCGACTTTAGCAATATTCATCTGGCGTTGGCGGATGTGATTGCAGCCTGCGATGCCCACGGTGCGGTCGCCGTACCCTGCCACCCTGGACGTAAACGGGTTGGCATGGCCGCCCATCTCGAGGAGTTTGGCGTCCCCGAAGGAGTGCGCATTGTCGAAGTATTCAACGGCGGCAGCCGCGACGACGAGGATGGCGTGTCTCAGCGCATGGCTGATGAACTAGGCTATCACGGCATCGGTGGCAGCGACGCGCACATTGTCAGCCATATCGGTCGCTGTGCTACGGAATTCGAACAACCCGTGCAGAATGAACAAGAACTGGTTAGCGCGCTCAAAGGCGGCTCTTTTAAGGCAATTAAGCTTTAGGCACTCATGGCCAAAGCCCTACTTCCCAAGTAGGGCTTGCCACGGCACCGCGACCGGTTGGCGCAAGCTAGACCGGCGTCACTAGCGGGATAGAAAGTTCTTCGTGCTCCTCCCACTGCAACTGCACGCGCTGACCGATGTGCACATCTGCGCCCGGATCATCGACACCCACTACATTTGTTAGGAACCTCGGGCCCTCATCCAAATCTACATAGGCGACTGCATAGGGCGCCTTACCGCGGAAAAACGGGTGATAGCTCAAACGCACGATACTGTAGCTATAGATCGTGCCCTGACCCGCCGAGGTCTTCCATTGCAAATCGCCGTCTACGCATCCAGTGCAATGAGCTCGCGGATGCCAAACGATGGTTCCGCAATTCGCACATTGTTGGTAACGGAATTCTTTATTCTTTGTCGCTCGCCAGAACTCTGCGGTATCTAACTCAGTAAGCTTGGGCAGCGGGCGTGTCGGTATTTTCTTTTCTTCGCTCATGGTTTAGTTCCTCCCCAAAATCACTGTTCCAGCCGAATGCCGCGCTCCGAGCATGCCGCCGTTGCCATGGGCTATGGCGAGCTTGGCATCCGCTACCTGAGATGTTGATTCCCCACGCAACTGACGGGTCGCTTCAAGCAGCAAAAATATGCCGCGCATCCCTGGATGATTTGACGAGAGGCCGCCGCCATCCGTATTTAGCGCCGGCCCGTCATTCGGGCGGTCGTAGCGCAGTCGTCCACCCTCTACCCATGCACCGCCCTCGCCCTTCGCACAGAAGCCTAGGTCTTCCAGCAGCGTCAGCACGGTAATGCTGAAGGAGTCGTAGATCATAGCGATATCCATTTCGGCCGCGGTTACACCTGCCTCGGCAAAGGCTATGGGCGCTGACTGCGCACCTGCGGAAGTCGTAAGGTCGCCACCGTTTTGTGGGTACTTAGTGGCTTCACCGGTACCCAATATCCACACCGGGGCTTTTTTACAATTAGCTGCGACATCAGCACTGGCGATCACTACAGCACCACCACCGTCTGAAACCATGCAGCACTCCAATAAGTGCAGTGGGTCGGCAATCATGCGCGAACCCACAACATCGGCGATTGTGGTTTCTTGTATGCCGACAAATTCGAGGTCTGTCATTGCCTGCACGGCCTCAGGATTGCGCATGGCGTGGTAGCGCGTGGCGGTGGATATTTCAGCCAACTGTTCGCTAGTGGTGCCGTATTCGTGCATATGTCGGTGAGCCACCATCGCATAGTTAGCGATGAGTGTTTGGCCAGCAAAGCTCTCCATATTGTCGCCAGGGCTTATACCGCCGCCGCGGCCACCTGCGCCTATGGCCATGGCATTACTGTGCGCGGTTGAGCCATAGGTCAACAGCGCAACTTTTGCCTTACCTTCGCGAATCGCTCGCAGAGCATGCGCGGTATGAAACTCATAAGAACTGCCCCCAACCCCAGTGGTATCCATTACCGTAGGTTGAATACCGAAGTACTCCGAAATCATCAAACCACTCATTGGTGCGCCTTCGCCGGCGTCGTAAATGGCGTCTACATCGCTCCAGTTAAGCCCAGCATCGGCAAGAGCTTTGGCGGCACTAGCCGCCTTAATCTGCAGCGCATTGACCTTTCCTTCCACGTCTCGCGATGGATATTCGTGAATCCCTACAATCGCGGCATCTCTACTCTGACTTACCATAACTCCCCCTTATTCTTCTGTTTGCTCATCGTTCCGAGCCAGACCCATATGCCCTTGCTGCATTAGCTTCTCAAGAAAAGACATCTCGTAAGCTTGTTCTGGTTCTTGGCGCACCATGGTATCTATTACCTTGGCGTCCTCTCCCACCAAAATACGCCATCGCTTTTCACGCACACCGTCTAAAATAATCGTCGCCGCAGCAGCAGCCGTGGTCGGCGCCTTGTCGCGAAAATCCTCTTGCTGCTGTCGCACCATCTGCCGAATATGATCGTCAGGTACGTTGTCTACTGGAAGCCCTAATGCCAGATAACGTTCGCGCACATCTGCAACTTCTTGCTCGTCTAATTCCATCGCGCTGTGTTTGCCCAAAACCGAAGACGTATTTAACGCGATAGAAGTGCCGATATGCCCCGGCATTACCACAGAACACTGTACATGCGGGGCATTCATACGCAGATCGGTAATCAGCGCCTCAGTAAACCCTTTCACCGCAAATTTAGCTGCTGAGTATGAGGTGTGTGCGGTCATGGGACCCACAGTGGCCCAAAAGCCGTTTATTGAACTGGTGTTAATGATGTGCGCTTCATCACTCGCCACCAACATCGGCATAAATGCTGTGCAGCCATAGAACACCCCATACCAACAAACCCCAAAGGTCCGCTCCCACTCTCGGCGGTCAATGTCGATAACACTACCGCCACCGGCTATCCCCGCATTATTAAATAATAGATTTATATGCGAGGTGTTGTGCTGTTGCGCCACTTCATCGCGGAACCGCAATACGTCCGGCTCACTGGATACGTCGCACAGATGACTGGTCAATCTTCCAGACCCCAGCGCACCAGCGATCTTCTGCGTATCCGCCATATTTTCCGCGGACACATCACACATAGCCACATGTGCCCCAGCTGCAATCAACTGGCATACGAGCTCCCTGCCCATACCGGTGCCGCCACCGGTTACTACCGCAATCTTGTTATTAAAGTCCTGCATTCTCCTCCCATAAGCCTCTCTTTAATTTCCATGACGCACTGTCTGCATCACCGCTGCAAATTTGTCCTCTGTCATATGCCTGTTACGGTATAACGCACTCACCGACGCCTCAGCAACGGCTACAGCGTCTACCGAGAAATGTTCACGCAAGCGAGACCGCGACTCAGACAAGCCATACCCATCTGTACCGAGCACCTCAAATCCTGCAGGCATCCAGGCAGCAATGCCTTGGGCAAGGGCGGCCATATAGTCAGTTACCGCGATAAATACACCGCTTTCACCCTGGAACATCTGCTCTAGTCGAGACACTTTTGCCTGTGCCTGTGGGTTTTCACGATTGTACTGCTGGCATGCTAGCGCATCGCGCTGCAGCTCGATAAAACTCGTCATGCTCCAGATGTATACACCGATTTCTGAACCTTCCAAGATGTCTTTCGCTAACAATGCTTGTTGCATGATGCTGCCGCTTGCAAGAATGTGCACGCTGCACTCGGCTGCCTCGAGACCCCGGTAGCAACAATAGCCGCCGGCAATGACGCCTTGCAGCACCGTCGCTTCATCGGTCTGACTCTGCTCCGCAATTTGCGTCAGGCTTTGCATCGGGTAGTTTTCGTTATAAAGCGTTAGGTAATAAAAGACATCTTGTTGCAATTCATACATCTGATGCATGCCCTCACGAACTAATGCCGCAACTTCAAAGCCGAAGGCGGGATCGTAACTGCGCAGATTGGGTACAGTGCTTGCCAATATATGCGAATGACCGTCCTGATGCTGGAGACCTTCACCGTTCAATGTTGTGCGACCGGCCGTGCCACCGAGCAAGAAGCCCTTACACATCATGTCGCCGCAACTCCAGATCATGTCGCCGACCCGCTGGAAACCAAACATAGAATAAAAAATATAAAACGGAATCATGGGTAAGCCGTGGACCGCATAAGCACTGCCCGCTGCCATAAATGAAGCCATTGCTCCAACTTCGCAGATACCTTCTTGAAGGATCTGCCCATCTGCCGCTTCGCGATAAGGCAATAAACTGTCGGCATCTACGGGACGATATTTCTGACCCTCGGGCGAATATATTCCAGCAACCTTAAACAAACCGTCCATACCAAAAGTGCGTGCTTCGTCCGGTACAATTGGCACAACATAGCGACCAAGCTCTGGTTGCTTTAACAAGGCCGACAACAAACGCACCATAACCATGGTGGTAGACATCTCACGGCCTGCATAGTCTCCAAGAAATTCCGCAAATTCCTCCAGCGGCGGAACTTGCAGCACTGGGCAGTGAACTTGGCGATTAGGAATATGTCCACCTAGGCGCGTTCGCTGATCGCGCAGATACACTAATTCTGCTGAATCTTCCGCTGGTCGGTAAAACTCTGCAGCTTTAGCGGCTGCTTCGCTTAAAGGAATATTCAGTTCCTGAGCAACTTTCACCCGTTCTTCGACCGACATATTCTTATATTGATGGGCTGTATTCTTACCCTGCGCGCCCATGCCATCGCCTTTGACTGTCTTAATCAAGATGACACTCGGACGACCCTCGTGCGCATGTGCCTTAGCGAATGCCGCGTACAGTTTCTTTTGATCCTGACCACCACGTTTGATTGCACGCACTTCTTCGTCAGTCAAAGAATTCATCATCTGTTCTAGCGCCGGGTTACCTTCCACCCAATGTTCGCGCTGCACATCGCCGGGTAATACCGAATACATCTGGTAATCGCCGTCCAGACATTCGTCCATACGCTGACGCAATACGCCGTCATGATCTCGCGCTAACAGACCATCCCAACCACTGCCCCAAATTACTTTAATGACATTCCAATCTGCGCCGCGAAAGACGCGCTCGAGTTCTTGGATGATCTTGCCATTACCGCGCACCGGTCCATCGAGGCGCTGCAGATTACAGTTCACCACCAAAATCAGATTATCCAACTTTTCTCGCGCTGCCAGGCTGATGCTGCCCAGCACTTCCGGCTCATCAGATTCACCATCACCAATGAAGCACCAGACCTTACCGCTGGCCGCCTGCTTAAGACCGCGATTCTCTAGATATTTAGCGAACCGAGCTTGATAAATCGCGGAGGGGGTTGATAAACCCATAGATGCATTCGGCACCTCCCAAAAACTCGGCATGCTGCGCGGATGCGGGTAGGAGGACAGCCCGCCACCAGCACCTAATTCTTGGCGATAATTCTGTAATTGTTGCAAAGATAGACGGCCTTCAAGAAAAGCCCGCGCATAAACCCCCGGTGCAGCATGCGGCTGGGGCAGCAACATATCCGCAGCGCCGCGATCATTATTCGGCCCAGCACCACGGAAGAAATGGTTAAAACCGACTTCCAACATAGTCGCGCAGGATGCATAGGTAGCGATGTGCCCACCCACACCAATCCCTTTATCTTGCGCCTGCAGAACCATCGCGATGGCATTCCAACGCAGTATTTTTTCAATGCGCTCTTCAATTTCTACGTCCCCCGGGTAGATCGGCTGATCTTCCGGCGCGATGGTATTGATATAGGGTGTATTTAATGTCGCTTCATCCAGCGCCACATTACGACCAAGCACATGATCCTGTACATTGCGCAGAATTTCTCGCACCCCAGCTTCACCGAACTCGCTATAGATGGCATCGATGGCCTCTACCCATTCCCGCTTATCGTCAGCAAGCAGCGCTTGTAAATCCTCCGACAACGACTGGCTTTTGTTCGATTCAGCCACGATAGGGGTCCTAAAGTTGATCGCGGATCAGTTGAGCATGGCGCTCCAGCAAATCAAAATCGGCCATCTGTCGCGCGTGCAACAGCATTTCTAAGCCCTCACGACGCGGCAGAATATGAAAATGCAGATGAAAAACAGTCTGACCCGCGGCCTCGCCATTAAGTTGCGCCAACATGATCCCAGGCGCATCAAATGCAGTCTTCACTGCAGCTGCAACCCGCTGCACCGTCGCCATGGTATGACCTAGGATGACTGGATCGGCATTGTGAATATTCTCTGTGGGGTCTTTAGGAATGACTAAGGTATGGCCCTCGACTTGGGGCATGACATCCATAAATGCTAGGGAGTAATCGTCTTCAAAGACTTTGAAAGCAGGCGCTTCGCCACGCAAAATCTTGGCAAAAATATTATCGTTGTCGTAAGCCATATCCGCCCCGGTTAGTGATCTACTAGTGGTCGATTCTGCGGCAAAACCTACCGTTCATTCAAACTAGACATCTGCGGCTAAAGACTGCATGACCGCTTCGGTATCCGCACCCAATTCTGGTACCCGAGGCGTAAAACCCTCGGAAACTGGCAACCCAGGTACACGGGGCAGTTCAATGGCTTGGTCTTGCACCCGCACTGACTCAGTATGGAAGTCGCCATGACTGAGCAATGCCGACACTGGGTTGAGGGGCGCAAATGCCACATCAGCAGCTGCTAAACGCTGGCTGATCACGGCATAAGTCAGTTCAGCAAAGGTCTGCTGCAGAGCACCGTCTACAAATTCACGATTGGCCACTCGAGTTTCATTGCCTTGGCAGCGGGGATCCTCAAGCATTTCCCCGCTATCTAAACCCACCCGACAGAGCTGCTGCCATTCACGCTCGTTTTGTATCGACAAGACAAAACGTTGTTCATCCGCACTGACAAAGACACCGTAGGGGCAGATACCGGGATGGGCTAATCCGACACGTTGTGGGGCACCGCCGCCATAACGCTGGAGAAGATAGGGCACCGCGAGCATTTCAGCCACGGCATCGAACAACGACACCGCAATAGCTGCACCCGCGCCAGTATTACCCCGTTGGATTAATGCCCCCAAAACCGCCTCGTAGGCAAACATACCCGTTGCAATATCAACTATGGAGACGCCCACCCGACCGGGCGCATGAGGACTGCCGGTGATGTCCGCTAAACCCGACTCGGCCTGCATAAGCAGATCATAAGCTTTACGTTCGTGCCCTGGCCCGTCCGGACTAAAGCCTGAAATGGAAACCGAAATAAAATCCGGGCGCTGTTCGTGAACCTCTGCCAAGTCGATCCCGAGCTTTACCAGCGCTCCGGGTTTGAGGTTCTGCACTAATACATCCGCACTCTGGATCAATTTTTTCAATGCAGCCAAGTCGCGATCGCTGCGTAGATCTAAAACCACAGATTTTTTACCTGCGTTGAGCCAGACAAAATAGGTGCTCTCACCAACTACCGCCGAGTCATAAAAGCGCGCGAAGTCGCCTTCGGGACGCTCGATCTTAATTATTTCGGCACCGGCCTGAGCCAAGCGACGCGTGCACAATGGCGCTGCTACCGCCTGTTCTAAGGCGACCACTCTTAGCTGTTCCAACATTACCCTGCCCCCTAGTTCTGCGCACAAAAAAAGAGGGCCTTACGCCCTCCTTTCCACATACGTGTTGTGTACCGCGCTTTTACGAGCGCGGCGTATATCCCAAGATCGCCTTCGTTTCGAGGAATTCCTCAAAGCCGAAACGACCCCACTCACGGCCATTACCCGACTGCTTATAGCCGCCAAAGGGGGCTTGCTGGTCGCCGGGTGCGCCATTCAAATGGACATTACCGGTACGAATCTGACGCGCAATATCCCGCGCGCGCTCAGGGTTTTCCGAGGAGATATATCCACTCAGACCATACACAGTATCGTTGGCGATACGCACAGCATCTTCGTCGTCTTGATAGCCGATCATGGCCAACACTGGACCAAAGATTTCCTCTTGCGCAATGGTCATATCATTGGTGACGTGAGAGAACACCGTGGGCTTAATGTAATAGCCCGCGTTCAAGCCCTCTGGTCGACCAGTGCCGCCGGTTTCCAACTTCGCTCCCTCATCGATGCCTTTCTGGATCAGATCTTGAATCTTGTTGTACTGGACCTCGGAGACTACCGGGCCAATTGTTGTATCTTCGGCATTTGGATCACCGACTTTGACCTGCTCTGCAGCCGCCTTGGCAACCGCCGCGGCTTCGTCCATACGCGCCATGGGCACCAACATACGCGTAGGCGCGTTACAGCTCTGACCTGAGTTGGTAACCAAACCAAATACATCCCGGGCTATGGCTTTTTGGAAATCTGCATCATCCAGAATGATGTTCGCAGACTTGCCGCCCAATTCTTGCGCCACTCGCTTCACCGTAGGTGCTGCGGCCTTAGCGACTTCGACACCTGCACGGGTCGACCCAGTGAAAGACATCATGTCAACGTCAGGGTGTGCGGATAATGCGGCACCCACAGTAGGCCCATCACCATTCACAAGGTTAAAGACTCCGGCAGGCACACCTGCTTCATCGAGAATTTCAGCAAACAAAATCGCGTTGAAAGGCGCAATTTCTGACGGCTTAAGCACCATGGTGCAGCCTGCCGCCAGCGCCGGTGCCACCTTGCAGGCGATTTGGTTGATTGGCCAGTTCCAAGGGGTGATAAAACCGCAGACGCCAGCAGGTTCGCGGATAATCCGCGAGGTGCCCAGATCTTCTTCAAATTCGAATTCTTTCAATACCCCTAGTGTCGTCATTAAGTGCCCTAGTCCCGCAGGAGCTTGCGCTTTATTTGCCAAATTCACCGGCGCACCCATTTCTTCACTGATCGCAGCAGCAACATCACCCATGCGCTCGCTGTATTTAGCGATGACCGCTTCCAGAATACTAATGCGTTCCTCGCGAGTGGTTTGGGAGAATGTTGCGAATGCCGCCTTAGCCGCCGCAACTGCTTTATCTACATCTGCAGCACCCCCCATGGCCACCTGACCAATGGACTGTTCAGTTGCAGGGTTGATGACGTCAATAGTGTCGCTGGTAGATGGGGCGACCCATTCGCCATTAATGTAAAAGTTGGTTCGATTACTCACTATGGTTCCTTTTTAGTTTTGCTTTTTGCTTTTTGCTTTTTGCTTTTTGCTTTCGGCTTTCGGCTTTTTGCTTTCGGCTTTCGGCTTTTTGCTTTCGGCTTTTTGCCTTTGGCCTAGAGCTTTTCACTTGTAGCCTCGCGCACTGTACTCGCTGCGGTCAGCTATCTTTGACCAACGCCTATTGACGCCCCAAACGTACGTAGCGTTTTTCAAGCAGCTGTAGCTTAACCCGCCATCAGCAGATCTGGAACCGGCAGCGTGCGCGGTTCAGCTCCAAGACGCGACGCAAAAAAATGTCCAAGTTAGATAGCAAATTCGATTACTGAGATCAGTGCGGAAAACTTTGCTCAGAGGTGCTCAGCACAGCAGTAGGCGGATGACCAAGCCCACTGGAAGTTAAATCCACCGAGCCAACCGGTCACGTCCAACGCCTCACCGATAATGTATAACCCTGGTGTCTGCTTAACCTCGAAGGTTTTGGACGATACGGCTTCCGTGGCGACACCGCCAAGGGTCACCTCAGCAGTACGGTAGCCTTCTGTGCCTCCTGGCTTGACCTCCCATTGATGCAGCCTGTTCGCCAATCCCCGCAGATCACGATGCGCAACCTCACCGATCCGACAGTCCTCAAACCACGCGCCGTTTAACTGCTGCACCAGCCGTTTTGGCAAGCGTCGCTGCATAAGACTGCTGAGCAAAATTTTTGGCGCGGATTCTTGCGCAGCTGCAAACCAATCAAAGGCATCTAGCTCGGGCAGCAAATTAATTGCGATGGCATCCCCCGGTTTCCAATAGGAAGAGATCTGCAGGATTCCAGGGCCGCTTAAGCCTCGATGAGTAAAGAGAATATCTTCTGCGAAACTGCTATCGCCACAACTCACAACGGCTGGTAAAGATACCCCACTAAGTTGCGCAAAGCGTTGCCGGTCTGAGTTGTTCCACGTAAACGGGACTAAGGCTGGCACAGTTTCAACCACGTCTAAACCAAATTGCCGTGCGGTGCGAAACGCCAAATCACTGGATATCTTCGGCATCGACAAACCGCCAGACGCCAACACCACCTTATCTGCGTGAAAATATTGCTCGCCGGAGGCAACAGCAAATCCACCCGTTGCTGCTGCTTCGATGCTGCCCACCTGAGTGCGCGTCTTAATCTCTACGCCTGCAGCCGCAGCTTGCTGCAGCAACATGCGCAAAAGATCCTTAGCGCTATGAGTGCAAAACTGCTGCCCTAACTTCTTTTCGTGGTAAGCGATATTGTTGTCCTCCACCAGCGCAATGAAGTCCCAAGGCGTATACCGACTTAAGGCAGAAATACAAAAATGCTCATTGGCGGAAAGAAAATGCGTTTTGGGATCCGTCCAAATGTTGGTGAAATTACAGCGGCCACCACCTGAGACGAGTATTTTTAAACCGCATTTCGGGCCTTGCTCTAAAACCAAAACCCGCCGCCCCTTACGACCGGCGTATATCGCACAGAGCAAACCACTGGCGCCTCCACCGACAATAACGATGTCCCAACGAGGGCCGCTCACCAACCTGACCACACAGGATCGCAATCAACTGGCAATGGCGCCACTTGCCCCAAAGCAGCCCAGGGCTGACCAGGCTGATGAAAGTCCGATCCAATTGAAGCCTGCAATCCAAACTGGCGCGCTAACCCGGCCAGTCTGCGGGTCTGTTCCGGCTGCTGCGCTCCACTGACTACTTCTATAGCGCTGCCACCAGCAGCTTTGAATACCGTCAACAATGCGCGCAATTTCGTTAGCGTCATTTTGTATTTGAGCGGATGGGCTAGCACAGCCACTCCTCCGGCGGCACCAATCCAACTGCACACCTGCTCCAAAGTTGCCCATTCGGCACGCACATAGGCCGGTTTGCCCGCCGCTAAATAGCGTTTGAACGCTTGCTGAAAATTCGCAACAGCGCCCAACTCGACGAGGTAACGCGCAAAATGCGGGCGACCAACGCTAGTCCCTTGAGCAAACTTCAGGGCACCCGCATAGGCATCCACAAATCCATGCCGCGCTAATTGTACCGCTATGCGTTCGGCACGCTGACTACGCGCTTGCTGCTGCGAAGCCAATCCGTCCAATAAATCGGCGGCCTGCAAATCCAAGTTCAAACCAACTATGTGTATTTCCCGACCCTGCCATTGAGTAGAAAACTCGCATCCAGTCACCAAGCGAATTGGCTGGCTTTGGAGATCCAACTCAGCATAAGCCGCTACTGTGTCATGGTCAGTAATGGCGATCTGCGCGCAGCCGCGCGTAACTGCCAGATCGACAAGTTCCTGGGGCACAAGCTGCCCATCCGAACACTGGCTGTGCATATGAAAGTCAACAATCAAGATAGAGTCCAAAGCCAAAAGCTAAACGATACGCCGGCATAGCTGCCGAGGCCGCACCGTACTTAAATTTTATGCACCTGCCTACAACCTGAGTACCGCATGGCACTAGGTTTCGATGAACCTTTACGGCAGAATGCAGGTCAATTTTATCAGGGGGAACGCCACATGAAAGGCACCGTGCATTACGAAACGCGAGACAACATCGCGCTTATGACCATAGACAACCCGCCCGTAAACCCACTGTCCTCGGGTGTGCGTCAGGGATTGAACGATGGCATTAACGCTGCCCTAGCTGACGATAGTGTCAAGGCTATCGTACTTACTGGCGCAGGCCGCGCATTCATCGCCGGCGCCGACATTTCTGAATTTGGCGGCAAAGCTGAAGGTCCGAGCTTGCACGACTGCCTGAATACTATGGATGCCAGCAGTAAACCGATCGTCGCTGCGATTAACGGCACAGCCTTTGGTGGCGGACTCGAAGTCGCGCTATGTTGCCACTACCGCGTAATTGCACCCAGCGCACCGGTTGGATTACCTGAAGTTAAACTCGGTCTGCTGCCCGGCGCAGGTGGCACTCAACGCTTACCGCGCTTAATTGGCGCTGCCAAAGCCTTGGATTTCATGATCACCGGCGACCCTATTCCTGGCCCCAAGGCGAAGGCTCTCGGTATTGTCGATGAGGTAGCTGAGGGTGATGTTGTGGACAGCGCCATCGCCTACGCCCAGCAACTTATAGCTAATGGCAGTCCTATTCGGCGCATTCGCGATGAGGAAGATATCGTCGCCGCAGATCGCGGCAACGCAGAAATTTTTGATAACGCACGTAAAACCGCAGCACGCAAGATGCGCAAACGTTTCGCACCGGAAATGATCGTGCAATGTGTTGAGGCCGCTGTAAATTTGGGCGACTTCGATGCCGGTATCAAGGTCGAGCAAGAAAGTTTCGCCAAGTGTTTGCAACACCCACAACGCGAATCGCTGATCCATATGTTTTTTGCGGAACGAGAAGTGGCAAAAATCCCAGATGTGCCGAAGGACACCGCCACACAAGACATCGCAAGCGCAGCAGTAATCGGCTGCGGCACCATGGGCGGTGGTATCGCCATGTGTTTCTTGAACGTGGGCATCCCGGTTACATCGCTGGAGATGAATCAGGAAGCATTAGATCGCGGCATCGGCGTGATCAAGCGTAATTACGACATTCAGGTGCAACGCGGACGCATGACCGCCGAGCAAGTCGATCAACGTATGGCACTGCTTACTGGCACTACCGACTATGCAGATTTAGGCCAGGCCGACGTTATCGTAGAAGCGATTTATGAAAACATCGACGTGAAGGTCGAAGCCTTTCAAAAGATGGACGCCGTGGCAAAACCCGGCGCTATTCTGGCGAGCAATACGTCCGGGCTCGACGTCGACAAAATGGCAGCGGCGACCAAACGCCCAGAATCAGTCATTGGTCTGCACTTCTTTAGCCCGGCTAATGTGATGCGACTGCTGGAAATCGTCCGCGGTGCCGATACGAGCAAAGAGACCATTGCGACTTCGATGAAGCTCGGCCGCACCCTAAACAAGATTGCCGTATTGTCCGGTAACGCTCCTGGCTTTATCGGTAATCGCATGCTCGGCGGCTACACCCGTCAGGCTGGCGAAATTATTTTACAAGGCGCAACGCCCTATCAGGTGGATAATGCCTTGTTGCAATTCGGCATGCCCATGGGGCCGTTTCAGATGAACGACCTCGTCGGCCTTGATCTCGGTTGGCGCGCCCGCAAACTCGGCGGCATGAAGCCCGAGGATGTGCCGATAACCGCCCGCGTCGCGGACAAGCTCTGCGAAATGGATCGATTTGGGCAGAAAACGAACCGCGGGTTTTACATCTACCCGGAAGGCAGCCGCGCCGGGCAGCCTGATCCAGAAGTGGTATCCATTGTCGAAGAAACTTCTGCCGAACTGGGCATTAGCCGCGCGGAAATTGACGACGATGAAGTTCTTAAGCGTTGTCTATATCCGCTGATCAACGAAGGCGCGCGTATCTTGGAAGACGGTATCGCCATTCGACCATGTGATATCGATATTGTGTACATCAACGGCTACGGTTTTCCGGAAGTTACGGGTGGCCCAATGTTCTGGGCAGATCAGCAAGGCCTAGACAACATCCTGGCCGATATCAAACGCTTCGGTGAAGCTTATGGTGGCCCTAATTGGGAACCCGCACCACTGCTGGAGCGTCTGGTAGCAGAGGGTAAGACCTTTGCGAGCTTGCAAGGCTAAGCGCGAAGCATCTCAGGTGGCCGACGCCACCTGAGATGCACGGTGTTTACGACCATGCAGACCCTTGGCATTCATCATGTATCCATCAACGTTAATGACGTTGCGGATTCAGAGCGCTTCTACTGCGACGTGCTCGGCTTGGAAAAACTACCGCGCCCTGATCTGGGTTTTGCCGGGGCATGGCTGCGAACAGGTCAGCAGGAGGTGCATTTGCTCGGCAAGTCTAGCGGCACACCGCTACCAGAGCAGCATTATGCATTTCTGATCAACGACGCAGATGAACTCTTGCAGCGACTCGCGGCGCACGATATCGAGCCCCGCAGCGTCGGCGAAATTCCCGGCGTATGTCGACAAGTTTTCGTTCACGACCCCAGTGGCAACTTGGTGGAGTTCAATCAACGTTTACCTGCGGATGCCACCTAGCTTGCAGATCCTACGACCCATGCAGATCCTGCTTTGGTCAACCCTAGGCCTGTTAGTTTCCTCTTTTGCGTTCGCTCATGGTGTGGCCGAAGGCGATGCTAACTTTCTGCAGAGCAAACAGGGCCTGCAGTTCTGGCCATATTTCTATTTGGGCGCCAAACATATGGTGACCGGCTACGATCACCTACTGTTTCTTGGTGGGGTCATATTTTTTGTTTCGCGACTGCGCGACGTTGGCATATACGTCTCTCTTTTCGCTATCGGCCACAGCCTCACCTTAATTGCTGGCGTTTGGTTAAATATCACGGCAAATGCTTACCTAGTAGACGCCGTTATCGGGTTTTCCGTTGTCTATAAGGCCTTCGACAACCTAGGCGGCTGCAGCCGCCTAGGCTTAACCATTAGGCCGGAACCCATGGTATTTGTTTTCGGATTGATCCATGGCTTTGGCCTCGCAACTAAGCTGCAAGAACTCGCTCTCGACCCGAACGGACTTATAGGCAACCTGCTGGCATTCAATATCGGTGTTGAAGTCGGCCAACTTATCGCCTTACTTTTTATGTTGCTGGGCCTAGTGGTGTGGCGGCGCAATGGTCGTTTCACACAACAAGCAATTCTTGCCAACATAGCTATTATGTTTGCGGGTTTTCTGCTGATCGGATACCAGTTAAGCGGCTACTATTTAGCACATTGATATTCTTGGGGTGGTTTTATGAGTGATTCTTTACTAGCCAGTGCACAGCACCTCGCCAACGCTTTTTCTCAGCGCAGCACTGAATTTGAACGTGCGCGGCGCTTACCCGCCGACGTTTCCTCAGCCATGGCACAAGCCGGTATTTACCGCATGTTTATTCCACAAACCTTAGGTGGATCCGAGACCTCGCCCATTGTCAGCAGTGAGGTATTTGAAACACTGGCCAGAGGCGATGCAGCTTGTGGATGGGTGGCCTTTATCGCGGCGACTAGCGGCTCAGCTCTAGCGCGCATCGAAACCTCGACCGCCCAGGCGATGTTCAGCACACCTGAAACCATGTTTGCCGGTGTTTTCGCTCCCAACGGCAAGGCGATAAAAAACGGCACGGACTACGTACTAAATGGCCAATGGCAGTGGGGCTCCGGCACTCAGAATGCAGATTGGGTGCTTGCGGGCAGCATGCTAGAAGACCCTCAGGAGTCAGTAGCTAAAAAGCCTAGACCTCATATGTGTTTAGTGCCAAAAGAGTCGGTGGAGTTTCTCGACACTTGGCATTCCACAGGCTTGCAGGGTACCGGCAGTACCGATTTTCGCATCACCGATTGCCAGGTTCCCAGCGCCCACGTGGTTGGTCTGGAGGTCAAAAAGAGCCCCGATACACCGTTATTTCAGTTTCCGAATTTCACTTTGCTGGCACTTGGCATCGCAGCGGTGAGCATGGGTATCGCCCGCGCCGCCATAGACAATTTTATCGAGTTAGCTCAGAGCAAAAAACGCGCTGGCAGCAGTACATCCATTGCCGAGCGCAGCCATACACAAATGCAAATTGCCGAGGCCGAGGCAACATTGCGCAGCGCGCGCGCGTTCTATTACGAAAGCCTGAGCACGGCCTGGGAGCATACGCTGGCCGGCAATGCTATCGAGATCGATCAGCGCCGTAATTTACGACTCGCAACCACCCATGCAGTGATGTCCAGCGCTAAGGTTGTAGACTGCGTATACAACTTGGCAGGCGGAGTTTCGGTTTATCAATCATCCGACCTGCAGCGACACTTTCGCGATGTCCATGTTGCCACTCAGCACATCATGGTGGCGCCAAGCACATTGGAGACCACCGGTCGCCTTTTCCTTGGCGTACCGACCAATACATCAACACTCTGACTTTGCAGACTACGGCTTAGCTGAGAATCCAGCCTCCATCGACCTCCACGGTGGTACCCGTAACAAATTCATTGCCCGCAACAAAGATTACTGCCTCGGCTACCTCGTCGGGTGTGCCCGCCCGAGGAATTAAGTTATTCGCAGTAGCGGCACCGAGCATTTTTGCTCGCGCCTCGGCATCTGGGCCGAACATGGGCGTGTCGATAACACCGGGTGACACGACATTGATACGGCGTGGCGCCAATTCTGGCGCGACCGCCCGAGCAAATTGCTCAACCGCACCGCCAACTGAGGCTAACGCGGCTTGCCCTGGTTTCGCCCGCCGCGCAGGCGCGCCGCTCACTAGAACAATGGCTCCCTTTTCGGTGAGGTGCTCCGCCCCCAATCGCACAATGTTCGTATAGCCCCAGAGTTTGTCGAAAGAGGCTTGATAGGCGGCTAAATCCATCTGCAGAAACGGACCTGCGGCACGGCTGCCACCGGTGGCCGCGCTGATAAGCAAATCGAAGGGCGCGTGTTGTGCCAGCAGTTCAGCCAGCGCATCGGTATCGCGCACATCACAGGCTGCTAGGGTTACTCCTGCAATGTCACCTGCCTTACTTGGATCCCGGCTAATTGCGACCACCTCTGCACCTTGCGCCTTTAACTGGTTGACCGTCGCCAAACCGATACCGGATGTGCCACCGAACACCAACGCCTTTTTACCAGAAAAATTACCTGCAGCCGCCATTACCCACTCCCTAACTTTTTGCTATCAAAGGCGCATTTGAGCAGACCCGCTGCAGTGGCACAACCGGCAACAGATGCCAATATCAACCAACCCCGCTACACTGCCGCTTTTGGGATTTTTACCGTGTATCCGAACTCGCATCTTGCAGCGCTGGAACAACTCAGCCAACGTCGCTCCGTAAAGGCTATGGATCTGCAGGCCCCGGGCCCTACTCAACAGCAGGTAGAACAGTTATTGGCTGCGGCAGCACGGGTACCAGACCATGGCAAACTGGGACCCTGGCGATTTATTTGTTTTCAAGATGACGCCCGCCTAGCTTTTGGCGAACACCTTGCAAAGCGATTTAGTGAGCTAAAACCAGATGCGCCAACAGGGGCAATAGACTCCGAGCGTGGCCGTTTTTGTCGCGCGCCACTGGTTGTGGCTGTGATCAGCAGCGTCCAAACCCACCCAAAGATTCCGGAATGGGAGCAACTCATGTCCGCCGGCGCGGCGTGCCAGAATCTGTTGGTGGCCGCTAATCTGATGGGCTTTGCCGCGCAGTGGCTGACTGAGTGGTATGCCTACGACGAAACCATCGATGCAAAACTGGGTCTAAAGTCAGGTGAACGTGTCGCCGGATTCGTTTACATTGGCTCGGCTACAGCTAAACCTGATGAACGCCAACGCCCGGATTTGCAGCAACGAATCCAGCACTGGACAGAGTCATAACTCAACATAGGGAAGGAAAAGGGAGAGAGAATATGCAAGACGTGGTCATTGTTGACGCAGCGCGGTCGCCCGTAGGCCGCAAAAACGGCAGTCTGGGCGGCGCACACCCCACAGACGTATTAGGCCAAGTCATGATGGGGTTATTGGCACGTAATGACATTGCCTCATCAACAGTTGATCAGGTGGTCGGTGGCTGCATCAATAAATTGGCGGCTCAGGGTATGAACGTGACACGTACCGCTTGGCTAGCCAACGGTGGCGCGATAGAGACACCGTGTATCACCATCGATTCCCAGTGTGGCTCATCGCAACAATCCACAACGCTAGCCCACAGTATGATCGCCTCTGGTCATGCCGATGTGGTTATGGCCTGTGGTGTCGAGAACATGACCCGTCTACCTATTGGCAGCGATGCTGTAGGCCGCGACAAAAAAATGGGCAAGCCCATATCTCGCAGCTATTTCGAACAACACGAATTCACCAGTCAGTTTGAGGGTGCTGAGCGTCTCGCGGAGAAATATCAACTGACGCGAGAAGATACCGATGGCTTTGGGCTGCAGTCTCAGGAACGCGCTAAAGCCGCCATTGAGGCCGGCTACTTTGACAGCCAAATCATTCCGATTGAGGCTCCGGTTATGGACGACAATTTCGAGCGTACCGACCAAGTTATCAGCGTCAGCCGCGACGAAGTCCCCCGCGACACGAGCCTAGCAGCCTTGGCGGAACTCAAACCTGTAGCCCGGGAAGACGGCCTGCATACTGCTGGTACGTCATCACAGATCGCTGACGGTGCTGCAGCTGTGTTGATGATGAGTGCGCGCAAAGCACAAGAACTGGGCCTTAAACCTCTGGCAACAATTCGAGCCTCAGCACTCGTGGGCTGCGATCCGGTCATAATGCTGGAGGGTCCCATTCCAGCAACCCAGAAAATGTTGCAACAAACAGATTTGAGCATCGACGATATTGATGTATTCGAAGTCAACGAGGCATTCGCTTCCGTAGTTTTATCTTGGGCCAAGGAAGTTGGCGCTGACATGGCAAAAGTTAATCCGAACGGTGGCGCTATCGCCCTCGGCCACCCGCTCGGTGCAACCGGATGCTTTCTAATCACCAAAGCCGTTTATGAACTGCAGCGCAGTGGTGGCCGTTATGGCCTAATCGCTATGTGTTGCGGAGGCGGTCTTGGTACGGGCACACTTATTGAGAGTGCCGCATAAACAAGCTGCAGCAATGCTATGAGGGGGCTAGTCCCCCTCAGTTTTTGCAGCATCAAAGGTCACTTCGACCTCCCCAGCGGCACTATAAACTTTAGCAACGTTATAGAAGCCTGAGCTACTCAACCGTACAGTGACCAACTCACTGCCACGGTTTTCCCAATACCAACCATGTATTCCAGTGAATGGTGCAACAAAGTTGCCCTGAGATTCACTGTTACGGCCAACATCGAAACTTACTGCATCTTCCGGATCGGTACCGGCTTCTTCACTGTGGAAGTCATAGACCACTTCGCTCGGCGCATCGTTGAGCGTTCGTGCCTGCCACGCAAAGACCAGGCTTTGCCCGGCAGCCAACGCATATTTGTACTCTACTGACTCGAACGGACCCAGTTCAAACTCGCGGGCGTCTTGCGCATGGGGTTCTTGTTGCAGAGATAGCGCGCCAACGGAATATCCCGCCATCCCCTTGATGCCCAACAGCTCGCCGACGCCCGTGGGATCCGTATCGAATTCCGCAGGCAGCACAAACAACACCAGTGCCAGCAGAGCACTTACTAGGGCAGCAACCGTTATGCGTACAAGCGCGCTTGCGGAGAGTTCAAGCGCAGTTATACGAGTCATTCTTCCATCTCATTCATATAGCGGTTATGACAGGCCCTACAGACACTGTAAATCTCGCCGCCAGCGGCAAATAACGCATCCGCGTCTTGTTGCTCTGCCGCAGTTCGCGCCTTTAAGGCTGCACGCCTAAGGCCCTGCGCATATTCAGCCCAGTCAGCCCCATCTGCCGCGTAGCCGTCGAGCATCAGCAAATTACCACCCTCTGCAACCACAGTCGCCGCATGCTCTACAGCAAACCAGCCCTCAGTGGTCGTAGGCTGCAGGTCCACCTCGCCATCTACCGTGATGACGAATCCAGCAGAATCCCAAATTTTGTCCGCTGCAGGCTCTAAATAGTGGGTCATCATCTGATACACACTGCCGGACGGCTGGGTATTCAGGGGTTGCTCAGAACCACCTGAACAGCCAGCCAGTCCTATCCACAAGCCTAATATTAACGCCACCGTTCGCATTTAATTCTCCTAAGCAATCAACCCCGAGGTTGAATAAGCGCCATCCAACGTTGGAACAACCGTGCCACAAAGGGCGTCATTCGACCACGATTGTATGCATCACCCAAACGCTTCAGGTACTCGCTGCGCGTCGGGTAGCTGAAGATTGTACGCTGTGCGGCGGACAGTCCGAGATCCTGCGTCATCAGCAGGCAAATAGGCGCAAGCAATTCACCCGCATCCGCTCCGACAATGGTCGCACCGAGAATCCTATCCTTTCCCTTGGCGGTGAATATACGAGCATGCCCCTTCGCGGCTCTGGGTAAATCTTCAGGAAACGGCATGGCCTTAGTCCGATCCAATTCATCGAAGTATATTTCGTAGTCCTCATAGAGCGTCCCGGCAGCCTGCAACTGATCTTCACTCAATCCTACGGAGGCGACTTCTGGGTAGGTATAGGTGCAGTGTGGAACAATGAGTCCGTCGACTTTTGCGGTAGGAAAAAACAGCGCATTTTGAATCAGCGCTCGCGCCTGAGCATCGGCATGATGGGTAAATTGCGACCGCGTCGTACAATCCCCGGCAGCAAAAATCTTCTTGTTCGACGTGCGTAGTTTGGCGTCACTGACGATAAAACCCTGCTCATCCACCCGCACACCTGCCGATTCCAGATTCATTCCTGCAGTATTTGGCTGCCGCCCCAAGGCCACCAGCACACGTTCGCATGTAACCGATGTATTGTTGGTAACAATGCTACCGGAGCCATTCACGCGCTGGACTGGGTCGCCCAGATGCAAGGTCACCCCGGCTGCGGTTAATGCTGCAGCCACAGTAGCAGACGCTAGCTGGCTCTCGTTGGGCAGCACCCGCTCAGCCATTTCAAATAATTCGACCCGCACACCGAGACGCGCAAAGACCTGAGCAAGCTCGCAACCTATGGCTCCGGCACCAAGAATTGCCAGCGATTCTGGCTTTTCACGCAGATCAAATACCGTTTCATTGGTCAGCGGATCGCTTTCGCGAAGACCCGGAATACCCGGCACTGCAGCCCGCGCACCGGTACATATCGCAACGCGCCGTCCCTTTAAAACAATGTCACCAACGCAGACGTCGCCGCTTGCATTGAACTCGCCGTCACCGAGGAATACATCGACGCCGGCATCGGTATAACGCTCAACCGAATCATGAGGTGCAATTCCCGCACGCACCTGGCGCAACCATTCAAAGGCTTGATTAAAGTCCGGGTTGGTTTGGTGCTCGGTAAACGCAAGCAGTGACTTCGACGGCATACAGCCAACATTCAAGCAGTCACCGCCCATGCGGTGACGCTCAACCAACGCAACCTTTGCGCCAAGCCCAGCAGCACCAATGGCGCTAATCAGCCCTGCAGGCCCAGCGCCAACCACCACCAGGTGATATGCCGATTGAGGCTGGGGATTTACATAATCTGTTGGCGACAACAGTTGCCAAGCCTGTACATCAAAGTCCACGCCAGGGTAGCTCATCGAGTGTCTCCAACGTTTGCCTCTTCGAGCTTACTGTTGAGTGCTCGCGTTGCGATTCGGGTGATCGCTACGGTCAGCACGGCAGTTGCGCCTAAGCCCAAGTAAAATAACCAGTTGCTCGCGGGTAGATCGGCAAGGTCGCCAGCAAAAATACTGGTCAGATTCGACGCGATAGAGCCAAGATAGACATAAAGTACCGTACCCGGAATCATGCCTAGCCACGACGCCAATACATAGTGACTGAGTTTGACTTGAGTCAGGCCCAACCCGTAATTAAGCAAACTGAACGGAAAAATTGGCGACAGGCGGGTCAGCAAAACAACCACAGCCCCCTGTTCTCCCACCGCTTTGTCTAAGGCCGAGAATCGCGGCAGCCCCTGCAGTTTTTCGGCCACCCAATCTCGAGCAAGAAAGCGCCCAACCAAAAAAGCACAAGTGGCTCCAGTGGTGCTGGCAAAGGAGACGATGACTAGACCGTAACCTAAACCAAACAGAAAACCTGCAGCTAACGTCAGCAAACTACCTGGCAAAACCAGAACGGTAGCGAGAACGTAAAAAACAATAAACACCAGCCAGGAAATGTTGCGATTGGCGTCCACCCAGTCGAAGAGCGCTAACAACGTTTCTGCTACCGGTAAAAATATCGCGCTGATCAAGACGCTAAGCAGCAACGCTGCGAATGCGAAAGCTTTCTTGGACATCACTTTTGTAGACCCTCGGCTATCTCTCGCAGTGCAAATTTTTGCACCTTGCCGGTGGAGGTTTTCGGTAATTCCATAAATACCACCGCTTTCGGTAATTTGAAGCGGGCTAAGTTGTCCGCACAATAATCAATAACCTGTTGTTCAGTCAGGGGCTCAGCACCTGCAACAAGCGTAACGAATGCACAGGGGGTTTCCCCCCACTTCTCGTCAGAGCGCGCGACCACCGCAGCTTCTGAAATGCTTGGGTGCCGATATAGGACGTCTTCTATCTCGATGCTGGAAATGTTCTCACCACCAGAAATAATAATGTCTTTGGAACGGTCCATAATCTTTATATAGCCGTCTTCGAACCACACCGCCAAATCACCTGAGTGGAACCAGCCACCGGCAAAGGCCTCAGCTGTCGCTTGTGGATTTTTCAAATAACCTTTCATTACATTGTTGCCACGCATCATGACCTCACCCATGGTCTTTCCATCCATTGGCACGGGCTGCAATGTTTCGGGATCAGCGACCATAAGCCCCTCTAACATCGGCGCACCCACACCCTGCCGCGCCTTTAACTCGGCTTGTTCAGCGGCATCGCGCGTACCCCACAAATCTTCCCGCCATGCGCATAGCGTCACCGGCCCATAGGTTTCAGTGAGACCATATACATGGGTCACATCAATCCCTTGAGCTTGCATACCCTGGATAATTGCCGCCGGGGGCGGCGCCCCGGCGGTCATAACTTTGACCTCATGGGTGACTAGGCTTTTAAGTTGTTCATCTGCCGCCAACAAGGTATTCAGTACTATTGGCGCGCCGCAGAAATGCGTGACTCGGTGCTCGGCCATCGCTTTGTACACGGCATCGTCTCGAACCTGACGCAAACACACTGATACACCCGCATTAGCTGCCAGAGTCCATGGAAAGCACCAGCCATTGCAATGAAACATTGGCAGGGTCCACAGATACACGGGATGGTCGCCCATATGCCAACTCAAGGCATTAGACAGCGCATTCAGATAAGCGCCGCGGTGGTGATAAACCACGCCTTTCGGATTGCCTGTAGTCCCGGAGGTATAGTTTAGGGCGATGGCATCCCATTCATCGTCTGGCAAGTACTCTGCAGCATCTACGCCTACACCACTTGCATCACCCTCGGCGAGCAAATCGTCATAACTATTCGCACCCACCAAATGTCCAACGTCACAGTTGGGGTCGTCAATATGCACGACTTCCGGCGGCGAACTCATAAGTTCTAGCGCAGACTCCGCCAATGGGCCAAATTCTTTGTCCACCAATAACAGCTTCGCTTCGCCATGCTGCAGAATAAAACTAACTGTAGCCGCATCCAGACGCATATTAATCGCGTTCAAAACCGCTCCAGCCATGGGAATCGCGAAATGCGCCTCGAACATTTCTGGCGTATTCGCACTGAGAATAGCCACGGTATCACCCTTACCAATACCGCGCTTCGACAGAGCCGCTGCAAAACGTTGGCAACGGTCAAAAACTTCACCCCATGTAAGCCGGCGCTGATGCTGAATGACCGCGGTTTTATCAGGGTAAATTGACGCCGCACGGCGTAATAACGACAGCGGTGACAATGGCGTAAAGTTCGCCAAATTCTGCGCCAGTCCCTGCTCATAGATCGACATAGATTTATCCAAAAAAGTTACAGAGGTTGAACTTGCTTGTGCAACAAACTCGCTAAATCCTCTTCCGACAAGGCTATGGCTTTGCGCGCTTGCAGATCCATGCGCACTGCCACCGCTTGGGCTGATGCGTAACACTGTTGGGTGCGGGCATCAAAAAGCAAGTGCCCAAAGCGCTGAATTTTTCCTTGTGCATCTAACAATCCCGATACCACGACCAAGGTCTGATGTTCGCGTAATGGTTGATGATAGTGGCGCCGAAACTCCACTACTGCCCCGCCCTCCGCATCAGTGACGCGCTCATCACCGGCTAAATGCGACCACAGGTTAGGCATCGAATCCGATGTTCGGGCCATGTAGTTGTATGGCAATAAACAGCCACTATTGGTGCATTCATTAGGCTGAATCACACCACGGCCGGTTACCACAAAACCCTTCTCTAACGCAGACGCCAAATTCAATACGTGGTACGGCGAATCTGCATCAATACCCCGAGGCAAGCCATGAGTAATTTCATCCTCACTGACCGTAGCCTCGCCATGAGCAAGTCCGCTAATCGCAACCAAGGCACTGCAGAGCGGTTCGCCACTAACGCTGTGACGTAATTGCGCCAACACATTAAATTCTTTGGAGACCGCAGTGGAGAGCAAACTCACAAATCCGGAAATGGGCGTGGCTATGCGCGACTCCTGCTGAAAACGCAGATGTTGGCAGGTTATTCGAGCAGGTAAGTCATCCACTTCTGTTGCAGAAATAAGGTCGAGCTCTAACAGCCCGCCGACCAGCGTCTGCCAAAGTTTTTCCTCGCAAAACCGCACATTGAGGTGGTCGTTTTCATCACACTCCCACCGATTAACACTACCCCGATAACTCAGCAGCACTGGCTACTCTCCGCTAAACACGGGAGTTTCTTTAGCGACAAAGGCTTGCACAGCCAGCTTATGGTCCTGGGTGGTGAAACAACGCGCCATATGCGCTGCCTCCATATCCAATAATTGACTCAAGGTACTGGTGGCCGCGCTGTTGAGATTTTTCTTCATGTAACCAATCGCCACAGTCGCACTCTGGCTTAACTCTGCAGCACAGGCCTGAACAGCCGCTTCGTAATCATCACTACTGGCCACCCGGTTCACCAAACCAAGGTCGAGGGCCTCGGCACCTGTTATCAGCGGTGCTGTGAACAATAGTTCACGCGCCTTGCTCTGACCAACCAACAATGGCAGGAAGTAAGACATACCATAGTCGCCAGACAGGCCCACCTTAGCAAAGGCTGTCGTCAGCTTGGCACTGTCGACAGCAATACGCAGGTCACAGGCCAAAGCTAACGAAAATCCAGCGCCAGCAGCAGCACCCGGGATCGCCGCTAGAGTTGGCTTCGGCAATTCATGCAGTATCCGCGCTACCTCAAACCCGGGCCGTAGTGCCAAGGCGCGCTGCTCTAACGATGGTGGCGCACCATCGCCACTACCGCTCGCTGCAAAGCCTTTTACATCACCACCGGCGCAGAATGCTCCACCCGCCCCGGTCAACACCACACAGCGCACACTGTTATCTGCGCCCAACCGAGGCAGGGCCTCAAGCAGTGCTGCGATCATATCGCCGCTCATGGCATTGCGCGCTTCGGGTCGGTTCATGGTTAGGGTTGCAACACCGTTATCGACAGTCTCAAGCAATACAGTCATGGTTCACTCCGTTGTGTTTATAGATCTATTCTGGGGGCGTATTTTTTCGGGAGAAAAAATAAACCAGTAGGCCTACCGCAATGAGGGCCACCGCCGCGACGCCCTCATACGGACGCTGTACCAGTAAGTGTACTAGGGTCCAAAGCGCCAACGCACCAAATACCAGCAATGGCAGCGGGTATAAGGGCACACGAAAAGGTCGCTTGAGCTCGGGTTCCCGTACCCGTAACACCCATACGCCCAGCACCGTCAAAAGTGAGTTGAAGGTTAGAATGGCGCCCGAAAAAATAATTATCGAGTCGAAGGTCGAGGTCACGATCAACACCAAGGTCAGCGCGATCTGCAGGCTCACGGCGTTCGCCGGCACGGCGTAGCGATTCTCTTTGCCGAGCCAGCTAAACGCGGGGAAATCACGACCAATGACATAGAGCGCTCGAGGCCCTGCCAGCAGCATTGCGCTTATCGTGGACACTAGAAGGACCGCTAGTATTGCGCCTACTATCTTCGCCGCATCAGCGCCAAAGGCGTACTCCGCAACAACAAAGCCAATTTCTACCCGGCCTGCCATAGCGTCCATTGGCGCTGCGGACAAGAACATCACATGCAGCAACAGATAGAGGATTGTCACTATCGCTGTTGCAGTGATCAGCGCTTTGGGCAGTTGCTTACCTGGATCGCGAAACTCACCACCGATGTACGTTGCGGCATTCCAGCCGGTATAGGCGTAATTAACAAATATCAGTGCGATGGCAAAACCGCCGGTACCGATCAGCGAAATATCGGCAACGACGGGTGTCCAACGAACCGGCTGCCAATTTGGAATGGCCATCCATACGGCTATCACCAGCGCCAAAATGGCAACCACCTTTACTGCGGTAATGCTTTGTTGAAAGGCAGCACTACTGCGGCGACTACCAAGATGGATCGCACCGGTCAGGAGCACCAATACTGCTGCAAAAACCGTCTCGGAGATTCCGGGCCAGACCGCCTGAGCATATTTCGCGGCAGCGATCGCTACCGCTGCAGTGGGCGCCGAAAACCCAACAGTGATGGATACCCAGCCAGAAACAAAACCAGCTGCGGGGTGGTAGATGCGACCAAC
>Ga0163109_10000525_pt1 | contig 30768 bp, 31 predicted proteins | sample CRUFie1St13metaG_FD_108704 | JGI IMG/M metagenome (GOLD analysis project Ga0163109, IMG submission 108704) | Marine microbial communities from the Costa Rica Dome - CRUD Field 142mm St13 metaG | ecosystem: Environmental > Aquatic > Marine > Oceanic > Photic zone | place: Costa Rica: the Eastern...
ACGTAGACGGCATCTGGAGCAAAGACCCCAACACATTTGAAGATGCCGTACAACTTCCTGAAGTAAGTTTTCGCGAGGCTGTGGAGTTTACGTATTACGGAGCTAAAGTCCTGCACTCAAAGACTATTCAACCCTTAGCCGATTTAAACATTGAACTCCATGTACGCTCATTCCAATCTCCGGAGAAAGAGGGAAGTAAAATCGTACATAAGAAAGAAAATATCAGCGAAGTATCAGCACCAACAATGGAAGCAGAAACGGATGGAATCATAATCACGCAATTAGAAACCAAAGACTACAGCTATATTCCGCTTGGATCACTAATAGAAATTCTTGAGCAATTTGATAAGCTAGGAATAAATATTCTTCAAGTGTCACGAAGTGCAACTACCCTAACTCTTGTCCATCAAAATATAAAAGGACTTTCAGAACAGCGTTGGATGAAAGACATTCTAGATAGCCACAATCTTTACCAAAGTAATTTAGGACAAATAAAGAGTCGAATCAACACGCAAAGTATTTCAGAAAAAGTGTTACCCTTCGACAATTTCAACGTACATTATACAGGTGGATTAATAAAATTTCAACAAGAAGTTAAATTTTAGGCCTTTCGTCCGTTAATTATTTATATATTTGAATCCTAATCAAGAATTATGAATTCTTCCAAAAACACCAAAATAACCTTATTTGCAACGGTTGTACTTGCAACCTTAGTCTCTATTGCTAGTGCTCAGCCGCCACCGCCACCGCCACCACCACCACCAGCTGGGGTGCCATTAGACGGAGGAATTTTAGCTTTGCTAGCGGGATTAATAACTTTCGTTGGTAGTCGAGTTTTTCGTTCAAAGAAAAATTCGTAAAGGTTAAAAACTAAATAATTTTTAGCAGGGGACTTCGGTCCCCTTCTGTCGTTATACCATTATCAAAGAAGATAACGTCAACCTTAAGGAGAGTCCTATCGCAATACAACATTCACCATACGACCAGGTACAATAATCACTTTTACCACTTCTTTTCCTTCCATCCATTTCTTAGCCACCTCTGAGGAAAGCGCTATAAATTCTATAGTTTTTTGATCCGCCTTTGCATCAACCTCAATTTCTCCGCGACGCTTGCCATTAAAACTTAGCGCTAAAGTTATTGTATCCATTTGAAGAAAGGATGCATCAAATTCTGGCCAACCCTTATCGAGTACGTAGCCTTCTCCATCGAGCAATTCCCATCCATACTGCGCATAAACAGGTGCAAAAGGGGCTATCACTCGTAAGGCTTCCTTCATAGTATCTTGAGGAATCTTGTCAAGCTTTTGCCAATCATTCACTGCAATCATAAACGCACTTACACAAGTATTCAAACCCAATTTGGGTAAATCTCGGTCCACTTTCTCGATTAAGGTGTGGAGAATCTGCAAACTTGACTTAGCCTCGGAAGCCTCGAGAATAACACCCTTAGATGCTTCGATCAGTCTCCAAAACTTATTCATAAAGCGATAGACTCCGTCGATTCCTTGGTTGTTCCAAGGTTTATGCTCCTCAATTGGTCCAAGAAACATGGAATAAAGACGAAAGCAGTCACTTCCGTAACGCTTCACAATATCATCTGGATTGACCACATTATGTTTAGACTTCGACATTTTTTCTGTCTCAAACTCTCCAAGAAATAATCCTTTGTCATTACTATGAAAAACAGCATCCTCAAATTCAGGTCGCCAAGTGGATAGCCCTTTTGTGTTTACTTCCGCCTTTTCGTTAGCCAAGCTCGTAAGGATTCGAATCCGTTGAAAGCCTTCACTCACCGACGGGTGGTCTGCACTATAGTACGTATTCGATTTCTGTGCATCTCGATAAATAAAACAGGTTTGCCCTTGGATCATACCTTGATTAAATAATCGTTTAAAAGGCTCTTCAGTAGATACAAGTCCAATATCGAACAAAAACTTATGCCAGAAGCGTGCATATAATAAATGTCCTACAGCATGCTCCGTACCACCAACATAGAAGTCTACATCTTGCCAATAGTTCGCCTTATCCCTGGACAGAAAGGAAACGGTATTTGTCGGATCCATAAACCGCAGAAAATACCAACTCGATCCTGCATAGCCTGGCATTGTATCTGTTTCTAAGGGAAATCCTTTATAGTTCCAATCATCAAGGCGCGACAAAGGCCCTTCTCCGCCTTTGGGCGTAAAATCTTCTGTATCGGGCAATTCAAGGGGCAAGTCCGCTTCATCCACAGGACAAGCAATACCCTCTCTATAATAGATTGGAAATGGCTCTCCCCAATAACGTTGGCGACTAAAATTCGCATCACGAAGTTTCCATGTTGATGCAGCATCACCTATGCCTTTATCCTTTATTGCCGCTATAGCATGCTGTATTGCCTCTATCGGCGCATAACCATCCAATGATGCTGAATTCATCATTTTTCCTTGCTTGTCCCCTCGTTCTCCTCCCGAAGAAGTCCGATCGATAACTTCTTGAATTGGAAGACTAAAATATTTGGCAAAGGCATTATCCCTTTCATCCTCAGCAGGTACGGCCATTACCGCTCCTTTTCCATAGTCAATGAGCACATAAGCGCTGATATAAATGGGAATTTTGTCTCCTGTGAATGGATGAATGGCAAAACTTCCGGTAAAACGGCCATCCACTGATTTATCCTGTTGTCGTTCAATGCTTGATTTACGACTTACGGCATCTCTGTAGGCCTCAACCTCCTTACTATTTTCTGAGGTAGTTAAGGAAGTAACTAAAGGGTGTTCTGGAGCTAACACCATAAAGGTGACGCCGTAGATTGTATCTGGACGTGTCGTAAAAACTTCGATACCTTCATCACTATCCTCTATGGGAAACGTGAGGTTTGCTCCTATGGATTTACCAATCCAATTTCTTTGCATTGCCTTTAGTGCATCGGTCCAATCCAAACCATCTATTGCCTTGTATAGTCGTTCAGCATAGGCCGTTATCCGCAATGTCCATTGAACCATGGGTTTTTTGACAACTGGGTGCCCCCCTCGTTCGGAAACTCCTTGTACCACCTCATCATTGGCTAATACAGTCCCGAGAGCCTCACACCAATTCACCATCGACTCCTTACGATATGCCAAGCGGTACTTCATAAGAATGTCCGCTTGTTGCTTTGCACTCATTGACTGCCATTGGTCAGCCGTGAAATGAGATGTGTCCTCATCACAAGCCGCAACCACATCGAGGTTTCCTTTTTGTTCAAAGATCTTGATGAGTCCATCGATTGGCAATGCCTTATCTGACGAAATACAGTAATAGTGGTTAAAGAGCTTTAAGAAAATAGCTTGTGTCCACCGATAGTAGGAAGGAGAAGATGTAGTTACTTCTCGAGACCAATCATAACTCAAATCGAGATTCGCCAATTGATCTTTGAAACGCGCTTTGTTTTCCTTTGTGGTATCCCTTGGGTGCTTTCCCGTCTGAATCGCATATTGCTCAGCAGGTAGACCAAAGGAGTCAAAACCCATTGGGTGAAGTACATTAAATCCTTTTTGACGCATATAACGAGCATATATATCTGAAGCGATGTAGCCCAAAGGATGTCCCACATGAAGTCCTGAACCAGAGGGATAGGGAAACATATCAAGGACGTAAAACTTCTGTTTAGAAGCATCTTCTACACAACGGTAGACTCCGGCTTCTGCCCAAGAGGCTCTTACCTTCTGTTGTGCTTCGTTAAATGGATAGTGCATTCAGTGTGTATTTGTAAGCTCTTTGCAAAAATTAAAAAGTAATTAGACAAATAGAAGGTTATTGTCCACAGTATGACTTAAATACGCAAATCAAATGATACAATACGTACATTTGCTTTGTGGCTAAGCATGTTTCCAACCGAAAGTCTATCTGGAAAATAAGAGGTTTATCTTCTGTCATAAGCATGTCTCTTATGCTTTGGCTTTTAGGTATAAGCTTTTCAGTCTATTTGGAGTATCAACCATTTACACAAACTCTCAAAGAACGTTTACCCCTTGTGGTTGAACTTACACCTTCTTTTGATGAATCAAATGCACCCGTTATGCGCCAACGTCTAATGGATCAAATTGAAATAAAAGAAGCCATATTCGTCTCAAAGGCAGAGGCAGCAAAAATTGTTAAAGCTGACCTTGGGGATGACATCGGAGAATTAATTGGAGATTCTCTATATCCTACATTCACGATACACTTACATCACCAATATGTAAGCAATCAGCAATTGGACTCCATAAAAGGAAGACTGGAAAAAACAGATGGAGTATCATCTGTCTTCATTCCAGAGGTTAATCTTAATGTGGTTAATGCTAATCTTAAAAAAGGTGCTTTGATTACAGGTGGCTTAGGGATATTGTTCTTGTTTGTTTCACTTGTGCTTCTTGATCATTCGATACGATTGTCATTATACAGTAGAAGATTTCTTATTCGATCGATGCAACTCGTTGGAGCTACGAGTTCATTTATAAAAAGACCATTCCTGTGGAGAGGTTTGATACGAGGTTTTGTAAGTGCAATCCTAGGGTCTGGATTACTTATAGCTACTTTGTACGCGATTGATCAATCCAACTACCCTATTCAATTACTTCATACCTACGATAAATTAGGCCTGTTGGTGGCCTCAATATTGATTTTTGGCATTTTGGTCTCATTAATTAGTACCTATCGTTCAGTTAATCGCTATCTTCGTATGCGTTTAGAAAACTTATATTCGTATTATGGCTAAATCAACTAAGCAAACTTCAAAGAAATCCTCATCGAGTTTCTTGTTATTTGATGCAATGAATTACAAGCTCATGATTGTTGGTGCAGTACTTATCGCATTAGGATTTATATTGATGTCTGGTGGAGGAGCTGAATTGTCAGGAGAAGCAAATACTGCAGAAACTTTTGACACCTCGATTTACAGTTTTCGTCGCATCGTATTGGCTCCAATAGTTGTAGTGATTGGATTTGTTGTAGAGGTTTTTGCCATTTTCTACAAGACGCCTAACCCTGAATCTTAATCCATTCTTGCTTTGTCTGAAACCCTCAAAGCAATTCTTCTAGGCATTCTTCAAGGGTTTGCTGAATTCCTTCCCATATCTAGTAGTGGACACATTGAAATAGGCCAAGCCCTGTTAAATACAGATATAGGAGAATACGACCTCGCCTTTTCTATTGCAGTCCACCTAGGTACGGTACTTAGCACAATCGTAGTGTTTTGGCCTGAAATCACCCGAAGAATAAAAGGAGTCCTTCAAGGGAATACACTTGATGTTCAATTTGCGACACTCATCATTTTTAGTATGCTTCCTGTGCTATTTGTCGGGCTATTTCTAAAAGACCAAGTCGAAAAGATGTTTAATGGCAATCTGATTTTAGTTGGGTCTATGCTTTGCGTTACTGCATTTCTACTACTCATAACAAGAAAAGCCAAACCCTACAATGGAAATCTTAGTTATACAGGAGCACTAATCATGGGCATAGCTCAGGCATTCGCCGTATTGCCTGGAATTTCAAGATCAGGGGCTACAATAGCCACAGGTCTAGCTCTAGGTACGGATCGCGAAAAAGTGGCAAGCTTTTCCTTCCTTATGGCCATACCCCCTATTCTCGGAGCTTCTATTTTGGAAGTAGTTGACCTCACCCAAATGGGTGCCGTCGAAAAAGTACCTTGGTCTAGCTTAATCGCTGGAGGAATCACAGCCTTTTTGGTGGGAGTTTTTGCATGTCGTTTAATGGTTCGTCTCGTGCTGCGAAATAAACTTATCTATTTTGCTGGATATTGCGCATTTATTGGAATATGTACCATTTTATGGCAATTACTCTAACCCCAAAAACAATATCGTCCCTCAGCGATGAGGAGATAAGAAATGGTGTGGTTATTGCCATCAATAAACCGCTCGAGTGGACTTCATTTGATGTGGTCAACAAAGTCCGCTGGAAGATTCGAAAGAGATTAGGAGTCAAAAAGTTCAAAGTTGGACACGCTGGTACACTCGACCCCTTAGCTACCGGAGTTTTAATTCTTTGTCTTGGGAAAGCCACAAAAAGCATTGAATCCTGGATGACTACAACGAAATCCTATTCTGGAGAAATTCGATTTGGAGCAACAACCCCTAGTTTTGATCTGGAAACACCAATTGACAACACCTATTCAATTCCAACCTTCAATGATGACGTGTTACATCGCTTAACGCATAATTTTACAGGGGAATTAATGCAAAGACCACCACGCCACTCCGCAATTCAAATCCAGGGTCAAAGAGCCTACAAACAAGCAAGAAAGGGCACAGAGTTTGAAATTGAACCTCGACCAATTACGATTACCGATTTAGTGCTGCACCAGAAAGCCGCTGATTGTCTATCCTTTGAATTAACCTGTAGCAAAGGAACCTATATTCGAAGTCTAGCTAGAGATATGGGGAGGTTTTTGGATAACGGGGCTCACTTAGTTAAGCTGACCCGCACAGCTGTTGGCGATGTCGAACTCAAAGACTGCTTTGAAATTGAGGATTGTATAGCTATGCTAGATAAACATAATTCTGCTGTATCGTGAAAGTCTACACTAACCTTGAAGACCTCCAAAACCTTGATCATTGCATCCTAACCATAGGTAGCTTTGATGGTTTGCATCTTGGACATCAAGCGCTTATTCAAAAAGTAGTTCACCTAGCCAACACATCCGATACAAGTTCTGCCATGCTCACTTTTCATCCGCATCCGCGAGCCGTATTAGGAAAAGGTGGAAAGCCCGTAGAACTTATAACAACCATGAAGGAACGAATACGGCGGCTTGAAAAATTGCATCTTGATCATCTTGCCATCATTCCCTTTACCCGAGATTTATCTGAAATGCAGCCCCTTGCTTATGTAGAAAAGTATATCGTCAACGCATTTAATCCCAAAAGAGTGGTCATTGGATTTGACCATCGATTTGGGTATCAACGAAGTGGGGATGCTTCCCTACTGGCTCGGCTCGGGAAAGCCTATTCCTTTGATGTCGATATTATCGACGCACAAAAAATCACCGAACTCAAAATAAGTTCAACCCGAATACGAGAGGCTTTAGCAAACGGTGAGTTAAATGTTGCAAATACCTTACTAGGCTATCCATTTGAATTAGAGGGTATTGTAGTCCATGGAGAAAAGAGAGGAAGACGCCTAGATTATCCAACGGCCAATCTCCTCCTTCAAGATTCCAAAAAGATGATTCCCAAGCCTGGGGTTTACTGGGGAATAGCAGAGATACAAGGAAACAAGCACTGTTGTATGATTAACATTGGTCATAGGCCTACTTATGATAATGGTATCCTTAAAATAGAAGTACATATTTTAGATTGGCAAGGTGATCTATATGGCTCCTCGCTTAGTGTTTCCTTGATGGAGCGTGTACGCGACGAACGCGCTTTTGAAAATACCGAAGCCTTACAGAAACAATTACAGGCAGATGAGGCATTATGCCGTGCGCGCTACACTGAGATTTTTGGAAGCCGCTAAAAGTGACGGATTAAGTACGATCATACAAAACTCTGTAAGGAGTTCAACCGATTTTGTTGGAGTGCCTCGAACGCCTATCCCCTTTGCTTTCGGCTCATACGATGATAAAAGCAAAAGAACTTTGGACAACTCTTCTAAGGTATACTTCGGAAGTTGACGCAATATACCTTGCTGCACAGGGATTGCATGTATGTTGGCAATCCTCTTTACATCACTCCTTGTGGGGGAAGAAATCATTTTCAACTGATACAATTGAATCATATGGTTATAAATTACTGCTAACGCCAAAGGCAGATATAGCGCTTTACTATTGCCGCGATAATAATTTAAAATCCGCATAACACGGACGGCATCTCGATTCCCCAAAGCATCTTTTAACTCAAAATTGTTGTACTCCTTTGAGATTCCAATATATTGCTCGATGATGTCCTCATTGACTTCAGCGTTATCAGGTAAGACGAGTTTAAGCTTTTCAAATGCTTGATATATTGTGCTTAAATCGTTGCCCAAAAACTCTGCTAAGAGCGCAACACATTTACTGTCCAAACGAAAGCCAACCGAACGAGCATAGTTCGCAAGCCACTCTTCCAACTTATAATCTTTAATAGCTTCAGACTCTAAAATGCACAGATGCTTGCTTTTCTTTATTCCCTTGGTATATAACTCTCGTCGTTTATCAATTTTGCTTTTCCATGCCAATACGAGTACGGTTTGAGGATTGGGATTTAAAAGATAAGCAAGCAAATGCGGGAAGGACTCCGAGGGAATATTCTGAGCTTCCTTGACAAGAACATAGTTTCTACTCGCCATCATAGGAAGACGAGCACACACCTCATTAAGTTTTTGACCTTCGATGTCCGCACCATAAAATACGGTTTGGTTAAATCCACGCTCAGCCTCAGTAAGAACGCATTTATCGATTACAGATACTGCCTGATCAATAAAAAATGGCTCGTCCCCATATAAGAAGTAAATGGGCGCAAACTTTCCTTTTTGCACATCATTTCGTATTGTTGTGAGCGTGACTGCCATGCTAAGTAAAATACACTTTCTAATACTAGAACCGAAAGAAAGAGCCTTTCGATTTCGCCAAGGTGAAAATTACCGAGAGGTTTTCGACATTATTCGGAAAAAATGGGTGGCTTGGACTATGGAGGAAATGGTTCGTCAACATATAATCCATTTTCTGGTAGAAGATTGGAAAATTTCAAAGAGCAAATTTCAGATTGAAGGAAGTATCATCAATGCCGAGAAGAAATTCCGTTTTGATATAATGATTACATCTCATAACAATCCCTGCCTTCTCTTAGAGTGTAAGAGCCCTGAGATATCGATTGATTCTAAAGCAATAGATCAGCTTTTAAACTACCAATCCCTCCTGAAAAGTCGATTTATAGGTTGGTCCAATGGGCAACAAACGGCAATCTATGATACGCAAACAATATCATGGATCTCTTCATGGCAAATTCTTGTAGAAGAAATAACGAAAAAATGATGTTTTAGTTAAACAAACTTAAGATTTAGTATGTTTACCCCACATAAAATAAAACACATGAAATATTTATCAACTCTTTTCTTTGGCGGTTTTGCTGTCATGGCATTCTCACTAACGTCTTGCGGCGAAGATGATGGGGGTAGCACAACTCCTCCAACTCCACCAGCGGACAACAAAATTCTTACGGTTGCGGCCGAACAAGGTTACACTGATTTTGTAGCAGCTATCGATGCTTGCGGTTTAACTCCAACATTAAGCGGAGATGGACCATTTACAGTGTTTGTTCCAGCCAATGCAGCAGTTAGTGCAGCCATTGGTCTTTTTGGAGCAACAGATCCTACAGAAGTTGGAGCAGATACTTTGTCAAGTGTCCTTCTAACTCATGTTTTGGCAGGAGAAGTTTATGCGGCAGACCTAGCAACTGGCTATGTTAAGTCCTCTCGTCCTGTAAGTACTGACTGGACGCCAAATTCCTTCGTAGACGTATTCGTTAATACTGCAGGGCCATCAATTGCTCAAGCAGGAGAAGTAGTGTTGCCAGATGGTCAAGGTGGTGCAAGCCGTATCCCTTTTGCAGCAGCTAATATTGTGGTAACAGACATTCAATGTGACAATGGAGTAATCCATATTGTAGACAATGTCGTTGTACCTGGAGGTGTCGGACAAATGCTCACCGCCAACCCTGAATTCGCAACACTTGTTGCAGCATTAGAGTTTGGTTCGGAATCGTCTTTGAACACCTACGGTGATTTAGTAACAGTGCTTTCCAATCCTGATATGGCATTTACGTTATTTGCTCCAAATAATGCGGCGTTCGAAGCATCTTTAGACCAAGATCAAGATGGAGATGTAGATGGAGATGATTTAAATGCACTAGGTGCTGACGCAGTTTTTGGTGTATTAGCAGACCACTTTGTTATAGGTCAAATGGTGCTTAGTTCAGAATTGACAGATGGTCAGTCAGTAACAACTGCATCGCAAAATGGCCAATTGTTCGATGCTACGGCATTGACAATAGGTGGTGCTCCACTAAACGCTGGCGGGTTAGACATCTGCGGCTCAAATGGTGCAATTCATATAATCGACAGAGTTATTGGATTCTAGACGATAGTTTTTGATTTAAGGGCGGTCAGTTTTGACCGCCTTTTTTTTTGCCTCATTCCAAAGAGCATCCATTTCTGCCAGCGTCATATCCTTTAAATCTTTCTCTTGGTATTGAGCTTGTTCTTCTATGTATTGAAAGCGATACTTAAACTTTTGATTACTTTTTTCAAGCGCGGCCTCAGGATCGAGCTTCAAGTACCTGCTATAATTCACCAAGGCAAAAAGAACATCGCCATACTCGGCCTCGATATCTTCCCGAACTCCCATTCGAATCGCTTCGTCAAGCTCGGATAACTCTTCCTCCACCTTAGCCTTTACATCCGCAATATCGTCCCATTCAAAACCAAACTGAGCAGTCTTTTCCTGTAAGCGATATGCTTTTATTAGGGAAGGCATGGCATCAGGGACGCCCGCTAAGACAGATTTGACTTCATTTTCTGCACCATCTCCTTTGGCAAGCTTTTCCTTTCGTTTAATATCTTCCCAATTGGCCTTTACGTCCTCTTCTCCGTCTACGGTAACATCTCCATAGATATGAGGATGCCTACGAATAAGTTTATCACACACAGCGTGAAGTACGTCAGCCACGTCAAAAACCTCCTCCTCCTCGCCTATCTTACTATAAAAGACCATATGGAGCATAAGATCCCCTAATTCTTCCTTAACAGCTTGCAAATCGTTCTTTAGAATCGCATCGCTTAATTCATAGGTCTCTTCAATAGTAAGCAACCGAAGGCTTTCTTTAGTTTGCTTCATGTCCCAAGGACATTGAGCACGTAAGTCATCCATTATTTCAAGTAGTCGTAAAAATGCTTTAGCCTTCTCTTGCATCCGTAGTGTATTTTACTCAATACTAGGAAAGATATATGTTGAAAGCCCTTAACTTCAACCTATGTTACAAACAATCATAGGAAGCTTCATTATCCTCTCCTTAGTAATCTTTGGAATGGCAATACGGATCGTTTTTCAAAAGAATGGAGAGTTTCGAGGAGGCTGTGCTTCGAACAACCCTATGCTCCGCAACGAACTCGGGGAATGCACACTCTGTGGTAAGTCACCAGAAGACTGCGATGATCCGGAAGAAAGCACGCTTCCAAAAATTGGCTAAGTATAAAATTATTCAGCCAAGAAGGCCTCAAATCCTGAAGACATTACCCTTCGATATTGCCCATTCGGAGCAGAAAGAATTAGCAAGACCTCTGTATTGGGAAGTTGCTCTATCATTTTAAGAGCATCGTGCTCTCCAAGCACCATACTTGCGGTGGCTAATGCATCAGCTGTCATGCAATCCCTTGCTATAATTGTGGCACTTAAGACTTGAGTCTGTTTATTTTTACCATCTCTTGGATCTATGATATGCACCCATTTACTGCCATCAGCTCCTTCTCTGTAATTATGATAATTCCCAGAAGTAGCCATGGCAAAATTGCTGAGCGACACTTTAGCATAGATATCGGTAGCAAGGGAAGTATTCGGCGTCTCAATGCCAAGCACCCATTCCGTATTCCTTTCATTAAGTCCTCTCGTGACCACCTCACCTCCAACTTCCACAAGATAATTCTCAATGCCCAACGTATTAAGGGCTTTGGCAATCGCATCAACCCCATAGCCTTTGGCTATAGCCGAAAAATCTAAAGGAAGGAAGACATTGTCTTGATTTTCAAAAACTGATGGAAAATGAGCAATAACTTGTACTATGGAATCCACTATAAACTGCTCTCCTTCACTCAATACTTCATGCACCTCACGTTCCTTGTAAAAAGACACTAAGTCCATTACCGCCGGATTAAATGCTCCGTCGGATAGCTTATGGAAGCCTTTGCTTGCAAGAATATTGTTTATAAGTACATATTCCTTATCCTTAAAAGGGTTTAGTGAGGTATCTCCTGCATTATAACGGCTTAGATAGGAGGTTGGATCCCATGTATTGACGGATTGATTAATGGCTTGAAGCTCTTCCTGTATAGCATCAATAATGGCTGCAGTATCTAAATCAATGGAAGTATCAACTACTATACGAATGTGCCCCATTGTACCCATCGTAGGAAAGGCGTAGGTCCACGTGGTACTTGTATTTTCTTTTTCATGAGCAGTACACTGGATAAGCAGTGTAAAGCATAAAAGACATAAAATGTTTACAAGACGTGATAAGTTCATTTGAACTCTCTATCCTCCGAAGTCGTCAAAAGCTACTTGATCCTCTGGAATACCCCAATCATCACACATTTTGATGACGGCTTGGTTCATAAGCGGTGGTCCACAGAAATACACCTCGATTTCCTCCGGCTCCTCATGCTTACTAAGGTATTGATCGATAACACATTGGTGAACAAATCCAACAAATCCGTCTCCCTGCGTGTCATTAACATCTTCCTTGGTTACCCAGTTATCCTCTTCTAAAGGCTCACTTAAGGCAATATGGAATTTGAAGTTTGGAAACTTCTTCTCAATTTGTCTAAAGTCATCGATGTAGAACAACTCTCTTTTTGAACGACCGCCATACCAATAATTTACCTTACGACCTGTTTTCAGCGTGTGAAACAAGTGAAATAAGTGCGAGCGCATTGGAGCCATACCTGCTCCTCCTCCTATGTAAAGCATTTCACGCGCTGTTTCTTTTATAAAGAACTCACCATAAGGTCCTGAAATAGTCACCTTATCACCAGGCTTACAGCCAAAGACATAACTTGAACAAATACCAGGATTGACATCCATATACTTATTTGCCTTACGGTCCCATGGCGGCGTAGCCACACGAATGGTCAACATGATAATATTTCCTTCTGCTGGGTGATTAGCCATTGAGTAGGCACGGAAAATAGGCTCATCATTCACCATCTTGAACTGCCACAGTTCAAACTTATCCCACTCCTCTTGGAACTTCATAGGATCATCCCCATGATGGTCTGGGTGAGCAGCAATATCAATATCCTTGTATTCTACTACGGTCTCAGGTACATCAATTTGGATATAACCACCTGCTTCAAAGTCAAGACTTTCTCCTTCGGGAAGTTTTACCACAAATTCTTTGATAAAGGACGATACATTATAGTTTGATACCACTTCACATTCCCACTTCTTAATCCCGAAGATTTCCTCAGGAACGTGCACTTCCATGTCGTTTTTCACCTTAACCTGACAACTCAATCTCCAGTTATCTTTCGCATCCTTGCGACTTATGTGATTGAGCTCGGTAGGTAATATATCTCCTCCACCTTCTGTTACCTGACAGGTACACATAGCACAGGTTCCTCCCCCTCCACATGCCGAAGGAAGAAAGATGTTCTTTGTAGAAAGTGCCGTTAGAAGAGAGGCACCAGGCGAAACTTCAATAGGATTCTCGGTATCACCATTAACAATAATCTTAACATTCCCTGCAGGAATCAATACTGATTTTAGATATAATAAGATACCTGCGAGGGCAAAGAGGATAGCTGCAAATAGCACAACCCCCATAATTAGATTTCCAAAATTCATCGCCAACATAAAGGTCATAGTTAGATTTTAGAGTTTTAATCCCATTAGACTCATAAAGGCTAAGCCCATAAGTCCTGTAATAATAAAGGCCATTCCTAAGCCACGAAGTGCTGGTGGAACCGCTGAATACTTAATTTTTTCTCGAATAGCCGCCAAAGCTATGATGGCTAGGAAAAATCCAAAACCGGAACCAATACCGAATACCGTACTCTCCGCAAGGTTGTATTCTTTAGTAATCATAAAAAGCGTCCCTCCAAGAATAGAGCAGTTCACCGTAATAAGCGGCAAAAAGATACCCAACGCCATGTAGAGTGAAGGAGAAAATTTCTCGACAACCATCTCCACGATTTGTACCATGGAGGCAATCACTGCGATGTATACAATCAAATCAAGGAATAACAGCTCATTGGGTACAAGAATGTATTCTCGAATAAGCCAATTGATTGGTGCCGTAATTCCCAATACGAAGACCACTGCCGCACCGAGCCCAAGTGCTGTCTTTACGGTTTTGGATACCGCAAGAAATGAACACATACCGAGGAAGTATATGAGCACCATATTTTCGACAAAGGCTGCCTTTATAAAAATGTTAATCAAATCCATAGGTCAGGTTTAAGAAATGTCAATTAAATCTTTATTAAAACTTCTTTGAATCCAAATAAAGATCCCGATAAGGAAAATTGAAGCGATCGGAAGAATCATAATACCATTATTCGTATATCCAAAGTCATAGACTGCGCTCGGAATAACCTCATATCCCAATAATTTTCCTGCACCAAAAAGCTCTCTAAAAAAACCTACCGCAATCAGAATAACACCATATCCTAAGCCATTACCTATACCATCAAGTAAGGCAGGAAATGGGCGATTCGCCATGGCAAAGGCCTCCAGGCGTCCCATTACAATACAGTTGGTAATAATGAGGCCCACATAGACCGCCAATTCTTTGTATACCGGAAAGGCAAAGGCTTGAAGAGCTTCTCTTACCGCGATGACTAATGCAGCAATCACGACAAGTTGCACAATCATACGTACGCGCGTTGGAATAAGATTACGAATAGATGAAATCGTGACATTTGCCGCCGCCGTGACCAAGATTACGGCTACTGCCATAACAATTGAATTCGCCAAATTGGATGTCACGGCCAGGGCAGAACATACTCCAAGTACCTGAACGGTAATTGGGTTGTTATCATTCAATGGATCTGAAACAAGCTTTCGATCTTGTTTGCTTAACAAAGGCTTTTTTGATGCTACTTCTGCCATAATTATAGATTTACAGGATTGAACTTGGAAGAGTACATTTTAACCGTTTCACGTATCATCATATCTACCCCTACCGTAGTTAATGTGGCACCTGACATTCCGTCCACGCCGTTTTCACCAGAAACATATTTACCTGCTTTGTAAACTTTAAACACGTAATTGCCTTCCTCATCGAATAGCTTTTTATTGATAAATTGGTTCGTAAACCAAGGTTTAACCAACTCCGCACCGAGTCCAGGAGTTTCACCTTTATGGTCGAAGGCAACCCCTTTGATTGTATTCCAATCGGAACCCACGCAGAGATACCCATTGACCTCATCCCATAGCCCCATACCGATCATTTGAACGATATAATAGGTGGAATCATTTTCATCAGTATACGAGTATATAGGAATCTGACGAGATGCTCCCTTGTTTTTTACCTCATCTCTAAAGTCGTAGGAGCCTTCAGGAACCTCTTGAGCTACAGTATCGCCAGCCTCATTGATCAGAATACCTGAAATAGCGCTTTCATAGGTAGAATTAATCCAATCCCCCTCTTTGGCAGCAATGGAGTTAGGATCACTAACACATGACATTAGAATTTTCTTACGCGTATCTAATTTGATATTCGCATCAACCATCGGCTTGAGCAGCTGATTAAGCATACCCAACATTAAAGCAACCACCAAGGCTAACACAGCAAGAAAGCCTATGGTATATGCATTGGAATCTTTATTGAACTTGGACACGGGCTTCTCTTCTTTTAATATTTGATTGTAAAACGAAGTAATCGATGAGTGGCGCGAAAACATTCATAAACAGAATCGCTAACATCCATCCTTCAGGATAAGCGGGATTTAACACGCGTACAACCATTCCTAGTGCACCGATACCAAATCCATAGAATAACTTACCTAAATCTGTCCCGCTCGCGGTGACAGGGTCTGTTGCCATAAAGGCCATGGCAAAGAAAAAGCTTCCCATGAAAAGTTGGTAGTACCAAGGCACCTTGATGAAATGATCTTCATTGGGATAAAGTGATTCTCCTAGAACGTTCATTAAAACTGCCACGGCAACCGCTCCTAAAACCATAGAAAGCATAATGCGCCAGCTACCTATTCCCGATACAGCAAGAATGAGGGCTCCTGCAATAACCGCGAGTTTATTCATCTCGCCAATGGAACCTGGCATAACCCCCATGAGTAAGTTTGTCGTCGAGTATTGTTGAATAACCTCAGCCTTGTTGGTCAATGGATCAATGACTGTGTAGCTTGCTTCTTGCACTGCAGACCATCCACCATTAGCCGCAAGGCCTAAGGGTGTAGCTCCTGACCATCCATCAATTAAGACTGATGAATTGGCAATAAACTGTCCTGTTTCATCGAACATAGAGTCGAAGGCAATTCCACCATTAGGCAAGTTTGCGAGATAATCTACCGTATGTGCCTTTATACCGAACATGCTGTGTAACGCATTGTAATCGTATGATATCCAACATATTTCGCCTGAAATCTCAGAAGGATAAGCAAAGAACACAAAGACCCTAGCGGTCAAGGCAATATTCAAAATATTCATTCCCGTTCCTCCAAAGGCTTCTTTCGCAACAATAACGGCAAAGGCTGTAGCGATGGCCACCATCCATAAAGGCACATCAGGTGGCATAATCATTGGAATCAAAAAGGCACTTACCAGAAATCCTTCTTCAATGGAATGACCTTTTTTGGCAGCAAAAAAGAATTCAATACCAAGCCCAACAACATGCACAACAATGATCAGAGGAAGCATTTGCAAGAGACCATAGGCGAATTTCCATCCTATACCCTGAAAAGCCCCTGCATACATACCAAATGCTGTGTAATGCTGATGACCAATGTTTACCACTCCCGCGATAAACGCCAACTGCATTGCTAAGACCACATGAATCATAGTTCGCTTAAGATCCATACCATCTCGTATGTGCACTCCATTTTGGGTCACTGAAGCAGGAGCGTACAAAAACGTATCGAAGCCGTCCCATAACGTGTGAAGAAATGGGCTGGACTTTTTATCCGGTTCAATACGATCAAGAAAATTTCTAATAAATTTCATAATCTCTAGTTAGCGTTGGGACATTATAAAGTTTAATCCCTGTCGTAAGGTTTGTTGCACAGGTTGTTTTGAAGTACATACAAATTCACAAAGTGCTAAATCTTCTTCTAGCACCTCATATATTCCTAAACCTTCAATACTCTCGAAGTCTTCTGCCAAGATTGACTTAAGCAGGTGTTGAGGATATAGATCCATTGGTGTTACGGACTCATACTGACCTGAAACGACAAAAGCACGTCGTTCCCCATGAGTATTTGTATTAGCCTTGAACGTCATAAAAGAAAATAATGACCAAGGAATAGTAGGATTGATAGACGGTCTTGGATATGATGGGAGTAACCATCCAAACATCTCATGCTTATCTCCCTCCTCTAGCACGGTTACATGGGCATCCGAGGATCGTATAAAGCCTTCATGAGATATTTCTAAGCCAGACAGGACATTACCGCTTACCATACGATAAGATGTTGCTTCCTTTTCTTCCTCATCTCGTGCATCATTTACCATGAATGCCTCAAAACGTTCCTTGATTATTTCTCCAAGAGCCGCACCACAAGGAACCTCCATGTAGGCTTTATCGGATAAACAATCGCCCGTCAACGCAATGATTCGCTTGGCATGCAGTTTACCCGTCTCAAATAAACGACCAATCATAATTACATCATCAGGGCGAAGAGTCCATACTTTATCATTAGGCCCAATAGGACGCACATGATGTAATTGGACACCTGGATTCCCTGCAGGATGGACTCCTTTAAACCAATGTTTAATGGTGTTGTTTGAATCTGTAAATGCCGCATTCGGTTGTTCGCCTGCATTGAGTCCGAGGTGAACTTGATCAGGTGCGAGCACATTTAAGGCATCTATACCCTTCTGAAATAGAGACTTACCTTCTTTCCCATGCCATGCTAGAATTTGATTGTAATCAGGAGCAAGAGGGGCAGTATCGAAAGTTGAAACATAAATGGCATCAGGATGAGTATCCTTATCAGGGATAATACCAAAAGGACGTTCTATAAAATTCACCCAAAGACCACTTTCTATTAATTTCTCGGCAACCGCATCACGATCCATGGCTTTGGGATTACCACTACCAAAGTCTACATAGCTATTTCGCTTACTTACTTCGATGATAACATCGGTAATTGCACGCTTAGCCCCTCTGCGGATTTCCTTAACCTTACCAGCTACTGGAGAGGTGAAGAAAAAACTATCTCGTTTTCTATCATGAAAAAGCTTTTGCCCAATCTTTACGGTATCTCCCTCAGCTACAAGCATTTTTGGAATAGGTTGTAATCCTATATGATCCGTAGGACGGACGCTTACAAGTTGGACTTCAGGATGCTGCACAATTGAGTCCGCTTTGCCATCAAGTTTTATTTCATAGCCTCGACGAAGAACGTGCACTTTATCAGATCCTGCAATTGGATCATCATTTATACCAAAGATTTCTTTTTTCGACGGAATAAACGACGGAGAGGTGTCTCGTTGACTTTTCGTAAGAGTAGATCGACTAATACGAATAGACTGATCTCCCATGATTAAGGCAAGGAAAATGAGGAGTACAATTACAAATGCAAGAGAGGAAAAGATGATAACTGTAGATACTTTATCATCTGCCGCGAATATGGGCGTTGCTACAAGGTTTAACAACACAAGAGACAACGTATTTCTAGGATTGAGCTTCATATGGTTCGGTAGCTATTAAGAAACATGGTAAAACTAAGACTTGGTAAGCAATTCTTTCAAGACTTGATTATCATTTTTTGTGGTTTTTTAGAAATTGTGTGGAAAAACTATTAAACCAATATCTCTTTTATTTGCTTCACTATATTGCAGAGGATTTTATGTGGGATTATCGAAAAGAAATAAGAAAGCCATTAAATACAGGCAGTTTGCTACTTTCAGAACCCTTCCTAAAAGACGAAGAGTTTATGCGAACCGTAAGTCTATTATGTTTTCACGATAAACAGGAAGGCTCGATGGGCTTTATTTTAAATCGCCCGCTACCTCTTCAACTCAATGAAGTTTTGAATATTGATTTTCCGCAAAAGTTTCAACTTTATCATGGAGGTCCTGTGGCTCAAGATACCCTACTCTTCATCCACAGAGATATTCCTACTTTAGAGAACACCCAACCCCTTGTCAATGGATGGCATTATGGGGGATCTCATGACCAATTAATAAGTATCCTACAGGAGGATAACACCAATCCAGATAGTATAAAACTATTCTTGGGATATTCGGGGTGGGATGCCGGCCAACTAAGGAAAGAAATTATAGAAAACGCATGGATTTTAAACCATTTGAATAGGATTAACCCCTTCCCCTTTGCGCCTAAAAAGATGTGGGAGTCTATTATGCTTTCCATGGGAGATCCATACAGATCAATGGCTAAAATGCCTATCGATCCATCGCTCAACTAAACCTTATGAAGAAATTATCTGGCATTCTTTTATACATCCTAATCGGCTTGAGTACTCCATCTTTTGGACAATCTATCGATATCCACCAATACTTTGATGAGGTAGAAAATCTTGAAGTTTCACTGATTACTGCGGCGCCTTCCGAACTTGTTTATGGAACATGGGGCCACTCTGCGCTAAGACTCCGTTCATTAAATGGTACAACAGGCCATGATCTTGTGATTAACTATGGAATGTTTGATTATGAGACTGAACACTTTGTATCAAAGTTTGTACGAGGAATTCTTCCCTATTCTTTAGGTATTGAGCTTTATGACGATTTTCTAGTCAATTATCTCGAACGAGACCAGCGACTAACGGAACAGGTGCTTAACCTAAACCATGAAAAAAAGAAAAAACTACTTCACTTAATCAACGTAAACCTCCTCCCTGAGAACCGTGTGTATCGCTATGATCACTTCAAAGACAACTGTGCCACCCGTATCCGTGACTTAATTGAGGCCTGTTATGCTGATGAACTTAGCTATAGTTGGGGGAATTCAAATGAAAAAAAATACTCCGAGGAAACCTTTATAGATTTAATCGAACCCTTTGTAAGAAGAAAGCCTTGGCTAGAGTTTGGTACTGACATACTTCTAGGTTATCCAGCATCGCAGCACGCGACTTACAGAGATCGCATGTTTTTACCCGATAATATGATGAAGGCCTATGAAGATGCTTCTATCGTTAGAGAGGGTCAAAGAATTCCACTCGTCCGAGATACACGCATTATAAATGATGGGAAAGAACTCCCTCAACCTAGCAGTTTGTCAAGCCCAATGGTAGCGTTTTCATTTATTCTATTCTTTATTTTCATGCTTAGCCTAGTTGAGTTTCGATATAAAAGATGGTTTTGGGGGCTTGATGCATTGTGGCTTTTATTTATGGGAGTTATAGGATGTCTGTTTCTATTCATGTGGATAGCAACGACTCATTGGTCGACTTATGCCAATTTAAATCTGATTTGGGCAAACCCTCTTTTCCTGCTTGGAATCTTGATTTTACGGGGCAGCAAGGCTCGTTATCTGGGCAGCCTACTTCTTTGGGTGCCTCTTGCTATGGGTTTTGTAGCACTTACAGGAATCCAGCAATTGGCGCCCGCCACTTATCTTATAGGGCTTGTACATGGCATACGAGGGTATAGAATCCTACGATTCTCGAAATAGTTTCGATTGAGATTAATCGAATCAATTTATGCCTTTAGCTTCATGCTCATTAAAAACCTCTAGCATGACGTTTTCCACGGCTTTGGCAAAGTCACTCACAGACGGATAAGTTCTAGGTTCTATCACAGGGCTCCAGTAGCTATGGGCAATTCCTGGTCGCAACTCAAGGTGCTTTCCGACGGGATTTAACCGATCTGCTCCCACCACGGTATTAATAATCACAGGAAGATTGTGTTCATAAGCCAAAGCTAAACTTCCCATTTTAAAAGGTGCAATTTTGGCCTTAGTCCGATTCCTACCTCCTTCGGGATATATCAATACCGACTGGCCATCAAGTATGGCTTGTAGCATGGCTTTTTTTGCCGCGACTTTACTACTTACCGAGTTTCTATCCACTAAAATGGCACATCGCGCGGCAATAGAAGCAAGAACAGGAATGGCAGAAACGCTTGATTTAGCTAGAAATTTAAAGGGTATGGCACCTGGTATTCCGATGGCCTGGATGGGAATATCCATCGCTGTATTATGATTCGCCAAAATCATGTAGGCCTTATCCTCATATCCACGAACCCCATATCGCTTTACAAAAATTCCTGAGCCATAAAGGACTAATCGACCTAATACTTGATACCAAAATCGTTGAAACTTCTTATCCCAAGAAGAGGGGCCAAATAGATGAAAAGGAAGTACCAAAAACAAGGCTACACCACATATCAGCCCAAACCACACTGCTCCCCAATATCCCCAAATACGGCGAAGAAAAATCATATCATGGAAATAGCTCTTTGGTACAGGCCGTGAGTATTTTCGACTCCGAAGTACAAACAATCTGCCACGAATGCCTGACCAATAGAAACCTCCTTTATATCAGGATAAGCTCGGACTAAAGGAGCAAGGTTTTGAAGGTTTAAATCATGACCTGCATGTATGTCAAGACCTAGACTTCGCAGCGCACTAACTGACTCCTCGAGTTTATCACATGCAGCATCGCCACGGAGACTATAATCATGCGCATATGGTCCTGTATATAACTCTACAGCATCAATCCCTAAATCCCCTAAAAAGGCATATTGGGAAACATCAGCATCCATAAACAAACTCACCCTTATATTGTAGGTGTGTAGCTTAAGGATAACCTCTTGGAGCCGCTGAGCATTATGTTCAAGATTCCAACCATGATCACTTGTCAGCTGACCAGGTTTATCCGGAACAAGAGTGCATTGATCAGGCTGTATGGCACAAACGAAATCAATGAATGCATCCGTGGGATTACCTTCAATATTAAGCTCGGCGCTATGAGATTCCGTGATGGATTTAAGCATCTCGACATCGGATAGCGTTATATGACGAGCATCAGGACGAGGATGCACGGTTAGGCCATCAACATCTAAACTCAGTAAATTCTGGCAAAACTTTTCCAGATTAGGAAGATCACCTCCACGAGCATTTCTGATAAGAGCCACTTTATTTACGTTAATTGAAAGACGGGTCATAGCATTTCTTTAAACATGGATTCAATAAAAAAATTGACATCAAATGGCTTGAGATCCTCCTCCCCTTCACCAAGTCCCATGTATCGAATAGGAATATGAAACTGATCGGTAATTCCCAGGGCTACACCACCCTTAGCCGTTCCATCCATTTTTGTTAAGGCTAGACAGGAAACTTCCGTGGCCTTGGTAAACTGCTTTGCCTGTTCAAAAGCATTCTGCCCGGTAGATGCATCTAAAACTAGCATAACATCATGAGGTGCACCCGGAATACTTCGATCCATGACGTTTCTAATCTTAGTTAGCTCTTTCATAAGCCCCACTTGGTTGTGTAAACGACCTGCTGTATCAATGATGATTACGTCTGCTCCACGAGCTTTACCCGCATTAATCGCATCAAAAGCCACGCTTGCAGGATCTGCATTTTGCCCCTTTTCTACAAAATCAGCCCCTGATCGGTCTGCCCATATCTTGAGTTGGGCTACGGCTGCTGCGCGAAAGGTATCTGCAGCACCTAGAACCACGGATAATCCTTGTTTTTGTAATCGATAGGCCAACTTACCAATCGTTGTTGTTTTACCGACTCCATTTACCCCTACGACCATTAAGACATAAGGCTGAGGTGCGCTAGATGGAAGAAAAACATCGGGATTATAACTCTCCTGATGGGTAAATACTGAGGATATAGAATCACGTACAATTTGCATCAACTCATCTTCCGTAGTTGCCCTAGATGATTCTGCTTTACGCTCCACAGCCTCCACAATCTTTACCGTGGTGTCTAATCCCACGTCACTTGTGAGCAAAACTTCTTCGATCGAATCGAGAAAATCGTCATCAACCTTCTTTCGACCGGAAATTGCCCGTTTTAATTTGCTAAAAAAACCTGTTTTCTGCTGCCGTTCCACGCTTTTGTTTGAATAAAAAAAGGGCTTTTTGTGAAAAGCCCTTAGAGTTAAATAGTTGTTTCGCCAATTAGTCTTTTGCCAAGAACTCCTTCACCTTGTCTTTGTGAACGATTTTCTCAGAAAAGCCATAGCTACTGCTTTTTTTAGTTTTTACCGCTTTGATTACACGAACGTAATCCTTAGACCCTTCTTGAGCCTTACGGTTGGTTTTGGCGTTTTTTGAAACTTTTCCCATGGTAGTGTCTTTCTAGTAGTTAGATTATTTGATCTCTTTGTGGACCGTATATTTCTTTAATATAGGGTTATACTTTTTTAACTCAAGTCTATCCGGAGTATTTCTACGATTTTTCTGCGTTACATATCGAGACGTACCCGGCATGCCAGATGCCTTATGCTCTGTACACTCTAGTATAACTTGCCCGCGGGCTTCTTTACTTTTCTTCGCCATGATTAATCGTTTTCTTCAACTATCGTTATCAATCCTTTCTTCTCAAGATCTGTAAGGTATTTATAAATTCCAATCTTATCAATAGTTCGAATGGTGCTTGCCGCAACGCGCAAAGTCACCCATCGATCGAGTTCAGGAATATAAAATTTCTTGGTTTGCAAGTTAGGTAAGAACCTACGTTTCGTTTTCCGATTGGAGTGAGAAACGTGATTTCCTACTAAAGGTCCCTTGCCAGTAAGTTCACAAAATCGTGCCATAGTTATTATCCTATAAGGTTTAGGTTATTACTAACCGGTTTACCGAAATCAAAGTAAAAGCTACTTTTCATTCGGGTTGCAAATATCGAAAAAATAAATGGTATTTGAATACTGTACGGAAAATATTATTCCATAATTGATTCGATAGGCTTTAAATGCCCTGGCAGACTCAGCTTTTTATAATCAACCTCCTGAGAAATAGAGGTGACTATACCCTTTCGATAGATAGAACCATCGTAGCGATCAAAAACCTCCCAAAGCAATGGGAAACCCTGAATCCCATTGGACTGCATAGAACGCATAAAGACATTATCTACATACATGTCTAAGTAAGGCTTAAAATCCACTTCAATCGATGCAGCAATACAAAATTGTCCCTCGAGGTGCTCATTAACCACATCCCACACATCACAAGACACGCCACCTATACTCTGAGTGCTTCCTGTTTTGGTCATTCTAAAGCCACGTCCCACCAAAGTTGAAGTAGCACTTCGTTGACCCGCTTTAGACGTAAAATACATTTCTGTCTTCTCTGCTGTGCTGTACAAATACAAATCACCGCTTTTCGCATGGGGAACAAAAACTAAGTCATCGCCATTATCATCGACATCATGCACTTCCATTACAAGGTTTTTTTCCCCGACATGCATAGACCAATGGCTCACCTCTAACTGTTCTGTATTGGGACTTAACCCTTCAAGATCAAAATCGATTTGTCCGTTAAACTGCCCCATAGCAGACACCGAAAAAAATAGTAAAGTGATAGCACAAAACTTTCTCATGTTATTGAATATTTCCGAGTATAAATAAATTAGGCACCTGCAAATTGTTTACGGTATTCCCATTGGTTCGAACAGCAAGACCACTCGGTCCACCATTTGCTATGCCAATGGGAAATGTAGGGTTGAAGTTGAAAATATCCGTACAACCAATAAAAATCACGCATAATTCTGCTGCCAGTGTTGCTGACACGTTAGCACTAGAGGCCTGACCATCCTGTCCAAAGGCTCCTCCATCTCCTGCATTGATTTGACCTCCAATCGCTGCAGTAAAGTTAATAGAGCCTACACCAGCATTAATCGAGTTCGGAATACCTAAGAGGTTAAGTAAATCAAGATTAACTGTAAAGTTGGCGCCATCTCCAGGAATGGAAAAGACAGAAGCTGTGGCATCCTGACCAGGATCAAGCTGACCGATAATGGTAACACCTGACGGAATCTGCCCACCAATACCGGACTCAGATCCACCTCCTCCGCCAAAGCCAAATCCAAGGAAGAGATCAGGAAAACTAATAATTGGAATCTGACTCAATGGAATTGTTAGACCCACACCAACGCCAGCTCCACCTCCACCTCCGGCATAAATTTCCCCGCCAAGATCGAATGTAGCCCTTGTGGTTAGATTGATAGCATCTCCGCCAGTTTCTCCATCTTCCCCAAACTGCAATTGAATAATATTACCAACACCACCGCCATTTCCTCCCCGCCCAAGAATACTGCCTTCATGAAGAAAGCCGACATGAGATTGAACATCGAGATTTCCTGTGTTAAATGCAGGCTGACTGGCATCCGATGAACCAATTTCTACACCATCTGCAATATCCACGATGATACATGCCGGATCCCCTGGAAGGCCTCGATTTACATTATCGGATAACAAAAAGTTGTCTGTGCTCGCGTTTAATGGCACGAATTCACAGGGTTCTACAATGACGGTAAAGGCTATAAACTGAGTAAACTGACCGCAAACTGCTTGTACAATGACAGGAAAGGTTCCAGGCTGTGCAAAAATATCAGCAGTGACCGTAATGGTTGACGTGCCAAAACTGTCAATGACAAAACTGTCCGCTGAATAGGTGACTCCGGCAGGAAGCGAGGTCAGAATAACTAAGTTGATATCATCACTACCATTGGTTTGCTCCACGGTAAGCGTAAAGGAAGCGCTATCCGTGACAGCGCGATCGATGATTGCTTGCGTCTGATCTATGGTCATAATAAACTCACAATCATCACAACTTCTCTGGTAAGGTTTAATCCAACATTCACCATTCCAGTACTCTACTAAGCTATCCTCAGTGTTGTAGAGTACTAATCCTTCAGCTGGATTATTTATTCCATTCATTTGTGCATCATTCAATCTCGGCAATAATAGACCTCGATCTGTCGACTCTAGATGGAGTATTGCTGAAGAATCGGGTTCTTGAATATTCACCCCAACCTGAGCTTCTATACTTGTGGCCGCCATACATAGCAGAAAAAAGAACACTATGTGATTTTTGCACTGTTTAATCATTTCACTTTTTTGGCTTAAACAATAATACGGAACATTGCTTAAATTAGGAGAGCATAATAATCTATGTTTCCAATAGACCTCAAACAAAAGTGTAGGCCTCTTTGCCTTGTATTTCTCTTAGCAGGCACAATATCCCCTCTATGGGCACAGCCGATGTTCTCATTGAGTGAAGGTTTTGTGAGCATTACTGATGATGCCGTGCTCAATATAGATGGTGATATCTACCTCAATGCGAATACGGTTATCTACAATGAGGATACCCTACGAAATGCAGGGGACTGGATCAATGAAAGTAACGGACTAGGTTTTGACCCTGTCTTGCCTGGATATGTATTTCTTGATGGAGGTGACCAAACCATCAGAGGAAATTCCATTACGCGATTTCATAATCTTTACTTAGACAATAGCGGGACTAAGTATGCCACATTAGACGTGGAAGTAGATAGTCTTTTAGATCTTGGAAACCATCAATTTGATTTGGATACCAATAAGGTATTTGTATTTAACACAGCCTCTAATGTTGTAAATCGCAACCGAGGGTTCATTCGTAGTTTGGGCAATGGAGGTATTGAACGCACAATGAATTCAACGGATAGCTACTTGTTTCCCGTTGGCTTCGAAATTGGGGGAGATACGATTTATCGGCCCGCAGAGATAACTCCTAACTCCACGGGAAGCTACGTCTATCGAGTAAGATTAGCAGAAAATGACCCTAACCTAGATAACTTAAGCCGCGAAGAGAGAGACCTTCTCATTTGCGCCATTAATGACCGGTTCTATCACAAGATTTGGGAAGAATTAGGCACGGATTCAGTAACTGTAGACATCACTTTTAATCCTCTTGAGGATGGTGAATACAATGATTTGGTTCATTGGAGAAATTTACCGCAATGGGAAATTGCCCCTGCTTCGTCTTACAATGATTTTAGCCCAACTGAACGAGTGATCCGAATGACACCTTGGAAAAACTATCTCACGGAAAACTTTGCACTGTCCGAAACCACGCTGCCCTTTGCTGAAGCAGGCAGTGATACTACTATATACCTTTTAGATACAGCATATTTGATGGCAAGTGGAGGAATCGACTACACTTGGTTTCCTGCGGATTATCTGAGCTGTGACAATTGTCCAGATCCTTTCTTTTTTCATGATTCTACCACGAGTTACGTAGTATTGGTCGAAAATGACCGATCATGCAAAGACATAGATTCAATAACCATTTTTGTGGATGACCGATTTGATGAAAATCCATTTATCCCCAATGGCCTAACTATGAATGATGATGGGCTTAACGACTTCTGGTACATTCGATGGCTTTATCAATTTCCGGATAATTCAGTGAGCATTGTAAATCGATGGGGAGATGTCGTATATAAAGCCGCGCCTTACAATAATGATTGGAGAGGTACTTGGAAAGGACAACATCTTCCTGCGGGAACATACTACTACATACTTGAGCTTAATGAATCTGGCCAGACACAGCAGACTTATACTGGACACATAACATTAGTTGAATAAGTATTGGTTTTATGAAGACTATGACCAAAATTACTTGCATCTTGATAGGATTCCTTTTCTTCTTTAACGGGGAAAAAAGCTATGGTCAACAATTACCCGACTTCTCCTTTGCTCGGGAGAGTATGTTTTTATATAACCCAGCTGCTGCGGGACATGCTCAAGGCATGTACATGTTCTCTACCGTGCGATCACAATGGGGAAAAATAGAAGGTTCACCATTTACGGCCAATATAGGGTTTCATACTCCTCTGCGTAATAAGCGTATAAACCTTGGGGCAAGCATATTCAATGATTTTACTGGCCCCACGAGCTACAGTGGGATTTCAGGAAGCTTTGCCTATCGTATCATTTTTGACAAGGGGCTATCTCGCCAAAGAGCAAGAAAAGCCCTTTCCTTTGGGATAAGCGTAGGTGCAAACAGCTACAGACTTAATGCCAGCCTATTGCAGTTGGACCAACCTGATGATCCAAGCATTTTGGCAAATACGGAGTCAAAAATGTATCCCGACGCGTCATTTGGAGCAATTTATGAAGGCGGTAAATACTACGTCGCCGTGGCTATTCCCCAATTGCTACAGCTCTCCGTGCCGTTTGAAGGACGTAATGGCCGTACAAGTAACTTCACGAAAATGCAACATTACCACCTAGGTGTTGGTGGGAAAATTTCAATTCAGGATAATTACAGTGCGCGTGATATATCCTTAGACCCTGATATTAATATTCATTACGTAATCGGAGCTCCCCCCCAAATAACTAGTTCATTGAGATATAGCATCGAATCCTTACTAAGTGTTGGAATGGGGTATCGATCTACATCACATCTTATGATTATGGGAGGATTCACCTTAGTAGATCGATTTTCAGTGGGATATGCTTATGATATGAATCTTTCAAATAATCGTGCTGCTCTCGGTCAGATACACGAAATACACATCTCCTATGATTTCCGAGATAACATTTTCGGATATTAAGAGCGTCTCATAGTTAAGCAATCCGCTACACTCATTTAGAGATATTGTTTTCAAATAAAAAAAAGGGTAACAGCGAGCCGTTACCCTTTTTACATTCTGTATACCATATAACCTACTCCTCCGCAGACTCAGGAGTCGCAGCATCATCGGCAGACGTGGATTCCTCAGAAGAAGTTTCCTCTTTCTTGGTTGACTTCTTCGTAGTCTTTTTAGCAGCTGCCTTTTTTGCTTTAGGCTTAGCCTCTGCTGATCCCTCTTCATCCATAAGCTTCGCTTGAAGGTCAGCAAGTGCAGAAATATCTCCAAGCGTTGTCGCCTCGATATTGCTCTGAAGCTTCTTCACCTGCTTATTGGTATCGCTGGCCGTCTTACGCTTCTCTTTGATGACTTCATCTGACCATACCTTAGTGTGTGATAGAATAATTCGCTTATCTCGCTGATTAAACTCAATCACCTTCACTTCGATTTTATCGTCAACTGTGGCTAATTCGTTGTTTTCTTTCTTCATATGACGTGAAGGCATATATCCCTCAAGACCATGTTGAAGCATCACAACACCTCCTTTAGCATCAGCACTTATGACAAGACCCTCGTGCACTGAACCCACAGGAAATACGGTTTCAAAAGTTCCCCAAGGATCCTCCTCAAGTTGCTTGTGACCTAGAGAAAGCTTCCGATTTTCATCGTCGATTTCTAAAACCATTACTTCAATAGTTTCTCCCGACTTAACATACTCCGAAGGATGGTTAAAACGCTTAGTCCAAGAAAGGTCAGAAACATGGACCATACCTCCTATACCTTCTTCTAACTCAACGAATACACCATAAGGAGTGATGTTTCGAATTTGTCCAACATGCTTAGAATCAACCGCATAACGCTCAGCAACAATTTCCCATGGATCTGGAATAAGTCGTTTTATGGACAAGCTCATTTTGCGCTCCTCTGCACCAATCGTCATAATGATCGCTTCATGCTCCTCACCCATTTTAAAGTATTTACGGGAGTTAATTTGCTCAGAAGACCAACTTACTTCGCTAACATGAATAAGCCCTTCAACACCAGGTTGAATCTCTAAAAATGCACCATAGTCCTCAACGTTAACAATTTTCCCTTTTACCTTATCACCTACATTAACCGTATCCACAAAAGCGGTCCATGGATGCTCTTGTAATTGCTTTAGACCTAGGGATATGCGTTTTTTGTTATCATCGAAATCCATGACCACTACGTTGATGCTTTCATTGAGCGTCAACACCTCATTTGGATGATTAATACGTCCCCAAGAGATATCCGTAATGTAAAGTAGACCGTCGATACCTCCTAAGTCTATGAAGGCACCGAAGTCTGTGATGTTTTTCACAATTCCTTCTAGAACTTGTCCTTTTTCTAGACCTGAGATAATTTCTAGACGTTGCTCTTCAATATCGCTCTCGATAAGTGCTTTATGAGAAACTACGGCATTTTTGATGGTCTCGTTGACCTTAACTACTTTAAGTTCCATTTGCTTGCCTACGTACTCATCATAATCTACTACAGGTTTAACATCAATTTGTGATCCTGGCAAGAAAGTCTCAAGCCCCCCAATATTGACAATTAAACCACCTTTCGTCTTAGAAGCCACTGTTCCTTTGACAATAGTATCATTAGCATGGGCGTCAACGAGAGCATCCCAAGCTTTAAGTAACTTCGCTTTTCTTCGCGAAAGCTCAAGTTGTCCTTTAGCGTTTTCTAACGTAGATACATACACATCTACTTCCATGCCTTGCGCAAGTTCTTCCATATCACGGAACTCATTTATTGGAACCATTCCATCGGACTTGAATCCAATATTTAAAACAACATCCGTGCTTGTTACAGAAACAACCGTTCCCTTAACGATAACGTTTTCTTCTAATATTTTAAGGTCTTTCGTGTATTGCGCCTCCATTTCCTGAATGGTGTCTGCGCTATATTCTGTGACGTTTCGCTTGCCCTTAGACCAATCGAAATCGTCATGACTAGATCCCAAGTCCTCTTTTTTCTTCTTGAGTTCTGGCATTGCATCAAGAACCTCTTCTGCAGGGGCTTCCTCAGCTGCCTCTTCTACAGGGGCTTCCTCGGCTACTTCTTCTGCAGGTGCTTCCTCAGCTACCTCTTCTGCAGGTGCTTCCTCAGCTGCCTCTTCTACAGGGACTTCCTCAGCTGCCTCTTCTACAGGGGCTTCCTCAGCTGCCTCTTCTACAGGGACTTCCTCAGCTGCCTCTTCTGCAGGTGCTTCCTCAGCTGCCTCTTCTACAGGGACTTCCTCGGCTGCCTCTTCTACAGGGACTTCCTCGGCTGCCTCTTCTACAGGGACTTCCTCAGCTGCCTCTTCTACAGGGACTTCC
>Ga0163109_10000526_pt1 | contig 30768 bp, 36 predicted proteins | sample CRUFie1St13metaG_FD_108704 | JGI IMG/M metagenome (GOLD analysis project Ga0163109, IMG submission 108704) | Marine microbial communities from the Costa Rica Dome - CRUD Field 142mm St13 metaG | ecosystem: Environmental > Aquatic > Marine > Oceanic > Photic zone | place: Costa Rica: the Eastern...
AATAAACCATTAGATCTTCAACTCGCCGATATTTTCGAGCACCTGAACATCCAACCGTTACTGAGCCACGATGAGGTTGCTGTTTTGGCGGGAGGGCCAGTTAAGGTAGATCGGGGGTTTGTACTTCATTCGCCCGGAGTCACTTACGACGCGACGATGAAAGTAAATGAGGAAATCTGGCTCACAACGTCGAAGGATGTGCTGGTTGATATCGCCTCAGGCACGGGCCCTGATCAGCATTTGGTCACGCTGGGCTACGCAGGCTGGTCTGCTGGGCAACTCGAGCAGGAGATTGCAGAAAATAGCTGGCTTACCACCCCGGCAAGCCAAGATGTCCTTTTCAAGTCACAAGTTACAGATAAGTTCGCCGATGCCGGAAGGTTGCTTGGCATTGATATTAATTTGCTGACGCAGCAAGCAGGTCACAGCTAAATGAGCTCTGTCTCGACACTCCTTTGCTTGGACTTCGGCTTGTCGAATATTGGTGTAGCAGTCGGAAACACCCTTACGCGTGAGGCGCGGCCACTCACGATTCTGTCGGCCGTTAACGGAAAGCCAAATTGGGATGCCATCGTCGCGCTGATAGAGGAATGGCAACCAAGTGCTCTCGTAGTTGGCAACCCAATTGATGAGTCAGGGCTGGCTACGGAACTTTCCAAGAAAGCCTATCGCTTTGCACGACAATTGAATGGCCGACTGCAAATCGATGTTTTGCTGCATGACGAGCGCTACAGCTCAAAAGAGGCCAAGTCTCGGGCGAGGGAGGCTGGACATAGAGGCGATTACGCCACTCACCCTATCGACGACCTTGCAGCGTCAATCATCCTGGAAAGCTGGTTACACAGCAGCCGTTAACAGCCCAGCCAATATCGGTCGATAAAAACCCTTAAGGAGTCTCAACGTTTAGTGAGCTACTTACATAGTGGGCACATTGATACACCTGACAACACCATCAGCGCATTTCGTGACTGACAGCACATCAGCTAAATACAAACCCAGCGCATTCTGCCATGCTGTAAACGCCAAACGCTTGATTGTGCCCATAAAAGTGCGCTTATTTATGTGGTTCCTTCAAAGTAAACACCCACGTAAAATGTGGCCGTGGATCACACTCAGTTACATAGCAACATATCACAGGTCAGAAGCCGAATATTCTCCGCTGCAAACGCGGCCAATCGGGCTGCGCGTGACATTCGTTTGATCGCCGTCAGCAAAACAAAACCGATCGAAGATATCCGAGAAGCATTTCATGCCGGCATTTCGGATTTCGGTGAGAACTACGTCATAGAGGCGGTCGATAAGTGTATCCAGTGCAGTGATCTTGACATTACCTGGCATTTTCTCGGCCCATTACAATCGAATAAAACGCGACAGGTCGCGGAACACTTCGATTGGATCCACTCTGTAGACAGACTGAAAATTGCCCAACGATTAAACGCACAAAGGCCCGCAGAGAGAGCGCCGCTCAAGGTCTGTATTCAGGTGAATATGCCGGTTGAAGCGAGTAAATCGGGCGTTGTCTCAAGCGATGAATTACTCGAGCTAGCAACTGCGATTCATAACTTCGATCGACTCGATCTTCGAGGGATCATGGCCATTCCCGCCCCGTGCTCAGATCTCTCTCGCCAACGCGAGCAATTTGGACGAATCGCAGGTCTGCTCAAGACAGAGGGCTTGCCCGCAGAAATGACAGAGCTATCGATGGGAATGTCAGCGGATATGGAGGCGGCGATTGCCGAGGGATCCACGATGGTCCGAATTGGCACAGATATCTTCGGCGCGCGTTATACTTAGGAACAACTTCAGGGGAAACAGCGCGTGACTCAACCTACGGTGACCTTTATCGGTGGTGGCAATATGGCCCGTGCCATTTATGGTGGGCTGCTCGACAGTGGATTCAGTGCCACCCAACTCTCGGTGGTAGACCCCTCGGCCACAGCGCAGGACAACGCACGTCAAGCGGGTATCGAACATGTTTTCGATAGTGCCCCGGCCAAATGGCTGTTAGCTGACTTAATCGTGCTTGCGATAAAGCCTCAAATTACCAACGCCGCGCTGCAACCCCTGGCGGGACGGCTGGGGCCTAACTCGTTAGTTCTATCGATCGTTGCAGGCATCAGTGCTGAATCGCTGGCTTCGTTGTTGGGCCTTTCAGATACCGGGGGGATCATTCGCTGTATGCCCAATACCCCCGCTCTAGTGGGAGAGGGAATGACAGGGCTTTACGCCAAGACAGAGGCGAGTTCGACCGAGAGCAAAGCACTCGCAGAGCGGGTCATGTCGAGTGTGGGGCAGTGTGTTTGGTTTGAAAACGAGTCTGACCTCGATGTTGTAACGGCCATATCTGGCAGTGGGCCGGCGTATTTCTTCCTGTTTATTGAAAGCCTTACAGACGCTGCCATTGCCCTTGGTATGAATAGTGAAAGTGCGAGCAAACTCGCCCTTCAAACCGCACTGGGTGCTTCGCGGCTCGCGAGTCTCAGTAGCGAGGATGCGGCGACACTGCGCAAGAATGTCACAAGTCCGGGGGGTACGACCGAGCAAGCCATTCAGGCCTTTGAGGCAGCCGATATTCGAGGCATTGTAGGGCGGGCAACACAAGCAGCCGCCCGTCGCTCGGTGGAACTTAGTAAGGAATTTGGTGTATGAACAGTGCACTTACCGATATCGGCATGACCATCGTTCAGCCACTCTTCAGCTTGGCCATGCTACTCATCGCTGTGCGATTCCTTGCTCAGCTGTGCGGGGTGAGTGGCTACAACCCCATATCGCTGACACTCAGACGCGTGACTAATGTCATTGTGCTGCCCCTGACCCGCCTATTGCCAAGCAGCAATCGATTCAGCCCTGGCGCACTACTCGCACTGATCCTGATACAGGTGGTGTTTATCACACTGATGTTCGCAATCGAGGGTCGATTGAATGCTTTTAATTTTTTACAAGCGATAATTTGGGCCGCTGTAGGCTGCAGCTTCCTGTTGGTCAACATCATCTTCTACAGTGTCATTGCGATGATCGTCGTGAGTTTCTTAGCCCCGCAAAGCTCACATCCTGCCGTGGAGTTTATTTGGGAGCTTACCGAGCCTGTCATGGCGCCATTAAGACAGCTTTTACCACCCATGGGAGGACTGGATTTCTCGCCGATTATTTTATTTATAGCGCTAAATGTTATCCGCGTTTCCTTGGGACATATGGCTGATGCTGTTGAGCTAGTAGGAAGATACGTTTTGTGGATCCAGTGACGATGGCTCAGCATACCTTTGACGACAGTGTCGGCCTAGTGAGCCCTCAGCGTGCGCACTTTCCCGAGACCCTGTATCTCGAGTCAGGTGAGGCACTTGATGGATTCGAGCTTATCTACGAAACCTACGGCGAGCTTCGCGCTGACGGCAGCAACGCCGTGCTGGTATGCCATGCGCTTTCAGGAAACCATCACGCGGCAGGCTTTCACTCCGAGAGCGACACTAAGCCCGGGTGGTGGGACACTGTGATTGGTCCGGGCAAACCCATTGATACCAACCGCTTCTTTGTGGTGTGCCCCAACAACATTGGTGGCTGCGATGGCTCCACCGGACCCAACAGCATATGTGAGGCGACAGGAGAGCCCTGGGGGTCTCACTTCCCCCAAGTCACCGTAGCCGACTGGGTCGAAACTCAGAAACGGCTAGCTGAACACCTGGATATTCAGTACTGGGCGGCGGTCATCGGCGGAAGTTTGGGGGGTATGCAGGCGCTGGAATGGTCAGTCCGGTATCCAGACTGCGTATCGCACTGTGTCGCTGTTGCTGCCGCGCCAGGTCTTACCGCTCAAAACATCGCATTTAATGAGATTGCTCGACAAGCAATATTTTCAGACCCTGAGTGGCACGATGGAAATTACTTGGAGGCCGCTTCCAACCCGGCGCAGGGCATGGCACTGGCGCGTATGGTGGGTCACCTCACCTATATGTCCGCCGATAAGATGACCGATCGTTTTGGACGTGAATTACGACAGGGAAGTTTTGACCCCCAAGATGACGAGGAACCCGTTTTTCAGGTTGAGAGCTACCTCCGATATCAAGGGAATCAGTTTGTCGGCCGCTTTGATGCCAATACCTATGTATTGATGACGCGGGCTCTGGATCGATTTGATCTGTCAGCACGCGGACAAGGAAGCCTAACCGAAGCCCTGAGAGACGCCTGCGCCGAGTTTTTAATTATCTCGTTCAGTTCTGACTGGCGTTTTGCACCATCGCGCTCCAAAGAAATGGCTAACGCGTTGCTGTCCGCGGAGAAACGGGTGACCTACTCGGATATCGAATCTGATGCGGGTCATGACGCCTTCCTATTGGACGATGCGAACTATCTCGCTCTATTCAGTGCGTGGATGGGACGGGTAGCCGCATGATGCAACGTGGTGATATCGACACCATCGTGTCTTGGGTACCTGAGGGCAGTAAGGTCCTCGATCTCGGCTGTGGCGACGGGGAGCTGCTGCATCGATTACAGGCCGAAAAACGCGTTGAGGGCCTAGGAGTCGATATTGATCCTGCGAATATTATTGCCGCAGTTAGCAAGGGGCTATGCGTCGTCCAGCAGGATATGGAAGATGGCTTGCAGAACTTTGAAGGGAGCCGTTTTGATGCGGTGATTATTGCCTACTCACTTCAGGTACTCGAGCGGCCGCACGCCGTGCTTGAACGAATCGTCAGCATTGGCAACGAGGCGATAGTGACCTTTCCTAACTTTGGGCACTGGCGATCTCGGCTATCTCTCCTGCTAAGTGGACGGATGCCAAAGACCAAGGCACTTCCCTACAGCTGGTTTGATACGCCCAATATCCACTTTTGTACGGTCGCCGACTTTGAGACGCTCTGTAAAGACCTAAATATCGTTGTCGTGGAACGCCACATGTCCTCAAGCGTGGGACTCTCAGCACAGCTTTGGCCCAATTTATTCGCGAAGTCTGCGAGTTACAGGATCACCCGACGATGAAATACCTTTTCGCAGTCTGTTACCTGCTATGGGCGACACTGGCAAGCGCTCAACAATCAGAGCGATTTGATGAATTCGAATTGCACTACAGCATTGTCTACAGCACCTTTTTAACAGCCGATATTGCCGCTCAATTCGGCATCCCAAGAGGCAAAGACAAAGCCATGCTTACCTTGAGCGTTAGGGATGCTGAAGCGGGCGATGTCGAGGGACGACCCATGGAAATTTCCGGACGAACCTGGGATCTCATTACAGGCGGAGACATGAAAGTAAAAGAGGTGCGCGAAGGGCGGGCTACCTACTACCTCGTTCCGTTTGAGTTTCTCGATCGCGAGTACCGCTTTTTCGAATTTGATTTCACGCCTGAAGGGTCCGATAAGACCTACAGCTACACCTTCAAAACACAATTATGGCGTCAGGAGTGACGCTGCGTGCAGTTTGTCTTAGCGAGCAATAACACGGGAAAGCTCAGCGAATTCTCTGAGCTATTTCACCATATGGGCCTCACGGTGGTGCCACAGCGAGACTACGGTGTCACCGATGTCGATGAGACAGGCTTGTCGTTCATTGAGAATGCCTTGATCAAGGCGCGGCATGCATCAGAAGCCACAGGCTTACCCGCAATTGCAGATGACTCGGGTCTCGTTGTTCCCGCTTTAGGGGGTGCACCTGGAATTTACTCGGCCCGCTATTCTGGCCTGGGTGACAGTGCTAACAATGTAAAGCTTCTGGATGAAATGAGGGGCTTGGATGCCGAGGACCGCGCCGCCTTTTATGTGGCGGTTATCGCTGTGGTGACGTCAGCAACAGATCCCATGCCAACCATTGCCGAAGGGCGATGGCATGGCAGCATCGGGCGGTCACCTAAAGGTGATGGGGGATTCGGTTATGACCCGCTGTTTATTCCGGATGGCGCGACAACGACCGCGGCCGAAATGGCCCGTGAGGACAAGCGTCGAGTCAGTCATCGGGCCAAGGCGCTCAAGGCACTTGAGCCGCTACTCAAGTAAGCTCGGTGATTAGGCACGTAATACCGCTAGCGTTATACGTTCATATTCCGTGGTGTGAACGCAAGTGTCCTTACTGCGACTTTAATTCTCATGAAAACTTTGATCCGTCACTCGAGAACCCCTATGTCGACGCGCTTCTTAACGACTTAGATCAGCAGCTGGACTGGGCTGGAGATCGCGAGCTGGTTTCTATTTTTTTTGGGGGTGGTACACCCAGCCTGTTCTCAGGTGACGCCATTCGACGGATTCTAGAGGGTGTCGAGCAACGACTCCGGTTGGCTGAAAACTGCGAGATTACACTCGAAAGTAATCCGGGTAGCGCAGAGGCCCGAAAGTATGGCGCCTACCGACACGCGGGCGTTAACCGTCTCAGTATCGGGGTGCAAAGTTTTAAAGATCGTCAGCTGTCTAAGCTCGGACGAATTCATTCGGGAGATGAGGCCAGCAAGGCGATAGTGCTGGCAAGATCGGCAGGCTTTAATCGGCTGAATATCGACTTAATGTATGGCCTCCCCGATCAAACGATAGAAGACGGGCTGGAAGACATTAGCATCGGGATTGAGCACGGAGTCGATCACTTCTCTTGGTACCAGCTCACCATTGAACGCAACACCGCATTTTGGTCAGCGCCACCCTTGTTGCCGACAGATGACCTCATTGAGCCCATGCAGCAAAAGGCCGAGGCGCTATTCAGTGCTACCGGGATAGCACAATACGAAGTCTCGGCGTGGAGTGCCCAGGGACAGAGATCGATTCATAACCTTAATTACTGGGAATTTGGTGACTATCTAGCGATTGGCGCGGGCGCACATGGCAAAGTGACTGACACAACCGGCGTGCACCGTTTCAATCGGACGCGGCATCCAAAACATTACCTCGAACAATTCGCGACACCTCTGACCACTCCGTACTTTCCGCAATTGCGGACCATTGAGCCATCGGACCTTCCAGCGGAATTCATGATGAACGCCCTGAGACTAAAGGAGGGCGTTGTCGCGACCTTATTTGAGGAGAGGACTGCACTCACACGAGAAGTAGTCCGTCAGAGTTTGGAGGAGCAGCGTCGCCGAGGGCTAATGGAAGAGGACACTACCAAGCTCAAAGCCACCGCTAAAGGTTATCAATACCTCGATACACTCATCGAGGCATTTGTTTAGCGCTGGGTGAGGCTTTTTATTGGCGCACAAATGAGGGCTGTTAGTAGAAGGGCCTTCAGTAGGGAGCGCTGTCGTTAGATGGTACTTTTGCTAGCAACTTTTCAGCGTTTGGTGAACAGTAAGTCCCAGACGCCGTGCCCCAAGCGATGGCCTCGGCGCTCAAACTTAGTTTCAGGCCGGGAATCGGGCCGAGGAGAAAACTGCCGGTCACCGACCACATTTTTCAGCGCTTCTGTGGCAGATAGCACATCCATCATATGCTGGGCGTAAGGCTCCCAGTCTGTTGCCAGATGCATGTGACCGCCGGAGGCAAGTCTAGATACCGCGAGGGCCACGAAGTCAGGCTGAATCAAACGACGCTTATGATGCCGTTTTTTGTGCCAGGGGTCGGGGAAAAAGATTTGCATGAGATCAACCGAGTTGACCGGAATGACATCCTCCAACACCTGCACCGCATCATCAGAAAATACCTTTAAATTACGAATGCCGCGTCGCTCGACATCGGCCAAAAGCTTACCAACGCCGGGCGTATACACTTCGACACCGAGGTACCGCGATTCGGGGTTTTGCTCTGCCATGGCAACAAGACTGTCTCCCATGCCAAAACCGATTTCCAGCACTCGTGAGCCCGCCACGTCAAAGCTCGAATTCCAATCGAATTGGTTATCAGACAAGGTGAAGCCATGTTTGAGAAATCCGATATCCCATCCAGCCTTTTGGCTTTCCGTCATGCGGCCCGTTCGAATAACAAAGCTTCGAATGCGACGTGATAAATCGGTGTCAGTCATGCTCAGCGTCGTCACTCGTAAAAGCGGCTAGGCCAGCGCACAGCCAACCCAGCATAAAGCACAGGCCCCCAACAGGCGTCACGGCACCTAAGGCAGGTATATCGAGCAAGACCAACGCGTACAAGCTCCCGGAAAACAGGCCAATGCCCATCACGAAGCTAGTTTGTGCTCTCACTACCCAGGGTGATAGCGCGCCCCGAAAAACTGCCGCAAGCGCTAACATCCCTAGAACATGAAACATGTGATAGTCGACGGCCGTCGCCCAAGTAGCTTGTCGTGATTCAGGAATACTTGAAGAGAGTGCATGAGCACCAAACGCGCCCAGTGCGACAGCTGTCAAGCCCAAAAGGCAGGCGATAACAACGAAAGAGGACCGCATGTGAGCGCTGGGTTAAGCCACCATCCCCGTACGGAGCTTTTTCATCGCATTATTCTCTAACTGGCGAATTCGCTCAGCAGATACACCGTATTCTTCAGCGAGCTCATGAAGTGTTGCCTTCGGCTCAGCCAGCCATCGCCGCGCAACAATGTCTCGGCTTCGAGAGTCGAGTGCTGACAATGCTTGCGTCAGCTGGCTTTCCTCGTGGCTCACATAGTCTGCCGCTTCAACGACCAGTGCTGGATCTTCAGAGTGATCCTTCAGGTAATGCTGGGGCGCCTGCCAAGCAGACTCCTCATCTACATCCACAGGAAGATCAAATGCGACATCTCGGCTGGAAAGTCGGCTTTCCATCCGAGTTACCTCGGCAGGATCAACGCCCAAGTCCTCTGCAATTGCAAGAGTCTCATCATGGGTTAACCAATGCGTACCGGTCTTCTGGCTTCGCAAATTAAAGAACAGTTTGCGCTGAGCTTTCGTCGTCGCGACTTTAACAATGCGCCAGTTCTTAAGAATGTACTCGTGCATCTCAGCTTTGATCCAATGCACAGCAAACGAAACCAGCCGGACGCCTTTGGTCGGATCAAAACGCTTTACAGCCTTCATAAGGCCAACATTACCCTCTTGGATAAGATCAGCCTCTTGTAAACCGTAGCCCGAATAACTGCGGGCCACGTGAACTACAAAGCGCAAGTGAGCGAGTACTAACTCACGCGCTGAGTCAACACAGCTCTCATAAAATAGACGTTCTGCCAATTCTCGCTCACGCTCGGGTGTCAGCACAGAAATCGCGCTGACGGTCTGAACGTAGGCTGCTAAATTGGCCCCAGGCGCCATGCTCAAAATGGCGTTTGGTGTCAATGCAACTGAAGTATTTGTCTCGGTCATACCCAAAACTCCTCACTTGACTCCTCATTTTAGCACTCTTCATCTGAGAGTGCTAATTGGCTGAAAAGTTCCGCAGAGCCTACTTCGGTTGGATGCGAGTGAGATGGAGCTGAGCTGAATACCATGCGCTGATTAAGCCGAGTCCAGCACCCATCAAAATGAGCACAAACAAGTCAGACGGAACAAGCGAAGGTACGGTGGGAACTTGATCATACAGCTCGAAAAGGCGGTTAACAGGTGCATTGAGTGTCATCAGCGCAAGGCCGCTAAGCAAGCTCGCCATCACTCCCCCCAGCGCACCCGTAAACAACCCGGTGTACAAAAAGGGACGTCGGGCAAACGCATTGCCGCCACCGATCAACTTGATGACTACGATCTCATCTCGACGCGCTTCAATGCCTAAACGCAAGGTGTTGCCTAGGGTTAAAACGACGCCCAGCGCCATGACAAGAAATAAAACAGACGCCGTCGTCCGCAGTAAATCGGTGAACGCATTCAGCCGCTTGAGCCAACGGCTATCAAGAATGACTTGTGAGACACCGGTAAGCGCAACCAGATCTATTTGCAGTTGCTCCAAACCCGCTGTCCTCACATTCGCCTTCGGGTATACCCACAACGAATGGGGCAACGGGTTACTGTTCAATCGCTCAACAAGATCCTGCAAACCAGTAGCCGCAGTGAACTCGGCCAACGCGCGATCTCGGTCAACCAATTTCACCTCCGCTATACCCGGTTTGCGCATTACCTGTTCCCGGATGCGCACTGCCTCCTCGTAGGTCACAGCACCATCAAGCAGTAATGAGAGTTGAGGTGGTGAATCCAACTGCTCAATTTGACCCTGCACGGCCGTCGCAATCGATATCCCCAAGTGCGGCAAGCCAAGCGCCACGCCGATGACTAAAATAGTCAGGAAATTCGATATCGGAGCCTGCAATAGCTTTTCATAACTAGCCTGCGCCGCCTGACGATGGTGGTGAAACCAAGCGCTAATCGGTTGTCGGGGGCCGACGCCAATAACGAATGCTGGCTGCTGATTCGACATCAGTCTCTACCCCGCGGGGAATGGCCAACCGTGATCAAACTTCCCTTGTCCAAGGTCAAAATGCGGTGAGACATGCGCGAAATAAGCGTCAAATCGTGACTGGCGACGATCACCGTGACTCCCACGCTGTTAAAGGCTGAAAATAAACCCATGATCTCTGCCGACAATTGAGGATCGAGGTTTCCTGTCGGCTCATCGGCAATCAAGATCTTAGGGCGGGCGACAACGGCGCGCGCAATGCCCACACGCTGCTGCTCACCGCCCGATAGCGTGTCTGGATTAGCTCGCTCCCTGTCCAACAAGCCGACTTTATCCAGAGCCGCGCGAACACGACGGTCAACGTCGCGTTGTGTGAAACCAGCAATCTCTAGAGGCAGCGCAACATTGTGATAGACAGATCGGTCACTCAACAGCTGATGGTCCTGAAAGACAACACCAAAATCTCGTCGGTACTTCGCGATACCTGAAGGCTTTATTTTTGAAAGCGGTCTGCCACCGACCGCGATTTCACCCGATGATGCCCGTTCGAGGAGAAGTAACAATCGCAGTAGGGTGCTTTTTCCCGCACCCGAATGCCCGGTAAGGAAGGCCATCTCACCGCTTTGCAATTCAAAGCTGAGATCAGAAAGAGCATCTCGCTGACCAAAACGCTTCCCAACGCGGTTAAAGACGACATCCATTGCAGTTACTCGGCCGCTGTAAAAAGGGCATCGACGAATTCATCAGCATCAAATGGGCGAAGGTCTTCAACACCCTCACCAATACCAATGAAGCGAATAGGGCGTTTTATCTGCTCACCGATCGCAAACACCACCCCGCCTTTTGCCGTTCCATCGAGCTTAGTCAACGCTATCCCCGTAATTCCCACGGCGGCATCGAACTCTCGTGCCTGTGCTACGGCGTTCTGGCCAGTGCCAGCATCGAGAACGAGCAGCGTTTCATGCGGCGCATTTGCGTCAGCCTTTTTAATAACTCGAACGATTTTCTCAAGCTCCTCCATCAAGTGCGCCTTGTTGTTGAGACGACCCGCTGTATCAGCGAGCAGAACATCAACATTGCGTGCCTGAGCCGCAGTCAGCGCATCAAACAACACCGATGCGCTGTCGGCTCCCGTGTGCTGCGCAATCACTGGGACGTTGTTTCGCTCGCCCCAGGCTTGAAGTTGCTCTACCGCGGCTGCTCTGAAGGTATCCCCGGCCGCCAGCATGACCGACTTACCCTCTGACAGATAACGATGGGCGAGTTTGCCTATAGTGGTTGTTTTACCTGCACCGTTTACCCCAACCACCAAAATCACTAAGGGGCCGACTCCCGGCTGCTCCAACTCAGACCCTGCCTCAGCCAAGGTAGCAACAAGAAGCTGCTTCAATGTTGACATAACCGCCTCGACATTGACCTCCGATTTCCGCGGATGGGCGTCGGTCAATCGATTAATGATGGTCTGTGTAGTGGCAACCCCGACATCGGCCATGAGTAACTCGGTCTCTAGCGCCTCGATGACCTCATCATCAATGGTCGGCCTCACGCCCAATGCACCTTCGATACCGGAAACCAGCGCTTTACTGGTCTTTCCAAGGCCTGACGTTAACCGCGAAAACCAAGTCGCCTTGTCGTCGGCCTCTGCAGGTTGGCTCGATGTTGAAACATCTGCTTCAGCCTGACCTTGATCTTGTTGATCGCCTTTTTGCTTACGTCCGAACCACTTCATTCCAAATTTAACCTTTGTTTCAACACGCAAAGGCAATGAGCGCTATGCTACGCCAGTCTATCATTAGGTAATGCACTCATGAGCAAAAGTCATCGCGCTAGGCCCAGCAATCAAGTCAGAATTATCGGCGGTGATTGGCGAGGACAAAAACTCCACTTCCCCTCAATCGAAGGATTGCGGCCTACGCCTGATCGCGTTCGTGAGACCTTATTCAATTGGCTCTCACCTCATATTGCAGGCGCACATTGCCTAGACCTCTATGCGGGGTCGGGGGCGTTGGGTTTTGAGGCGCTGTCGAGAGGCGCCAGAAGTTGTTATTTCATCGACAACAATAAACAAGTGCAAGCTGCGCTCGGATCTAGCGTGCAGGCGCTGAATTGCCAAGATCGTGCCACCGTGATGCTCGCGGATTCAGGTTCGGCAATTACATTGGACCACTCAATCGATCTCGTGTTTTTGGACCCGCCCTTTGCGAGTCACCTGTTACCAGACACCCTGGATTGGCTTTTGAAAAGCGCCAGGATCCACCAGGATTCCCTGATCTACATAGAGGCACCGAAAGGCCACGAACTGCCAGATTGCAACCTCTCCGTTATTAAGGAAAAAGCAGCGGGTGAGGTGATATCGCGCTTAGTTGGCATCAGCTAGTTGAGTTTGTCCTACACGAGTGGGTTGTGTAGTCTCACTTGATCAGTAAGGAATGCTCGCTATGCGTAAAAACACGGTTGTCTATCCCGGTACATTTGACCCTATCCACAGAGGGCATGTGGACTTAGTGGAACGCGCGTCTAATCTGTTCGACCGCGTCGTCATTGGCGTTGCTGAAAGCTCAAAGAAGCAGCCGTTGTTCTCTACAGAAGAACGCATCGCGTTAACGCAAGCATCGCTCAACCATCTCGACAACATTGAAGTCAAAGGGTTTGGCGGCTTGTCCATTCGGTTTGTCGAAGCACAGGATTCCAACTTCGTGTTGCGGGGCATCCGAACGGTGGCTGACTTCGAATATGAGCACCAGCTGGCAAATATGAACCGAGCAATGAATCCCGATTTTGAAAGCCTCTTTCTCACGCCCTCGAACACGCTATCTTATATCTCATCGGCGCTTGTTCGCGAGATTGCGTCAATGAATGGTGATGTATCTGACTTTGTACCTGAGCCTGTACTCGACGCACTCAACAAAAAATTCAGCCATCAACGCTGACAGGTAAGACAGAACACGCTCGCACGGTTTGACTGTCGTATTTCCTTGAGGCGTTGAGCTTTGCAGCGATAACAAGACTCCCCTCCACGCCCGTAAACCTGGAGACTCTGGGCAAAATAGCCGGCTTTTCCGTCGCCCCCAACAAAATCTCTTAATGTGGTGCCCCCGACATCGATAGCCGTAGCCAACACGTCTTTGATCGCCGTAGCGAGGGCTTCGTAACGCGCTTTGCTGACTCTATTCGCCCGTCTATCAGGACGGATGCCGGCTATAAACAAAGCCTCGTTAGCATAGATGTTGCCCACGCCAACGACGATCTTGGCATCCATAATGAAGAGCTTTACCGCACTAGTGCGCCTGCGAGCTTGCTGGTAGAGATACTCGCCATCAAAGTCGTCTGAGAATGGCTCCAGACCAAGGTGATCAAGCAGTACATGGGAGTCACTCGACAACCAATGCATGCTGCCAAAACGCCTCGGATCGTGATAACGAAGTATCAAGCCGTTGCCGAATTCAATATCAACGTGGTCATGTTTCCTAGGTTGATCTCCAGGAGCGACCATTCGTAACGATCCTGACATGCCTAGATGCACGAGTAGGCAGCCCGAATCAAAGTCCATCAATAAATACTTTGCCCGGCGCCGCGTACCTGCGATGGTCCCGCCCACAAGTTGCTGCTCGAAACCCGGTGGAATCGCCCAGCGCAAACGCCGATCCCTTACGATGACGCTGGCGACTTTATGGCCTATGACATGTGGCTCAATACCGCGGCGCGTTGTCTCTACCTCTGGCAACTCAGGCACATTTGTCTCCCGACTAATTTAAAGCAAAAAAAACCCCGGCAGAGCCGGGGTTTTTGTTAAGCCTTGCACTTATTTAATTTTACCTTCTTTATAGATCACGTGCTTGCGCGCAACAGGGTCGTACTTTTTCAATTCCAACTTATCAGGCGTTGTACGCTTGTTTTTGTCAGTCGTATAAAAATGGCCTGTGCCCGCCGTAGAGTTCATTCGGATTTTTTCACGCATAAGTCGCTACTCCTCAAACCTTTTCGCCGCGAGCGCGCAGCTCTGACAACACGGTTTCAATACCGCGCTTATCGATGATTCTCATGCCCTTGGGAGATACGCGCAACGAAATGAAGCGCTTCTCAGACTCAACCCAAAAACGGTGATTGTGTAAGTTAGGCAGGAAGCGTCTGCGAGTGCGATTCTTCGCATGCGAGACATTATTTCCTGTCATCGGGCGCTTACCTGTAACTTGACATACTCGAGACATCTGTCTGTCCACCAAAAAACGGAGCGGCAAGATACCAAAGGCCTAGCCCGTAAGCAACACGAAGTCTTACACAAAACCCAAGTTTCTAAGGCTTATGCAGTGACCTTCAGCGACTACTAACTCGTCGCGCAGCCGGATGTCGAAAAGCATCAGTGCTTTCGACAGTTTCTCGGTAACCGAAACATCGGAATGACTCGGCGTAAGAACACCCGAGGGATGATTGCGCGCGACCACCACAGACGTTGCTTGGTGGGCTACTGCTCTTAAACGCCAGCTATATCTTGATGAAGACTGGCGCAATGACCCCTGGCCGGCAAGTGAATGCAAGGTAATCGAAGCGCTCAGCGAGACTTAGCTGAGTCTCGCCATCAAGAGTGGTTAATATCGCCCTTTGCCAAGCCTCAAATCAGCTTATCAAGACGCCTGCTGTCCGGTTGTTCATCCAAAAAGCGATATGTCCTTGATTAGCAATCGGGAAACCGGGCTTAGCGCAACCGTCACCAGAGCCGACTGATTGACAGGTGTACCTTCATGAATCCAGTCTTCGATGGGGATCTGCTCGTACACCCCAGAGCCCCAGTTTAATGGTTTACCCCCTGTGGCAGTAGATCAGGGCTTTGAATTAGGCCTGCATATGTCCCCCACGAAGAAAACCCTCTGAGATACTTGATCTACGCCGGTATGATTAGGGGCTGTCGAATGCTACCTTTGGCACCTAATGTCTTAGCTTTTACTTGGAGATGGCACGGCTTTTTAATCGTAATTTCATCGTAGGCGTTACAGGGAGTATTGCCGCCTACAAAGCAGCTGAACTGACTCGCAGCCTTATTCGCGAGGGCGCAAATGTGCGTGTCATCATGACAGAGGGGGCCTGCGAGTTTATTACGCCGCTAACGCTCCAAGCCTTATCGGGACATGAGGTTCATACCGATCTGCTAGACACCGAGGCGGAAGCCGCGATGGGTCATATCGAGCTCGCGCGCTGGGCTGACGCATTGCTGATTGCGCCAGCGAGTGCGGATTCCATCGCGCGGCTGGTACAGGGCCGTGCGGACGACCTGCTCGGTGCTTGCGCACTAGCAACCCCCGCACCCATATTTGTCGCACCCGCAATGAACCAAGAGATGTGGGCAAAGCAAGCCACCCAAGACAATGTTCAGACCTTAGTTAGTAGAGGTATTGCGATGCTTGGGCCCTCGTCGGGCAGCCAGGCCTGTGGCGATGTCGGTGCAGGCCGTCTACTCGAACCCGATGATATTGTCTCGGCGTTCATAGCGCACCTCTGTTCGGGTGCGCTCTCGGGTCGGCATGTGGTTATAACGGCGGGGCCAACCCGAGAACCCATCTGTCCCGTGCGCTACATAAGCAATCGAAGCTCCGGAAAAATGGGTTATGCGCTGGCTGAAGCCTGTATCAACGCGGGCGCCAAAACGACATTGATTTCGGGCCCGGTCAGCTGTGAGCCTCCTTCAGGTGCTACGGTGATCAATGTTGAAACAACACAGGAAATGTTTGATGCAAGTATGGCGACAGCTGCGACAGCCGATATCTTTATCGGTGCAGCAGCGGTGGTCGACTTTAAACCAACGACGGTATCCGATCGGAAAATTAAGCGTAGCGGTGTCGAAACCATGGATCTATCGCTCGTTCCGAACCCCGACATCATCGCCTCGGTAGCAGACAGCAAGGCGAGGCCTAAACTTGTCGTTGGCTTCGCCGCTGAGACACATGACGTACAAGATTACGCTCGCAAGAAGCTTGCAAGTAAGTCGCTAGATTTCATTTTTGCGAATGATGTCAGCGATCACTCTATTGGCTTCAACAGCGACCATAATTCAGGGGTGCTCATTGGCAGGGGCTCAGATATTGTTCTGCCAATGTCTTCAAAGCGGGTACTCGCCGAATCGATTATTGGGGAGCTAAGCAAAGTTCTAGGCTAATTGATGATGTAGAATGCGGCTACTGCTTGGTGCGCCATCCGGCAGATATGTTGGCGAGAGAGCATTCGGGCGTAGTTTTGCCTCCGTCTTAACGAGGTAGCCATCAATATCTAACGATAGAGGACTTCATGTCTCTTAACCGAACTGACGCTGAGCAATTTGCTCGCGTACTAACAGAATCTTTGCCCTATATTCAGCGATTTACGGGCAAAACTGTGGTCATCAAGTTTGGCGGTAACGCCATGACCGATCCAGAGCTGCATGAGAGCTTCGCACGTGATGTCGTGCTGATGAAATTAGTGGGCATGAATCCCGTTGTCGTTCACGGTGGCGGCCCCCAGATTGGGAAACTACTTGACCGCTTAGGCATTGAGTCGCGATTTGTTGGGGGCATGCGTATCACCGATGAAGAAACGGTAGACGTCGTTGAAATGGTGCTAGGCGCGTCTGTTAACAAGGAAATTGTCGACAGCATCCACCGAAACGGAGGAAGAGCGGTCGGAATTACCGGCAAAGACGGCGAGCTCCTGCAGGCTAAAGCGCTGAGCGCGAATGACGCAGGCGGTGCGGAAGACATTGGCTTAGTTGGCGAAGTCGAAAGCGTCGATACGGACATTCTGACCATGCTAGCCAACAGCGATTATATTCCGGTCATTGCCCCCGTTGCCGGCAGTGTTGATGGACACACCTACAACATTAATGCGGATCTGGTAGCAGGAAAGCTTGCTGAAGTACTGAAAGCGGAAAAGCTAATGCTGTTGACCAACGTAACCGGGGTGATGGACGGAGAAGGAAAAACACTTACGGGGCTATCTACCCGAAGAGTTGACGAGTTGATCGAACAAAGTGTAATTACGGGCGGCATGCTGCCCAAAGTTCGATGCGCGATGGATGCAGTGAGAGCAGGCGTCGCCAGCGCGCATATTATCGATGGGCGAGTTCCTCATTCGACTTTGCTAGAAATCTTTAGCGATGAGGGTATTGGCACCTTGATCACTAACCAGAGCATGGGTAACGTCTCAATTTCCTAATAATTGTCACCCAGGACATTCGGCGGAACTCATGCCTCAACGACGAAGCGACCGTAAAGAGCAAATACTCCAGTCATTGGCGGCGATGCTTGAGTCCAGTCCAGGAAGTAAGATTACGACAGCAAAGCTGGCGGCCAGTCTGGACGTGTCTGAGGCGGCCCTTTATCGACATTTCCCCTCTAAAACCCGTATGTATGAATCGCTGATCGATTTTGTCGAAGAGGCTTTATTTTCGCGCATTACTCAGATACTTAGCGAGGAGCCCGAGCAGCTTGTTCGCTGCAAAAAAATCCTGACGCTGTTCCTCGTTTTCTGTCAGCGAAACCCGGGCATCACACGCATTCTCTCAGGAGACGCGTTAACCGGAGAGCATGAGAGACTTCGGGACCGGGTTGCGCAAGTCTATGACAGGATAGAAACACAACTGCGCCAATGCCTGCGTATGGCAGAAGTCGAAGAGGGTTGGCGCACGAGTATTCCTGTCAGCAGTGCCGCCAATTTACTACTCGCGCTCGCGGAAGGAAGAATCGCACAGTTTGTTCGGTCGGATTTTGCAACGGTACCGACACAAGCCTGGGAAGAGCAATGGTCCTTAGTGACGGCTACGTTAGCCAGGGATATTCCTCCCGGACAGTATTGAAACTCGCCTAAACCCCGAACTGCTCCCTGTATTGATGCATGAGATCCAGGCTCTTCGACATATCAGGCTGTTCCGCTAACCACTCGATAATATCGTGCATGGTGATGACACTTTGAACCTGCAGGCTCAGCTTACGTCTTACTTCCTCCACTGCGGACGTGTCGCCTGCACCTCGCTCGCAGCGGTCGAGACCAATGACAACACCATAGGGCGTTGCCCCCTCACTCATAATTAAGTCCGCCGAGTGTCTAATAGCGGTTCCCGCAGTAATAACATCATCAATAATCAACACATTACCGCTTAACGGCGCTCCCATGAGAATACCGCCTTCGCCATGAGACTTGGCCTCTTTACGATCGAAGGTGACCGATAAATCGCGGTTATAACTTTGTTGCAAAGCAATGGCAGTCGCAGTCGCCAAGGGAATACCTTTGTATGCCGGCCCAAAGAGTCCATCGATCTCATCAATGATGCCTTTGGCAGCGTCGGCGTAACAGGCACCCAACATCGCCATTGCCTCGCCCGTTGAAAACACGCCCGCGTTAAAGAAGTAGGGGCTGACCCTCCCGGACTTCAGGGTGAATTCACCGAATTTCAATGCGCCGAAACGAATCGATAGCTCGATAAATTCACGTTTACTGTCTGATGCGCGCATACAATATTCCATTGGGCGGCCGCCCTGAAATTATGAACATATTATGAATCAACCGGTTCACAGATTTCAGTATGAAAAGTTCTGACGTAGTATATCAGGTCCAATTTTCGGGAAACAAAAATGAAAGTGTTATCACTTGCAGTCGATGGCCTTGAGCGAGCGCACGCTGAAGGACTATTGACGTGGGCGTTTCAGCAGGATGCGGACGTGATTTGCTTTCAGGACACTCGGTGCTCCGAATACTCACTGCCTTCAAACGACTTCTTCCCCGAGAATTACCACGCCTACTTTGCCGATAATTATGACGATGCAAAGGTAAATGGCGTCGCGCTTTACTGCAGAAAAATGCCGAAAGCCATCATGTTCGGTCTTGGCTTTATGGACTTCGACCATCTTGGAATCTATATCCAGGCAGACTATGACTATTGCAGCATCGGCAGCATCATGGTGCCACCTGCCGTGGGCGAGCGTGGGGACAAAGAAATCAAGATGCGACTACTGCAGCAACTGGGCGCCCATCTGCAAAAAGTCAGAAACAAGAAGCGCGACTTTATTCTTTGCGGAGGGTGGGAGCTGGCCTGGCAGCCGCGCGATGCTGAAGAGTCGGGAAATCGCCTCGACATTCCGGGATTTAGTAACGAAGAGCGCGACTGGCTTGGGTCGCTCTACCGCATGGGTTATTGCGACGCATTTCGTGAAGTGGAGACGGATACAGACGATTACACTTGGTGGCCAGACGGCGACGATGGCCCCGGCGTGCGAACCGACACTCATATCATTTCAGACAGCCTCGCGCCACACGTCACCCAGGCCGTTATTGAGAGTGAAGAGGCGTTCTCCAGCCATGCCGCAGTCACGATCGACTATGACATCGTGCTGTAAAGCGATAGATAGCAGCGCTATAAGCGACTAAGCGCTTCTAATTGAGCCTGACTCAAGGTCTGACATGCCGACTCAGCAAGATCTACCAATGTGTTCAGCTCAGCGCGGGTAAACACTTTATCTTCAGCAGTGCCTTGAACCTCAATCAATCCGCCGCCAGCCAACATAACGACATTAATATCACTCTGCGCGGTGGAATCTTCAGGGTAATCGAGGTCAACCACTGGCTGACCGTTCCACATCCCCACAGAAACAGCGCAAACTCGGTCGATCAGCGGATCCGCCTTTAGGGCCCCGGCACGTTGTAGCTTGTTTAACGCCGACACTACCGCAACGCTGGCACCAGTAATCGCCGTTGTCCGTGTACCTCCGTCCGCTTGAAGCACGTCACAATCGATGGTCATTGTGCGCTCACCAAATGCCCTCAGATCGATACTGGCTCGCAAAGACCTCCCTATCAAGCGCTGAATTTCGACCGTCCGGCCAGTCTGCTTCCCTCGGGCCGCCTCGCGGTCCATTCGGGTACCTGTTGAACGTGGCAACATGCCGTACTCGGCTGTTAGCCAGCCCTGTCCCTTGCCTCTCAAGAAGGCCGGTACACCGTCAGAAATTGACGCCGTGCACAGCACCTTTGTATTTCCGAAGCATGCCAGCACGCTGCCTTCCGCTTGATTGGTGTAATTGAGGTGAAATTCGATTTCCCTCATCTGATCAGATCGGCGACCGCTCGGTCGTTGCTCAACGGGTTGCGTGGTGTTGGAGTCCATAAACTGCTCGCGAATACGAAGGTGTCGCTGCACAGTCTACTTGTTAGACTAGCGACTTTCGACGCCCTTGGAGAAACACATGCCGCAGAGCATGACTGGATTTGCTAATCGGACCGTCACCGTAGGTGATTGGAACCTGTCTATCGAGTGCAAATCTATCAACAGCCGGTTTCTGGATCTCACCCTCAAGCTCCCTGATGTCGTCAAACGATCAGAACCGCAGTTACGAAAAATCGTCAGCGATAAAATTGTGAGGGGGAAAGTAGAGCTAGCCATCCGGCTCGAGCGAGCCGAGCAGTCATCGGACGCCAGCATTAATCTGGGAAAACTCTCAGAAATGAAGGACGCGCTCGAGAAGGTCATTGAGCTAATGCCCGATGCGCGAGCACCTACAGCCCTAGACATACTGATGACCCAAGGAATTTGGGTTAGCGATAAGCTCGACGTCGAGGCGCTGAATAAAGAGTGCATCGCGGTAATGCCCGGTATTGTTGAATCGCTACGCGGCCACCGTCTGGAGGAGGGGGCAAGGCTCGAGGAGTTATTAACCGAGCGGTGTGATGGAATCCAAGCCATCATCACTAATTACCGGGACCAACTACCCGAACTTCAAGCAGCTCAGCAAAAGAAACTCATAGATCGTATCAACGCAATCGAGGTTGCCAGTGATGACAAACGCCTCGAGGAAGAGCTAGTTTTCCTGGCAAATAAGTCAGATGTCGCCGAGGAGCTAGACCGCCTCGATGCGCACCTCCAGGCCATCAGTGACGCCCTCGCTTCCAAGGAGCCCTGTGGACGCAGGCTCGACTTTCTGATGCAAGAACTCAATCGCGAAGCCAATACGCTAGGTTCAAAAACAACTTCATTGGTAACGACCAATGCGGCGGTGGAGCTCAAAGTGTTGATCGAGCAAATGCGAGAACAGGTGCAGAACCTTGAATAAGAATGATCACGCGACAGGCCAGCTATACGTTATCTCTGCTCCCAGTGGCGCAGGCAAAACGTCGCTAGTGAAAGCGCTGTTAGAAAGCACACCCAACTTGGAAGTCTCGGTCTCACATACCACGCGCGATATTCGGCCGGGTGAAACCGATGGCATCAACTATCACTTTGTCGATGAGTCAGAATTTGAAGCCATCCGGGACGCCAATGGCTTTTTTGAGTGGGCTCAGGTATTTGGAAACTTCTATGGCACTAGCAGTCAGGCGGTACAAGAGAAGCTCGCTGACGGCATCGACGTTATATTAGAGATTGACTGGCAAGGCGCGCGACAGGTTAAGGCGCTTGTGAACACCGCCATCTCCATCTTTGTACTCCCACCGTCTACCGCAGCCCTGCGTAGTCGTCTGACCGATCGCGGACAGGATAACAATGAGATTATTGAGGGCCGCATGCAGGCCGCTCGAGATGAAATAGCCCACTACAACGAGGCAGAGTTCATTGTACTCAACGATGACTTTAAGACGGCACTATGTGATCTTCAATCCATCGTCCGTGCGCACAGGCTGTCACAGGAGAAACAGTCCCGGGAACTCACTGGCGTTATTGCCGATTTACTTCGGTAATGTCACGCTTTCACAGTCGACAAGCGCGCTACGCAATCGCTATACTGCGCGGCCGTTTACACACCAGGAAACAAAGATGGCACGAGTAACCGTTGAAGATTGCCTCGACAATGTTGATAACCGCTTTGAGTTGGTCTTATTGGCCGCGAAACGCGCGCGACAATTGAGCACAGGCGGCAAAGATCCACTCGTGGAAGTAGAGTCCGACAAGGCAACTGTTCTTGCGCTTCGCGAGATTGCTGAAGGTCTCATTACGCCTGACGTTATGGCTCGCGAGCACGAGCTGGAAGCTGAAGAGGAATTTGCGGCGAGCTTTGAAACACCCGTGCTCTGAGCTGCAATTTAAGGACCGGTGTCCACACCTCTTCAAGCCCTAGGAGCCTCTTTCAACGACGTCACCCGACGTCTGGGGCTCCACACAACCTCCAGACCTCAACTACTTCCCTCACACAACCAGCGACAGTCGTTTACTGGCTTCGAGGATATTCTCGCGAGCTACCTGCCCCACGATCGGGTCAACGACATAAAGCGCGCCTACTTTTATGCCGAGCAAGCGCACTACGGGCAAGCTCGTCGAACCGGTGAGCCATACGTAACCCACCCGCTAGCGGTTGCTACCGTACTAGCACGCATGCACATGGATCATGAAAGCATCATGGCCGCGCTGCTACACGATGTTATTGAGGACACGGGTGTCACCAAGGAAGACATCAGAACGCAATTTGGGGAGGAAGTTGCCGACCTTGTGGATGGCGTGAGCAAACTGACGCACGTTGATTTCGATAGCGCCGAGCAAAAGCAGGCTGAAAACTTTCAAAAAATGGCGCTGGCGATGGCCAGGGATATCCGCGTCATCCTCGTAAAGCTCGCCGACAGGCTGCACAACATGCGAACGCTAGGTGCGCTCAAGCCCGAGGCGAAAAAACGCATTGCTAACGAAACGCTGGATATCTATGCACCGATAGCAACACGCTTGGGTATGAATGAAGTACGCATCGAATTTGAAGACCTGGGCTTACGCACACTCTACCCGATGCGAGCACGTCGTCTGGAAGCAGCCAGAGAAGCGGCCGGTGGTAGACGCAAGCAGTTGATTGAGCAGATTAGCGAGCAGCTAGAACAAGCGCTGTTGCGCGAGGGGATTCAGGGCGCAGTCATCGGCCGGGAAAAGCACCTCTATAGTATTTATTCCAAAATGCGTGAGAAGCGAAAGTCGTTCTCCGACATCATGGATATCTTTGCCTTCCGAATCATATGCGACGACGTCGATGCCTGTTATCGAACGCTCGGCATTGTCCATTCGCTCTATAAGCCAGTCCCTGGTGAATTTAAAGATTACATTGCTATACCCAAGGCCAATGGTTACCAATCACTGCATACCGTTCTGAAAGGCATGCACGGCGTCCCCATTGAAATCCAAATACGCACTCGCGATATGGAAGATATGGCAAACAACGGGATTGCCGCACACTGGCTTTATAAGAGTCAGCAGGACAATGCCAATATCCCTCAAATGCGCGCTCGAGAGTGGGTCCAAGGCCTTCTCGAGATGCAACAAACAGCTGGTAATTCGCTTGAATTTATCGAGAGCGTGAAAGTCGATCTATTCCCCGATGAGGTTTATGTCTTTACGCCCAAAGGCGCCATCATGGAGCTCCCAAAGGGAGCCTGTGCCGTCGATTTCGCCTACGCAGTCCACAGTGATGTAGGTAACCGTTGTGTCGCTTGTCGGATCAATAATCAACTCGCACCGTTGTCAGAGCCACTGGAAAGCGGTGTCACCGTGGAAATCGTGACATCCCCGGCCGGTAGACCCACCCCGTCGTGGCTGAATTTTGCTGTGACCGCGAGAGCGCGATCGCAAATCAGACACTTCTTAAAGCAGCAGCAACGGGAAGACTCCGTTGAACTCGGTCACAAGTTACTGGAGAAGGCTCTCACGACCTTGCAATCGGATGATGCGGTCACAACCGAATCATTGGAGGCTCTTATCAGTGCGCATTATCCCAATAGCACCTACGACGATATCCTCACCGATATCGCCCTCGGAAATCAGCTGCCGCAGGTGGTCGCCGCTAATCTGCTAGGTCAGGCCGGCGCCTCCCTCGAAAATGACCAAAGTGCGATGGAAATCAAAGGCACCGAGGGCTATGTACTCGTTTATGCGAAGTGCTGCTGCCCCCTGCCCGGCGACCCCATTGAGGGCTTTTTAAGTCCAGACAGAGGTCTCGTCGTCCATCGCGAGAATTGTCGAAACCTCTCAGATCTGAGAGAACAGCCTGAGCGCCTAATGCCCCTCAGATGGGACGATCAAATTGAAGGAACTTACCCTGTCGCTATCCGGATCGAAATGGCGAACCAGCGCGGCATGATCGCCACTTTAGCGACAAAACTCAGCGCCATTGGCCTCAACATCGAGCGCATATCGACCCAAGACGAGTCAGTACACTTTTCCAGCATCATCATTGAATTGCAGCTGAACAGCCGAGTCCACCTAGCCCGCGTGATGAAACGCGTTAGGGTGATGGAAGGCGTACGCAAAGTGGTTCGCTGCAGTCGCCGTTAACGAGGTCACATCTCATGAACAACAGAGCTGTTATCAGTACCGCCGCTGCTCCCGCCGCCATTGGCCCCTACTCGCAAGCAGTGAAAGTAGGAAATACCGTGTGGATATCGGGGCAAATACCGCTGGACCCAGAAACAATGGAAGTCGTAGAGGGCGGCATTGAGGCAGAGACACGTCAAGTATTTGCCAACCTCAGCGCCATTGCTGAGGCGGCAGGTGGTTCACTCGATAAATTCGTGAAAATTAATATTTCGCTCACTGATCTAGCCAACTTTCAGGCGGTAAATGCGGTGATGGCTGAGGCGTTCAAAGAGCCTTATCCCGCACGAGCCTGTGTAGAAGTTGCCGCATTACCCAAAGGGGTACAGGTTGAAATCGAGGCAATACTCGCGATCTAAAAGCCTCAGCAGTATTGCATCAAAGCGTCGTGGTAGCCCTCGCGAAAGGTGGGGTAACGAAGCTGGAATCCGGTCGCTAAAAGCTTGGCGTTGCTAATACGTCGATTGCCTCTCGGCTGATTTTCTCGCTCTCCTGTCGGATCTCGGCCAAGCTGTTCGAAACACCAGGCCTCTAGATCAGCGGTTTTCACTGGCTCATTATCATTCAGCGAAAGTGTTGAGGGGATCCGAACACCTTTGATGTGCAAGTCGATAAGGTGAGCGAGGACGCCCGCCACATCTTCCCTATGAATTCGGTTGGTGTATCCAGTACCCAGTTGGGACTTCAGACCCTGCAGAATAGGCTTGAGCATGATGGGACTCGCACCATCGTAAAGCCCGCTGGGACGTAATACCGTTGTGGTTGCGTAACGGCGGAAGCTGGCCTCGCCATCGAGCAAGGCGTCGACGTACGGATCGCCGCCGGCCAGCGGTGAATCTTCGGTGACCCAGCCACCTGCCTTCTCGGCGTAAACCCGCGTTGATGACACGAAAATGGCGCGCTCAGCATGTGTTAAAACGCCCGCCTCACAGATATTACGTGCCGCCTGAGCATAGCCCAGCCGATATCCTTCGAGATCACGGCTTGCTGGCACAGGCGTAAAGATAACAACGGCGGGTGTCAGCGAAGCGGCTTCCGCCAAGCTGTCCCTTTGCGTGTAATCCCCAAAAACCGCCTTGACGCCCTCTGGCAGTAACTCTGGTCGACGAGAGACCCCAACGACCTCTGCCACGCCGCTCAGCTTTGGCACCAAGCGCAGAGCCAGATCGCCAAAGCCTATTAACATTACCTGTGGAGTCTTCACCTGCCTACCTTCATGCCGCTATTATCATTGGGCCACCGAGACGAATTGTATTGTGCCGACCGACATTCTTCAGCTGCCGCTGCAGCAATTCAAGGGCGTAGGCCCAAAGGTTTTTGAAAAGCTGAACGCTATGGGTCTTCGCACCATAGAAGACATGCTATTTCATTTTCCCTTGCGCTATCAGGATAAAACTCGCCTGACTCCGATTGGCGAACTGTGTGAGGGCATGGACGCCGTTGTCAGAGGCACCATACGCGCATCCGGCATTGCCAGAGGCCGCAGACCTACGCTCATCGTCAAAGTAGATGATGGAACCGGTCTCACAACGCTCCGCTTTTTCCATTTTCGCCGCGCGCAAGCCCTCCAACTCAAGGTTGGTGAGATCATCACTCTCTTCGGGCAACCCCGGCTTGTTGGAGGTCAGCCGGAGTTCGCACATCCCGAATATCAGGTGGGTGAGCGAGAAACAGAGCTGGAAGATGCATTGACTCCTGTTTATCCAACGACCGAGGGCATGGGTCAAAGCACGCTGCGTAATCTCGCTAGACAGGCATTGACCTACCTCGCGCAGAACCCACCAGACGATTTACTGCAGGGACGGTTAAAGGACGGGCCGTCCATGGCAGAGGCTATCGCCCTATTACACCAACCGCCCGCGAGCGTGAACACGCAGACCATTCTTGAGGGACGACACCCTGCGCAACTCCGTCTGGCGAGCGAGGAGCTTATCGCACACCAAATTTCGATGCTGTCTCGACGCGCGCGGACATTGCAACTGCAGTCTGCACGAGCAGCAAAAGGTGGCAAAATCGCCAAAGCCATTATCGAAACCCTACCGTTCGCACTTACCGGCTCGCAAACGCGAGTTTGCTCCGAAATTGTCGAGGACCTAAAAAAACCTACACCGATGTTAAGGCTACTTCAAGGCGACGTTGGTTCAGGCAAAACGCTGGTAGCAGCCATTAGCGCCGCGCACATGGTGGAGGCGGGACATCAAGTGGCGCTGATGGCACCCACCGAGCTCCTGTCCGAGCAACATTTTCGTGGCTTTAACCAATGGTTCGAACCCTTAGGGGCCAAAGTGCTGTGTCTAACCGGCCAAATCAAAGGCAAGGCGAGACGCGAGGCGCTGGCGGCTGTTGAAGAGGGCGAGGTTGATATCGTGGTCGGCACGCACGCGTTATTTCAGGACCACGTATCATTCGCATCATTGGGACTGGTGCTCGTAGATGAGCAACATCGCTTTGGCGTCAATCAGAGGCTGTCTCTTACCCGCCGGGGAAAAAATGACATCACCCCCCATCAGCTGACCATGACCGCCACCCCCATACCAAGAACACTGTCGATGGTGGCGTACGCGGACTTGGACTGCTCGGTGATTGACGAGCTTCCACCCGGACGAAAACCCATAACGACGGTGTTGATTGACACGGCACGCAGACAACAGGTGATTGACCGCGTTGGCGCTGCATGTAAAGAGGGGCGTCAGGCGTACTGGGTCTGCGCCTTGATTGAAGAGAGTGACGCATTGCACGCAAATGCGGCCGAAATAGCCGCGGCGCAACTAAGCGAAGCCTTAACGGACCTGAGAGTAGGTCTCTTACACGGGCGACTCAGTGCTGATGAGAAAGCGGAGATGATGGCCGCCTTTGCTGCAAATCGCATTGATATCCTGGTCGCAACGACCGTTATTGAGGTTGGTGTGGATGTCCCCAATGCAAGCATGATGATTATCGAAAATGCGGAGCGCTTTGGGCTCGCCCAACTGCACCAATTGCGCGGGCGAATTGGCCGCGGTGCCATAGAAAGCCATTGCTTGTTGATGTATCAATCACCTCTTAGCCAAACCGCCAAGCAGCGTCTTGCGGTCATGCGGGAATCACAAGACGGGTTCGTTATCGCCGAGAAAGATTTAAGCATTCGCGGACCAGGAGAAGTGCTGGGAACACGACAGACCGGGCTGTCGTCATTTCGAGTAGCTCGACTTCCCGAGCACGAAGCGCTTCTGGAGACGGCGCAAACAGTCGCCGAGGAGCTAGTCCGGGATGACCCCGAACGGGCAGAACAGATTGAGTCGCGTTGGACTCGCGCACGCGAAGCCTTTGCACACGTATAATCACTAGCATGAACTTTTTTGGATGACCCATTGTCAGCGATAGCCCTAACACGACAAAAACTTAGCGCACTTCTGCGAGTGATTCGGTTTGACAAGCCCATTGGGACTTACTTATTGCTCGCACCCGCGCTCTGGGGTCTGATCATTGCGTCCGAGGGGCTCCCAACGCCGTTCCTGATCTTCACTTTTATTATCGGCGCCTTCGTTATGCGATCCGCCGGTTGCACCACCAATGACCTCACCGATCGAAAGTTGGACGGCTTTGTTGAGCGAACCCGCAATCGACCTCTGGTGACCGGTGAGGTATCGGTTATTGAAGCACTCTGCCTGCTATCTGGTTTGCTAGGGCTTGCATTGTGGCTGGTGATGCAAATTAACTGGCTCACCGTCCAACTATCGTTCATTGGCGCTGCGCTAACCATCGTGTATCCATTCATGAAGCGCTTCACCCATCTACCGCAAGTCGTCCTGGGCATGGCCTTCTCTTGGAGCATTCCCATGGCCTTCGCAGCCACCACAGAGACGATGCCAGCTGGGCTGTGGTGGCTGTTCCTCGCAAACCTTTTATGGGTCGTGGTCTATGACACCCAGTACGCCATGGTCGATCGAGAGGACGATCTTGAAGTGGGTATCAAGTCGACAGCCATACTATTTGCTGAAGCCGATACGCGAATTATTTTGGGGCTGCAGGTAGTGTGTTTGGTGTGTTTCGTAGCGACCGGCGTGAGTTTTAATCTGGGCGTTATTTACTTCCTGTCGATTGCCGCAGTCGCTGCACTGTTTATCAGGCACCAGCGACTCATTAGTGATCGGTCGCGCGAAACCTGCTTTCAAGCCTTTAACGAAAGTAAGTGGATTGGCTTAATCGTAGCGGTTGGGCTACTGGGACACTACGCCACTCTATCCGTATAAGCCCTGAATACTAGCCAGACTCTCCAGCGTGGAACTTCGACTTTACCCAAGCGTTAATGATTTACCCAAAGCGGCTTGGGACACCTCGTTCTCGACTGGCTACCCCTTTCTCACGCACAGGTTTCTCGGAGGCTTAGAAACATCAGGTAGTACGGGCAGTCAATCTGGTTGGCAAAACTGTCACCTTGGTCTTTGGGATAAGGATCACCCTATCGCCCTAGCACCCGGATTTTTGAAGAGCCACAGTTATGGTGAATATGTCTTCGACTGGTCATGGGCTGATGCCTGGCACCGGAGTGGTTTGGACTACTATCCGAAGCTTGTAACCGGTGTACCGTTTACACCGGCGACTGGGCCCCGGTTATGGACAGACAACACCCATCCTGATGCCCAGCTCGAATTGATCTCAGCTGTCACTGACTGGTGTGCGTCCGAGAACATCTCGAGCTGGCATATTTTGTTTCCGGACGAAACGACCTCAACACAGCTGGCTAACGCAGGCCTGATGCAGCGCATGACCACCCAGTTCCATTGGTTTAATCGAAACTACTCGGATTTCGATGACTTTCTTTCTGCCTTTAACAGTCGAAAACGCAAAGCCCTCAAAAAAGAACGAGCAGCGATTGCGGCTCAGAACCTACAACTTGCCACCAAAACAGGTAGCGACATTAGCGAGGAAGACTGGGCATTTTTTTACTACTGCTATCAGACGACGTATCTGAAAAGAAGCGGCCACCAAGGTTATTTGACCGGTGACTTCTTTACGAAGGTATGCCCTCAGTTAGGTGAAAGCACCGTCATGGTCATTGCGCAGGAAGGTGAGAAGCCGGTCGCCGCCGCGCTGTACTTCGTTGATGACGAAACGCTGTACGGTCGCTACTGGGGCTGCATTAAGGAATTTGATTTCTTGCACTTCGAGGCCTGCTACTACCGTGGCATCGAGTATTGTATTGAGCGCGGTATCAACCGCTTCGATCCGGGGGCGCAAGGCGAACATAAGATACAACGTGGCTTCGAGCCCACACTCACATATTCAAACCACTGGGTAGCCGAGCGACGGTTAAAAGACGCGGTTGCTGACTTTTGCCGGCGAGACTGTGATCACGTTCGTCGCTACCGGGACGAAGCTGCGACGTTACTACCCTTTAAACAGGAATCGTAACGCCTGCTATTGTCGACTATGCTGGCGCCTCGTCACGCAAAAAGACCCATTGCGGTCCTTTCGAATGTTCCTCGCTAAAGTAGTACCCGGATCCATTGAACGCCTTGAGCGCCTCGGGATCAGTAATTCGATTGTCGATGATGTAACGAGCCATGACGCCTCGCGCCTTTTTGGCGAAAAACGAAATCATCTTGTACTGACCGTTCTTAAGGTCCTTGAACTGCGGCGTAATGATGTCGGCGTTAAGGCCTTTTGGCTTTACCGCCTTGAAGTACTCATTCGAAGCCAGATTAATCAGGACGGCAGTATTCGCCGAGGCGAGGTCTTCGTTGAGGGTATCCGTCACGCGATCACCCCAGAATTTATAGAGGTTCTTGCCGCGTTGGTTTGCAAACTTAAGCCCCATCTCAAGTCGATATGGCTGCATGAGGTCCAGAGGCCGCAGCAGGCCATAGAGGCCAGATAGAATTCTCAGTCTGGACTGCGCGAACTCGAGATCACTTTCGCTCATCGAATCTGCCTCAAGGCCCGTGTAAACGTCGCCTTTAAACGCAAGCACCGCCTGCTTTGCATTATCGGCGCTCGCCTCTTCCTGCCAGTTCATGAAGCGCGCGTGGTTGAGGTCCGCAATCGACTCGCTCACACCCATAAGCGAACGAATATCATCCGGAGCTAGCTTTCTAGCGTCGTCTACTAACAGGGCCGACTGATCCATAAATCGCGGAGTCGTTGAGGTCGCTATTGTAGACGGTGTCTCGTAATCCAGTGTTTTTGCTGGCGACAGTACGGTAAGCACAGTGAATCTCTCTGCAATTGATGTTCACACGATGATAACCTTCAACGTCGTATTGAGGAACGGGTCAT